>Ga0181348_1001309_pt1 | contig 10975 bp, 18 predicted proteins | sample Su13VDMM110DN_FD_130092 | JGI IMG/M metagenome (GOLD analysis project Ga0181348, IMG submission 130092) | Freshwater viral communities from Lake Michigan, USA - Su13.VD.MM110.D.N | ecosystem: Environmental > Aquatic > Freshwater > Lake | place: USA: Michigan | collected 2013-07-16
CTCCTTTGCGTGGTTGGTGGTCGGCGGCCACCATTGGCCGCCGACCCGATGCTGCTGACTAGCTGATGCACACCCGCTGCACCTCGGTGAACCCGTCCTGACGGAGGGCGAGGAAGAAGATGTGGCCAGCGCCGCCGAAGCGGTTCTTCTCCACCTCCAGGATGCGGCAGCCGAGGAGCTGCTCGTCCTTCCGCTCCACGTCCAGGGTCACCATCGCGTCGACCATGTGCTTGAGCTTGTTGCTCCCGCTTGCCTTCCCGCTCTTCGTCACCTGGCCGATGATGATCGCGTTGACGAAGTGCTCCTTGCAGTAGTCGGTGATCTGCTGGAGGGAGCGCTCCGCGGTGGCGGAGGTGATGCGGCCGCTGTCGAAGAAGCCGTCGTCCAGGGTCTGGAGCGAGTCCACGATCAGGAAGAACGGCTTGCCGGGGTTCGCCTCGCGGATCTCGTCGCAGTGCGTCAGGATCTTGGTCACCGAGTTGTCCTGACCGGCGACGAAGCCGTTCTGGAGGCCGAGGCGCTGGGTGGTCATGCGCAGCTGGTGGAGGCTCTCCTCCGCGGTGTTGAAGAGGACCACCGCGTCCGACTTGGTGAGCCTGTCGGCCAGCTCCAGCATCATCGTCGTCTTGCCTGCGCCGGGCGTGCCGGTGAAGAGGACCACCGCGGAGGGAGTGAAGCCACCACCGCCGAGGGCGTCGTCGAAGAACTCCAGGCCGGACTTGTGCTTCCGCTTCAGCTCCTCGGGGACGACCACGTCGAGGATGTTGGTGTTGTTGGCGATGTTGTCGTTGCGAACGTTGAGCTTCATGACTTAGAACTCCTGAGTGTGTGTGAAAGACCTGACTGGTGCCGTCTCAAGGCGCTGGCTGGTAGATGTCCCTCCTTCCCACAAGGATGTTGTGGATCTTGTCGTCGACCATCACGTCGCACTCCCACGCGGTGGGTGGGCTTCCTGAGCCGCGGGTCGCTGGCCCCTGCCAGACGTTGCTCTTGATCGCGATCACGATGCCGAGCGCCTCCCGAGGCTGATATGTGTCTGAGTCCTTGACACTGGCGTGGACCAGGTCGCCGACATGCAGCGTCTCCCTCATTCTCCCTCCGGGCGGCTGATCATTCGGACGTTGCGGCCGAGGATCTCCTGGATGCCGACGCCGTCCGGACCCAGGATGCGGTAGGTGATCTCTGTCACGCCGCTGCGGGTTGGCGTCTGGTTGACGCCCACCACCTGTCCGACCTGCCAGTCCATGAGGATGTGGCCGTGGTCGTAGGGCCGGTACTCCACCAGGTCGTGCACCCTGATGTTGTAGGAGCGGATCCTGGTCGGCCTGACTCCCGTCTCCTGCACCGTCTTGGCGCCGTAGTCAGCCTTGACCTCCTTCTGCGGCCCTCCTCCCTGCGCCTTCATCGCCTTCCTGACGCTTCGTAGCGTGCCCTTCGGCAGATTTGCCATGTTCGCCTCCTGTGTGTGTGTCGTCCATCACTTCGACGCCTTGGTCGTGGTGGCCGCGATCGCAACCCGCACCCCATCGTCAGAGATGCAGCCGAGGAAGAGCTGCCTGCTGCCCATGAGTCGATGCCAGTTCTCGTGGCCGGGTCCCGACGCCTCGATGAAGTCCCACTTGCGGACCGCGTTGCCAGCGGGGTCAGTGCTCCACTCCCGCACCATGCCGAGGTAGCAGGACGCGATGAACACCCGCTCCTCTATCTCACCGTGCCACGACTCCCGAGAGGAGTGCCAGTCGCTGCTAGCACCGGTGTACCCGTCGAACACGTGGTACTTGCCGATCACCAGGTCGCCGGGCTTGGCGTAGCTGTTGATGCGCCCCAGGTTGGTGTTCCGGGTGTTGGTCCGAGGATCCGCGTTGGCCAGGGTCACGCCCGCGGGGAGGAGGTAGTAGTGCCACCGAGCGCGCTTGTCGCCCTCGAGCTTCTCGTGCCGCCTCTCCCAGAGGTAGTCCAGCCCGCCAAACCCCTTGTGGTCGCCCCACACTCTGCCTACGATCCAGCCTGCGGTGCCGAAGTTGAGCTCCGCCTCCGCGCAGGCGTCGGCCTGCAGAGCCTCCATCGTCATGCCTGGATTCGCCTTGAGCGACTGGCAGGCGTAGATCTGTGCCTCGCCGCCCGCACCGCCGGGCAGGGTAGTGAAGATGATCTCCAGCGTGAGCTGGTCAGCGGTTCCTGCAGCGAGGTGCCTGTTGACCGACTCCGCCGCCGCCGCTTGGAGCTCCTTCTTCGTGGGCTTCTTTGTCATGTTGTCCTCCTGTGTGTGGGTGATTGCCTACGAGATCCGTGTGAAGATGTCGATGCCGTTGAAGATGTAGTCGTCCTGGTCGTAGATGCTGAGGCACCTCGCTCCGCTCTCGTCATAGGGCACCGACCACGTGAGGTGGAGACGACCGCCGTCCGCCAGCAGGAAGACGAACCTCGTGTTCCACGAGCTTATGTCGGTGTCCTGCCACTCATCAGGCCGCGGCTCCTCCCCGATGTAGGTGATGAGGCTGAGCCCCTCGATTAGGCTGTCCTCGTCGTACCGATGCACGCTGTAGAGGCCGCCCTCGACCAGCTGGTTGCGGAACAGACGCAGCGATCGACGGGAGACCTCGTTGATGTCCTCCTGCCAGCTCTCCCAGTTCTCCCGTCGATCGCTCTCTGTCTCCTCGCCATCGTGCTCTACGTCGAAGTCTTCCGCGTAGTAGGGGTGGCCCTGGCCGGGGCCTGAGTCGTTGATGTAGCCGGCCTCACGGATGAACCCGTCGTTGATCGCCTCGAGCTCCTGGTCAGTCATGACGCGCCTCCGATGTTGGGGTGTCTGGGTCGTTGTAGTCGTCGGGAGATGCGAGCATCACCCACAGGCTGTGAAAGTTGAGTCCGTGCATCATCACGCCGTTCACGATGCCGGACACCGTCTGGTAGCTGAGCCACCTGCGCTCAGTTCCGGTTCCGGGCGTGACCTTGGTGATCACCACCAGGTCACCGATCATGGACTCTCGAACGGCGAGGGGAATGTCCGCGATGATCGCCGTCCTTCCCACGCTCATCTTGAACGCCGCCTCCACCACCGCCAGCTGGTCGTCCCGGGCGACGATCCAGCGACCCCGCTCGGTGGGAGTCCGCCTCTCCAGTAGCCACTCATAGGAGCAGTTGTAGGGGAGGCGGCCGACCAGGGTCATCTCCTCGCCGGCCTCAACTGGGACCCAGTCCTCCTGGCTCCTCAGGCCCTCAGCCGTCGGAGACCAGGCAGGAGCCTGACGGGCGCGGTTCCCGGCGAACTTCACCAGGTCCCCGCGCCGCATGTCGTACGTCTGCCTGCTGATCGTCTTCCTCGCCATGTGCCCTCCTAGAGGTGGTTGCTGTCCTTCATCTTGAGCGGCGCGCCGAGCCGCCTCTCCAGCTCCTCGCGTGCCAGGTCCTTGATCAGCTCCTCGTTGGCGTCGTAGGATCCGGACCCCTTGATCACCTCGACCACCATCTGCATGAAGCCGATGGCGAGGAGGAGGTCCTCGTCGTGCACCAGCCTCTTGTCGCCGAGGAAGGCGCGGATCTGGTTGTGGTTGTAGAAGTACCGACGGGACGCGTCCCGCAGGTCCCACTCCCTGGTCTTCAGGCGGATGAACCACTCGATGATGAACTCGCGGCTGTCGGGGTGGAGGCTGTGGTAGCCGCGGTTCATGTACTTCACGATCCGCCAGGCGAGCATGAAGCCCGGGCTCTTGTGGAGGAGGAGGGTCCTGGACCGCTCCAGCTCGGGCACCTCCTCGTGGTAGATCAGGTCCTTGCCGTCGGTCGCAACCTTGCAGTTGGCGATGTCGAACATCTCCAGCGCCTCCTCCACGGGTCCAGCGAACCGCGCCGTGACCAGCTGGATCTTGAAGTCGCCCGGTCTGGACTTGGTGTTCACCGCGGTGCCCATCACCGAGGAGGTGAACCCCTGCATGCCGACCACCACCATCGCCCGCTTGTGAGCCTCCTCCGACGTGGCGAAGACGTCGATGTCGTTGGTCTTGAGGTAGTCGTCCAGGAAGAGGCTCTGGCCCAGCTTCCAGGAGCCCCAGGTCGCCATCAGCATGGCGCCGCCGGCGACGAAGCACCCCTCAGCGATCAGCCTCTGGATCGGCTCCTCCGAGAGGATCCTGTGAACGTTCCTGTCCTCTGACGTGAGAGGACGCCTGATGTATCTCGTCATTGTCTTCCTCCTGAATTGAATCGACCTCGTCGACGAAGAGCCATCCGACATGGCCCTCCGCTGTCATGACCGCGATGCGTGAATCGCTCCATCCGTCATCGGGGAGCTCGGGAAGCAGGGACGCCTTGTCCCGCCGAACCACAAGCACATCCCTCGGATTGATGTACCTGTGGGCGGTCCAGACGTTCACGTGCTCGTCATCGCCAGCTTTGCTGTACTTGGTGCCGCCGAACCAGCCCAGTGTCGTTCTGCAGTTGGCGATGACCAGCGTCACTCGCTCAGCCCCTGTCCCATCATCGCCGCCATCGCCTGGGCCTGCGCGGCCTTGAGAAGCTGGTCCTGGAACTCCTTGTCCTGGTCGATGTCGTGGGCTCGAAGCGCCCCAGCGAGCTGCACCCCGATCCGGTCCGGCATCTCCAGCCCCTTGGCCAGGGCGTTGACGCAGGTGATGACCGCGATGTTCCGCAGCCAGTCCCACAGCGGCTCCTGTCCCCTGTCCACGATCTCCTGCATCAGCTCCTTGGTCATGATCGTCTCCGCGTGCATGTCCGCCTTGATGCCGGTCTTGGTGTTGCCGTCCGGAGAGCCCAGCGAGAAGAGCGACATCCATCGGCCGGTGCCCTGCTCGTGCAGGAAGAAGATGTCGATCGGGCAGGGCATGAAGTCCATGCCGGGAGGCAGTGACCCCAGCGTGCCTGAAATCAGGTGCTTGATGTTCTGCTCCTCGGCTGGGGTGAGGTTGATCGGAAAGTCCATGATCCGCTCCTTGTGCTTGATGCTGCCCTTCCCTGCTGCCTTGGCTCGCTTCGCCTTTCCCATGATTGACCTCCTCACTTGCTGCTGTTGGTGTTGCTGGTGTTGCGCCTGACGGGCTTGACTGGCTTGAGGAGGGAGACGCCGACCCACAGCAGGCGCCCCCTCATCGTCAGGACTTGGACGTGTCCATAACGAACCAGGCGGCGACGCGCGTGGTCGTAGCTTGTGTGAATGCACCTGCTGCGGTCCACCAGGACCATGAGCTCCTCCCTGTCGATCGTCACAAATCTGTCTGCCGTTGAGCTGTCTGAGCCCGGGTCTGCTGCGCTGTCGCCGCAGACCCAGCGTCCCCCCGACGTCGTGGACCGTCGGATCATCAGCAGCTCGCTGGGGTCCACCATCTTGACCCAGTCCGCAGGGTGGAGGCTGTTTCTCATCCTCAGCGCCCTTTGCTCCCTCAGCTCCTCATGGGTGGGAGGCATCGGTCCCGACGCGAACTCCTCGCCCTGCGGGGTGATGGTGAACCTGTACACCCGACGTTGCCTTCCTTCCTCCCTAGGCCCGAGCTCTCGCGTCCAGAAGAGGCCCATCGCAGTGCTGCCTATGCTCCTTCTGTTCCTGTGCCTCTCGCTCGGCGTGAACATGATCCGCCAGTTCGCCTGGGCGATGTCCCGGTTCAGGATCGCCTCGATCTGCCTGTAGGTGCAGGCGGGGTAGTCTCGAATGAAGACCGCTGCCGTCCACGCCGCGATGCCGTGCCTGTACTTTGCGCTGTCCATGCTGCCTCCTCGTGTGTCTGTTAGATTTCCTCGATCTCCTGGCTGTAGAACCAGCCGTAGCGGCCCCTGGCGATCACCACTGGGCATCCTCGCCTCGTTGAGTAGAGGGTGTCGCTCTTGAAGATCACCCACCCGACGACCATCACGGTCTCGCCGCTTGGGATGATGAGGTCCCGCTCGTCGTCGTCGCGCATGCGTCCGAGCAGCGTTCCCGTGTCCTCACCCGCGACCACTGCCAGGTGAGGCTCCGTGGGCGTGAAGCTCTCGACCACCGTGGAGGTCGTCACCCACTCATGTGCCATGTATCCTCCAGAAGAAGGGCGGCGGCGAGATCCGAGGACCCCACCGCCGCCGTCCAGGCGACGATGCCGTACCTTGACTTCATGTCAACCTCCTAGAGAACCTCGCTATCGGCAGCAAAGAGCCATCCCGTCTGGCCGTCGGGCAGGATGACGATGTTGACTTCGTTGTTGTACTGGAAGGTCCTCGCGATCACCGTGACCGGCGTGCCCTGCTCGAGCGATCCGATCGTGTGGTTCGGTGAGTCCCCGTTGAAGAGGTTGCCGACCACGGTTCCGCTCTTGACGAACTCCAGGCGGGGTGCGGACAGCATGATCAGGTCCTTCTTCATGATGTCGCCCCTCCACTTGCTTGTGTCCAGCTTGCTGAGCATGTCTTCTCCTGTGTGTGGGTGTGGGTGTGGCGGCAGGCGCTGTCGCCTGCCGCCGGTTTGCCGCTACTTGTCCCGTGCGAGCGGCGCCTTCATCCTGACCACCACGTCGTTGGGAGAGGCGGTGAATGCCAGCTCCGTGCCGGGGACCAGGACCCAGCAGCGGCGGATGAGGGCCGGACCCGGATCGTAGCAGCCGCCGTCCGTGATGATGATGTACCCGTCGTACTTGTCGCGGTTGGCGTGGGCGTGGTCGCAGGCCGCCTTGAAGTCGGTGCCGCCGCAGCGGACCCGCCTGAGCTGCAGCTTGCGGCCCTTCTTCCACTCCTTGTACTCCTTGACCACCACCTCCGTGTCGAAGGGATAGACATGGAAGGTGACCAGCCGCGACAGCTGCTCCAGGGCGCCGAACGCCATGGACAGCCACTCGTCCGAGACCGAGCCGGACTGGTCCACGTAGATCGCCACGTTGGAGGTGTGCCCCACCTTGCTGCCGGGGTGGATGTAGGGGTACTTGCGGTGGATGCGCTTCATGGTGTGCGACCGACGAGCGCGCTGTCGCATGCCGACGAAGTTGCGGAGGACCGCCTTCCAGTCCACCTCGCCTGCCACCATGCGCCTGATCTCCTCGCGGATCTCAGCCGGCACCGTGCCCCAGGCGTTGTTGTTGTCGGCGTGACGCTGCGCCTTGCCAAGCGCCTCCTTGAGCTTGCCCTTGGCGATCTCGCGGTCAGCCTCGTCCAGGTCGTCCCAGCCGTCGTGGCTGTCGCCCTCGATGATGTCGACCTCGACCTCGCCGCCCTGGCCCTCACCGTCGCCGTCGCCCTCACCGTCGCCGTCGCCGTCGCCCTTCCCCTTGCCGGGGTTCTGGCCCTTGGTGCCCTTGAGCTTGATCTTCAGCTTGCCGTTCCCCTCCATCGCCTGCTGGTGGGGACCCTTCTGGTTGAGGCGGCCGAAGTACCACTCGCTGGCCTTGCCCTGTGGGAAGGAGGCGATGAGGTCGGACAGCGCCTTGAAGGCGGCCTGCTGATCGGGCTTCATGGACGCCAGGACCTCGGGCTTGATCACCAGCGGCTTGCCGGGGTAGAGGCCGCCGGGCGGCAGCTCGTCCGGGTCCAGCAGGCCGTTGATGGCGAGGTCGGTGGCGTAGTTCCATGTCCGGTGCGGCATCTTGCGCCGCTCCACGACGTGGCGGTACACCAGGTGGTAGGCCTCGTGCTTGATGAGCCCCATGACCTGCTTGTCCTTCAGGGTGGAGAGCCAGGCGCCGTTGTAGATCAGCGTCGGGCTGGCGTTCCTGACGGTCACACCGGCGGTCGGGAACTTGTCGTCCCGGATCCGGTCGATGGACCGCAGGAGGGTGGCGAAGAAGGGCTCCACCCAGAGGAGGTTGACCAGGTAGGGATCCAGCCTGAAGGCCGCTGCCTTGACAGGATCCACCTCGTCCTCGTCCTGCCGAGGAATGTCGGTCGCCGTGCTGCTGCTCTTGTCCTGTGCCATTGTTGGCTCCTTGCTTGATTGTGGGTCCTGTCAGTCTCGGACCCGTTCACCTCTGGACCTTGTCGCCGCCGGAGAGGATTCACCGACGACGCCGACGCCCGCCCAGGATGGGCGTCAAGACGTTGAACCTGCCCTCTGCAGGATGTCGAACTGAGCTGTGGTCACGAAGATCTCCCCGTCCCTGAGGAACTTGCAGTTCCATGACGCCTTCGTGCGGTCGACCTCCAGTATTGTGAAGGGAGAGACTGATACGTCCTTCCACCGGCGAAGCTGACCCCGCCTCACCGTTTCAGTGATCCCTGCCATGCTCACCTCCTTCGCGGATTGGCGGTGGGGCCGAAGCCCCACCGCCGCACCGACCTCCGTTACTTGACCCGGTTGCCGCTGTCCACCGCGGTGACCACCTTGTGCCCCATGAGCTTGTGCACCTTCTTGATGTTCTCCATCCGGCTGCGACCGTGGGCGCAGACCTTGGTCCAGAGGCTGAGGCGGAGCTCCTCGGGGAGGATGTCGAAGAACTCGCTGAGGTTGTCGACCTGCTTCTGCGACCAGTCATTGGACTTGCAGTGGTCGCAGATCTTCTCGATCAGGTCGTTCTTGCGGTCCAGTCCGAGGCCCTTGATCTTGGCCTCCTGCTTCTTCCAGTCGTTGAGGACGTCCTCCGCCTTGGTGCGGAGCTGGGAGTTCTTGACGAAGTCCTGGAAGGCCAGGCTCGTCTCGATCCCCAGGAAGCCCTGGCTGATGTGGAGGAAGAGCGTCGACCCCGGCTCGGCGTCCACCTGGGCGTGGCGGAGCGAGATGTCCAGACGCTCCCAGCTGCGCTGGCTGGGGTACACCTTGCCGGGCTCCATGGGGCCGGTGTGCCGCAGGTGCTGCGGGTTGGCCATGATGAAGTCGGTGACGTCGCTGCTGATCTTGCCGTCGCCCTTGGCCCACGCGAGCCAGTCCTCCACCGTGGCCTCGACGTCCGCAACCCAGAAGCGGTCGAGGAGCGCCGGGTCCATGTCGTTGACCTGGTATTCAGCGGAGGCGTTGACCGCGCTGTAGACCCGGGTCTCGGGGTGGAGCTTGTGGCCGTTGAGCTCGCGGTCCAGGACGATCTGGAACGCCGCCTGCATGACCTCCGGCGTCGCGCGGTTGAGCTCGTCCAGGAAGAGGATCCTGGGCTCGCGACAGGCCTGCATGTACCAGTCCGGCGGGGCGAACCGGGTCACACCGTTGACCAGCTCCGGAAGGCCGACCAGGTCGCCCTCCGACATCTGGCTGAGGCGGCGGTCCACGACCGTGAGGCCGAGCACCTTGCCGACGTGTCGCGGCATCGCCGACTTGCCGATGCCGTGAGCGCCCTTGAGGAGGATGCTGATGGAGGCGGGAAGGACGGGAAGGACCGTGAGCAGCTGCTTGATTTCCATGATGACTCCTGCTGACCGAGTGGGCGTGTGTGTGTGTGCCCGGTTGATTGACTGACTCTGACTTGAGGATCCAGGTGGTCGGGGTCGGACCGACGCTCTCCATGATCCTGCGGCCACCTGGAAACCGCAGGAGCATCTGACTGACTGTGCTTAGAAGTCCACCTCCTCAGCGACTGTGTCGCTGTCGCTGCTGTCTGCCTCGGGCTCTGACGCCTCGGCATCGGGCATGCCGCCGCCGACCGACGCCATCAGGATCATGAAGGAGTCCTGACGCGACTGCAGCTTGGCGACCTTCGCATCGAACTTCTTGATCGCTGACTCCTTGATCTGACCCTGATCGCGGATCTTCTCGACCATGCCGCCGACGGTCACGGCGTTCTGCATGGAGCAGTAGATCCGCGCATCCTCGGCGGGAGCGACGAACGCCACCTCGACGAACCGCGTGTGCCCGACCTCCGCCTCCGAGGTCGGCATGAAGAGCTGGAAGAGGCGGACCGCCTCGTCCCGAGTTCCCGCCATGACGTGCCCCAGGGTGCCGCCCGCCTCGTAGTCGTAGTTGTGGGCGCGCCACACCTTGGGGTGGGTGGGGTCGCTCTCCAACTGACGCTTCACCCGGGTCACAGCCCCGTCGATCACCGGCCAGAAGCGCTTCACCTTGCGGGTGATGTGGTTCTGGGTGACATGGCGGTCCGAGAACCACCGCTGTTGGGAGTACTCACGGGCCTCCGCCTCCGTCAGCGACCAGAACGCGTCCCAGAGCTCGTCGTCCGTGACCTCCTCACGCTTCCAGATGCGGTCGATGACGCTGTCGCTGATGTCCTTGATGTCCATGCTACCTCCTGCCCTGTGTGTGATCGAGGTGGGCGGGCTGGACCACCTCGAGGCTTGATGTCCTGATCAGCACTGAGCCGCTCGCTGTTATCAGCTCTGACATGATGTCCGTCTGGCGGACGACCTGGCCGACGAGGGTCTGCGGTCCGCTGTGGATCCCGCGAAAGGTCCTGCCGATCACCAGGTCGCCGACTCTCGCCCCCTGGGCCTCCATCACCCTGCCTGCCGCGGCGCCCATCGGGCGTGCGCCGCTCGGATCCACCCCTCGATCGGCCCATCCGCGTCGTCGATCCGGATGTCCATCATCATCTCCTTGCCCTTCCACATGGACCGCGGCGGGGTGAGGCAGACGCACGGTGTGCCCGAGGCGTAGTTGCTCACTCGGCCGTTGGCCAGCGTGACTGGGATCCCGAAGAGGGAGGTGGGCGCCCAGAGCTCCAGCCTCTCCGTGGGCTTGGGCCGGAAGAGCGGGTCCTTCCTCGTCTTGGTGGTGGGCTTCCTGGCCGGCGTCGGCGCCGGGAGGGGATCGTCCTCCTCATCGTCCTTGGGGGCCAGAGCCGCGTTGACCGCTGTCACTGCGCGGGCGTCAGCTGCCCGCTGCAGGATCAGCTTCCGGTTGAAGGCCATGTTTCACCTCCTGTGTGTGTTGTGTGTGACTCTGCGCCCTGCTAGCGTGTCCAGAGGACCGCGGTGCAGTTCACGCCGTTGTTGTACATGGGGCCGGCGTAGGTCCAGCCCTCCTCGATCATCGTCTTAGCCACTGTCACCGCAAGCTCCGGCGCCTCGCGGCAGTTGAGCTTGATCTCAGCCTCGGTGGGCTTCGCGGGCGCACACCCCGCCATGA
>Ga0181348_1001311_pt1 | contig 10968 bp, 15 predicted proteins | sample Su13VDMM110DN_FD_130092 | JGI IMG/M metagenome (GOLD analysis project Ga0181348, IMG submission 130092) | Freshwater viral communities from Lake Michigan, USA - Su13.VD.MM110.D.N | ecosystem: Environmental > Aquatic > Freshwater > Lake | place: USA: Michigan | collected 2013-07-16
AGATAAAGCAATATATGCTCACTGCAATACAGATAGTTTAAAGTATTTCATTAACAATGGGTATCAAATAGAAAAAGCATTATTTAAAGTAGTAAAAAAATAAATAAAACATTAAACGTATAATATAATGACTGAACAAGAAATACAAAATGTACCACAAATGATATCTGCAAAAATGGCAGCTCAACAACAACTGATAGACTTGCTTTATTCGCAAGTAGTAGATCTAACAATGATGTCCAAAATTGAATTGGGAGATGATGTAATTGCTGAGATTAAACGACTTAACAGTATTATCGATAAAACTCAAAACGTATAATATGGAAATTATAGTTGAATCAGAAGAACTAAAACAACAGCTACTTGAAGAGAGTAAGTACGTTCACGATTATGTTTACATCAAACGAAGCAGAAAAACAGGTAAAGAAACCTGGCATGGACTGGATAATGATAAGGCTGGAATACTAATGCATCTTTATATTAATCCAGATATGATCAAAGTAAAAACATTAAATATATAATATGAAAAGAATACCAACACTAATTGTAAAATGGCTTGCTAATAAATTAGGATATAAAATTGCAATGCTCAAAGCAGCAAAGGGAACAACTACGATTGAAGGAGATAAAGAATTACTTCGATATGTAGACACATCGGGATATTTCTTTAAAAAAGAACCAGTTAAACGTATAAATAAATAAATAAAATAACATGGCACAAGTATTAGCAACTGTATTCCTGATCCTGATAATAGCAGGAGTATTTAAAATGGTATTAGACGTTCAAGTAGCAAAAGTAAAAAACATACTCAATGAAGTTGAGCGCATGCAATTTTTAGCAGGTATTAAACCGCACAAGAAAGACAAAGTAAGAGGCACTGATCTCCCAGGAGTTGATATCGAAGGCATCGAGCAACTTGCAGAAAGATTTAAAAAACTAGCACATATAAAGGAGGTTATATAATGACAACAGCAGATGAGTATTACGATCTAATTAAAGACATAGGATCTGGTCAACTATTCTATTTAACGCATAAAGGCGATAACGAGTATGTATTCGAAGGTTTAATAATTAATACAAGCAAAAGAACTGAGTCAATTAATAGACTCAAAAGAGCGATGATGGATCCAAAGTTTGTAGCTTTTCCAGGCACACCTGAGATGAATACTTTTCTTGAAGAAGATGTTGCTGATTCAGAAATAAATCCGTAAGTTTAATAAAACAATATAAAATGACAGTTACATTACCAGAGTCAGCCTTATACGTAGGTGTGACAGTACTATTAATTGGTTTACAAGCCTATCAACAGATTATGATTAGAAACCTACAGAAAGATATAAAGAGGTTATGGGAACAGGCTGCTTCATCGGCTATTATCCTATTTAGCAAAGTAGATGAATTAGATAAAAAAGTAAATAATAAATAATGAAGACATATGTAATTGTAAGACTACAAGTAGACGGACTTCACTCATTTCCAGCAGCAAGAGAATTATATCCTGAAGTAGGGTTTTTAGCAGACGAACATCGTCACATGTTTCATATTGAAGCAGCATGTGCAGTAACACATACAGATCGGGATAAAGAATTCATCATGCTAAAAAGGAACGTAGTAGATTATTTTAGACAAATGTACTATAAGCCTGAAAAAAGAACTCATGATTTTGGTTCTATGAGTTGTGAAGCAATAGCGATGGATATCCAAAATCAATTTGATTGTGAGTGGGTTGAGGTCTGGGAAGATAATGAAAATGGTGGGAGGGTTGAAAAATAAGAGAATGAAAAAAGAAACTAAAACAAAAGTAACTTTACTATTTGGTAGAATCTGTAGCGGTAAGTCTAGTTACAGATCTGACGAGTTAATACCAAGGATACAAGTATCAACACTTGTAAGAAGTGTAATAGCCGACTTTGCAGCTACGAGAGATCAATTACAAGATACAATGCATTTAGATAATCTAATTGCTAACAGCATTATACAAAATGTTGACATCTATGAAGCATCTTATGGTCGTGGTGTAATTGTTGATGGCATACGTCAAGTGAGCATTGTTGAGAAGGTATTAGAAAAGTATCCTGATGCTATTTTAGTTTGGTTAGAAGTATCTGAGGAAGAAAGAAGAAGAAGATATGAGAGTAGAGGTGATGCTAAGGATGTTGAACCATTTGAGATAGCAGATAATAAAGCAATAGAGCTTGAGTGCCAAAAAATATTTAGTACATTTAAGGATCACCTAAAAATAATAAACAATATATGAAGTTAATTACAAAATGCAATGACAACATTGTACGCACAGAAGAAGAAAAGTTGCAAATGATTGAAGAGGCAGCTGACTATTATGGTAAGTTCCTAACAGCGTTAGGCTTTGATTGGAAAGCAGATCCACACAGTGAGAACACGCCAAAAAGGGTGGCCAAAGCCTGGGTCAGGGACCTTATTGCAGGGTCTATTAATCCAGCACCAGAAGTAACTGCATTCCCTAATTCAGATGGATACACAGGACTTATTTGTCAGACTCGTATTCCAGTAGTTAGTATGTGTGCACACCATAATCTCGCGTTTACGGGGGTATGCCATGTAGCTTACATTGCAGGTAAAGCAAAGACTGATATGGTTATTGGTTTGAGTAAATTGAACCGTATTGTAGATTTCTATTCTCGTAGACCAAACATTCAAGAATCTCTTACAAAGCAGATTCATGACATGGTTGATGAGTTGTGTGTAGGTAACAGAGGAGTAGCAGTAGTGATTGAATCACAACACAATTGTGTTAAATGTAGAGGTATTAAGAATGATAGCGTGATGAAGACATCACAAATGTCAGGATACTTCCATACTAATGAGATTGGAACAAGACAAGAATTTTTTCAACTAATTGACCAAAGCCGTTACTAATATGAAAAATATAAAATATGGATACATCGCTCCAATTAAGTATCAACACCTTATTCCTGAGAGTGCGGACTTTCATCTTATCCTGGCTCACTTACTTGATGATAAAGAGTATGTTAATTTTTACAAACGAAAGATCAAGCGAGGAGATACGGTAATCTTAGATAACTCAGCATTTGAGTTTAAGAGAGCACTATCAGCTGAAGAGATCTTTGGTTTTATTGAAAGAAGTGGAATAGAGCCTACCTACGTAGTAGCTCCTGACTATCCGTACAAGGATTGGAAAGTGACTTGGGATTCTACACTTGCGTTTATTGAGGAGGTAAAAGATAAGCCATATAAAGTAATGGCAGTACCTCAAAGTAGAAAAGGAGATTGGACAGGCTGGTTAAGAGGATACCAGTTAATGGCTAACAATCCAGACATTGCAGTTATTGGTATGTCGATCATTGGTATTCCAAATGCATTTTGTTACTTAACAGGAACAGATGATATTGCTTTTAACCGTATATACGCTACTAACTATTTATTAGAGACCAAACTAGCCGCTCACGATAAGTGGCATCATTACTTAGGATTAGGTGGTGGACCAAGAGAGATCCTAGTACAGAGACAATTAGGTCTTATAGATAGCAATGATAGCTCATCACCTTTCTGGCATGGGTATTTAGGTATTGAGTTAGATAATAGTATTTGGGGGTTAAAGAATGGTAAATCGCCGATTGAGGTTGATTTTAACGCAGAATATGAAATGAGTAGAGTAGGTACCATACAAACTAATATTGATTATATGGAAAGTAAAATACTGGCATAATATGAATAATTTTGATCGAAACAAACCAGCAGAAGGCTTAGGCGATATTGTAGCTAAAATTACACACGACTTAGGGATAGCTCGGGTAGTAGAAAAAGTTGCTGATACGTTAGGAATTGAGGATTGTGGATGTAATGGAAGGCGTGAGAAGCTAAACAAACTACTTCCATTTAATAAAAATAAAAAAGTAAACGATGCAACAGAAGGAGTCGAAAACGAACCACCACTTCAGGATCAGTCTAGCTAAATCCTGCTTACGAATAGTAGCAGGTATTACTATAATCAGAGGTGAATTATACATAGCAGGTACCCTGTTGGTAATTGCAGAAATATTAGGTATCTTAGAAGAATTATAAACTAAATAAAAATATGTTAAACGCACAACAAATTATTCAAGAAGGGTTACTTAAATTAGAACGCTCACACGGAAAGTCTGCTCAGGTAGGTTATGATTTATCACTAAAGCAAGTGAATAAGATAGGTACTAGCACAGCAGGTATTACAGCTAAAATAGGTAAAGTATTAAAAGATAAAACCGAATTAACTAATTATACCCCACACGCTCTAATGAATTTAGATGGTGTCACTGGTTGGTTACTATATGAAGGTGTATATGATATCACATTCAATGAAGGATGTAAGATACCGGATAACAGAGTTGGATTGATCAGACAGAGATCATCTATGCTCAGAAACGGAACAGTGTTACACTCTTCTGTGTTTGATCCAGGATTTGAAACAGAGTTTATGGGTACTGTAATGGTAGTAAACGAAGCTATCTTCATCGAAGAGAATGCTCGTGTAGCTCAAATATACTTTCACGAATGCGTACCAGTAGCAGAAGAGAATCTTTATACAGGTCAATGGCAAGGAGATGCTCAAAGAAATAAATAATTATGCAAATAGAAAAATACTACAAACTAAAATTAAAAATGGAAACATTTAAGTTTGAAAAGAACTATGACACCCTAAACAAAGTGTTATACTACTTCTCATTCTTAGGTAATATCTTTTTGATTTACTTTGGGTACTTCTTTGTAAAATCCGTCACTAGTAGCATACCACAATTATTCCCTCACCAGGATGTATTCTTCACTATATTTGTTGCACTCTTCCTCACAGGTTATGAGCTCACAAAGAGATTTACGCTTGAGCAATTGTTCACATCTGCTCTACAAGCAAATAAGGTCACTGTAAGCCTTATAGGTGGGTTTATTGTTGGGATGCTACTTATTGCCGGATCATTTTATTTATCCATTAAAGGAGCTCATAGATTAGTTGATAACACTCAAAGCATAACAGTTGGAATTGATTCAACTATTGCACATAGGTCGGACTCAACTGCAAAGTACTACGATAAGGAAATAGCATACTACAGAGCACAACCAACAAGAAGTAGGCAGGATAGATTGTATAGGGATTCCATTGTGAATAGTTTATCGCAGGTAAGAGATACTAAGTTGCAAGCAATTGAAACAAAAGTACAAACAAAAGCTACGAATACTATTAACACGAGCAAAGAAAATGATACAGCATTCTTATTTATTACAATATTCTTAGAACTTATAATAATACTAGGTGTCGGCTTTCATGCATACTATGTGGTGGGTAGTTTTAACGAAACATCAAAGCTATTACAAACACCCAAATTCAGACAACTTGATCTTAATTTGAAGTTACTCAAGTTATATTATCAAAACGGAAAGAAGATTATAGGTGATGAAACATTATCATATAATAAATTCAAATCATTAGTAGATGTACAGAAAATAACATGTACGCAAAAAGATTTAAAATCATTTGTTATTCTGTGTCAAGAGTTGGATCTTGTAAGAGGGTATAAAGGTAAGAGAAAAGAGATAGTAGTTAATTATCCACAAGCAAAACAATTAATCGAAAACCAAGATATAGTCTAATGACTCAACAAAAAAGTTATGTAGTAGTAGATAGTTTAGAAACCATAAAAGAATTAATAGAACATATCCTTCAACACGATATGATCGCTTATGATGTTGAAACCGATAGTCTTAATACCAGGAAAGGTAGGATTATCGGTTTTTCTGTCTCAGGTGAGATTGGAAAAGGATACTACTTACCTACAATGGAATTTAAAGATAATAAACTACAGGAAATTATAATAGAAGGTAAACCAGCACATGCATTAGCAAAGTATGCAATAGGCAAACTAATAGGAAAAAAGCTGGTTACACACAACGGATCTTTTGACGGTAGAATGACAAAGAGCTTCTACGGGATTGATTTAATTCCGTATATTCATATTGATACCGGACTACTTGTTCATACAGTAAAGGAGGAAGGAGCCTTTGGATTTGGTAGTCCATTTGGTTTGAAGTCTATTGCCAAGATGATTAAAAAAGAATTAGGATTAGATGGTGAGGAAGAAGCTAACCAAGAGCAGATAGAATTAAAAGAGAGTATCAAGAGAAACGGAGGATCAACTTCAAAAGACAACTATGAGATTTTCAAAGCAGACATGAGCATACTTGCAAAATACGCTGCTGCGGATGCTGACTTAACACTTAGAATAGCTAACCACTTCCTACCAGTATTGAGAGAGGAAGGACTAGAGCAGTTCTTTTTTGAAGATGAAGTAATGCCGGTTTACAGAGAAGTAACTATTCCAATGGAGCAGCACGGTATCAAACTTAATATAGCTCTACTAGAGGAAACTAGAGTTAAAATTGTAGAGGATTTAGAAAAGCATGCTGACTTAGTTGTCGAAGCCTTATTAAGTAGTCCTGAGATAAGAGGTTGGATTATCGAACAAGCAGCTGAGGCATATCCACCTAAAAATAAAGGAACTTTCACACAGAGATTATTAGAGCAGAATAACGTTGAGCTACCAAGATCAGGTACGAGTGGAAAATTTACAATTAATAAAGCAGCTGTGAATGGATTACCAAATTCAACTATTAAGGATTACTTAATAACTGGAGATCTAGATTATTTAACAAAGGAGCAAATTATAAAGGTTAGTTTATCACTTTGGAAAGAGGACAATGATGGAAAGTTTTTCAATATACAATCCAAGGATCAATTAGGTAAGATAGCATTTAATGTACTAGGTATTAAACCGTTATCATCAACTACAAAAGGGAAAGCTCAGTTTGATGAAGATCTTATACAATCAATCAGCAAAGATTATGAGTGGGCTAACTATCTTCGTATCTATAATAAGCTAACTAAGATCAAGTCATCATACATAGACCGCTTTCTAGATGCAGCAGACGATGGTATATTCTATCCATACTTTAAACAAAACGGAACTGTATCAGGAAGATACGGATCCGATATGCAGCAGCTACCAAAGCCTTTAGAACCGGGACAGGACGAACAAATCATTATGGACTATAATAATGTGATTAGAGCATTCTTTATTTGTCAAAAAGGAACAAAATTACTTGATACGGATTATGCTTCACTTGAACCAAGAGTCTTTGCAACAGTGACTGGTGATCAAGGCTTGAAGGATATTTTTAATAACGATCTCGATTTCTACTCACACATTGCTATAAAGACTGAGAAGTTAGAGGGGGTTAGTGCACATACAAAAGCTCCTAATTTTCTTAAAAAAGTTAATCCAATTAAAAGACAACAAGCTAAGTCGTACTCACTAGGCGTACCGTATGGTATGTCAGGATATGCTTTAGCAATGACACTTAACATACCAACAAAAGAAGGTGATAGGCTTGTTGAAGGCTATTTAGACGGATTTCCCGATCTCCGGAAGTGGAGAGAGGAATCTCGTAAGTTTGTAAAAGAGAATGGATATATAAAGAACAAAGTAGGTCGTATAAGACATTTACCAGTAGCAAAGGAAGTATTTTCGGTAATGGGGGATAAATTGATGGATTGGAGACATAAAAAAAATATGGAAAGGGATTACGGAGTTGAGGTAGTAGCTAATTTATATCGAGATTATAAAAATGCTCTCAACAACTGCCTTAACTACCAGATACAGTCTTATAGTGCATCCATTGTTAATAGGGCAGCTCTTCAAATCAATCGTAGATTCAAAAAAGAAGGTATAGAAGGACAGGTTATTGCTCAAATACACGATCAACTCGTTTGTCAGGTAAAGGAACAATATGTTGAACAGGCTTGTTTAGTAATGCAAGATTGTATGGAAAACACAACAAAACTCGATGGAGTAGAATTAATAGCTATCCCAGTGATAGCAAAAAACTTCAAAGATGGCCATTAAACTCTATTTTCAAGCATGCTAAACTATTTATAAGCTGAAAGATATCCTCAGCTAAATAAATAGAAATGTCATTAATTTATCGTACTTCCAGTATTGCCAACGCAGGCATAGACTATATAAAAGGTTTACCTTTATTATATACCGAACTGGACGGTAACTTTGCAGCCATATCGTCATCGTTTGCAGCAAGACCCATTTACTTACCAGGTCCTGGTATAGAAATACATGGTGACTATATATCTGCATCAGTAAGATCTGTAAATGGTATATTTCCAAATAATGGTAATATCCAACTAGGATTTACACAAACAATAACAGGTACACTAGCAGCAATACCACCTATAGCAGCCGATGGTACAGTTTATATAGTATCAGGTGACCCTAATCCAGCAAATAATGGTGATTCATATATATACGTATTAAGTCTACCAGGTTGGGTACAATTAGCTGTATTAGACCAAGCAGCAGCAGATGCTAGATATTTAATGTTGGCTGGTGTGAATTCACCAATGCAGGGCTCTATAAACATGGGTGGTTATAATATCACAAATGGTGGAACCTTTTTTGGAACAGCAACTACAGCTTCATATATAACAACAGCTCAAACAGCTTCATTTGTAACAGCCTCAAGTGTTTACGGACCGTACGGAGCTAATTCAGTACTAACAGCATCCTTTGCATTAACAGCTTCTAATACACTAAGTGCATCATTTAGTACTTATGCAGCCACAGCATCGTATGTAGCAAACGGACCAGATGTTAGTAGAATACTAAGTGGATCTACAGTAGTACAGTCATATGCATCTGGTCAAGTAGTAATAAGCGGTAGTAGCCCACTAACAACAAGATTAATAATAAGTGGTGGATTAATAATAGGACCTAACCAAGTAATAGGAAATTCAGGCTTTGCAATGGGATACGGCTCAATAGCTGTTGCAAATTACTCAACAGCAAACGGAGCATATAACTTAGCAAATGGAGTATACTCACACGCAGAAGGTCAACAAACAACAGCGTCTGCAATTGGATCACACACAGAGGGATTTGGTAGCATAGCAGGTGGATCGTATGCACACGCAGAAGGATATTACACAACTGCATCAGGACAATATTCCCACGCAGAAGGTCGGCAGACAGCTACTATAGGAGACTATTCACACACAGAAGGATATCAAACAACAGCAAGTGGATCTTATTCACATGCTGAAGGTTTTAATACAATAGCAAGTGGATCTTATTCACATGCAGAAGGTCATCAAACAACAGCAACCGGATACTACGCACACGCAGAAGGAGGTAGTACAACAGCATCAGGTACCGGATCACATGCTGAAGGCGAAGCAACAATTGCAAGTGGACCTTATTCACATGCAGAAGGTCATCAAACAACAGCAACCGGATACTACGCACACGCAGAAGGAGGTAGTACAACAGCAACCGCAGACTATTCCCACGCAGAAGGTGCTAGTACAATAGCAACCGGAGACTATTCCCACGCAGAAGGAGATAGTACAACAGCAACCGGATATGGATCCCACGCAGAAGGAGATAGTACAACAGCTTCAGGTTACGGATCACACACTGAAGGATATATTACAGTAGCAAGTGGATTTTATGCACATGCAGAAGGTTATAATACAACAGCAAGTAGAAACTATTCTCACGCAGAAGGTTTTGATACAACAGCCCAAGGAACTGGATCTCACGCAGAAGGATATGGTACAATTGCGTCAGGATCTTATCAACATGTACAAGGTAGATATAATAGACATAACAACGCATCATCACTAGTAATAATTGGTAATGGTGCTAACAGCGGGAGTAGAAGTGATCTAGTATTATTTAATTCAACAGGTGTTATTATAAGCGGATCACTAACAGTAACAAGCTCTGTTAATCTAACTAACTTAACAACAGCGGCTCAAAGCAATATAGTAACAATCAACACTGCAACCGGACAGCTATTTTATACAGCGTCTAGTGCAATAAGTGGTGGTAGTGGAAGTGGTCCAATATCAGTAACAAACTCAACGCTGTATTCCAACAACCCAGCAACATCAAACTTTAATACAACAGAGTCAATATTCTTTGGCACAAATGCTGGTAATGGTGCAACACAAGCAGCACGATCAATATATTTAGGTACGCAAGCAGGTCAAAATGCAGTAAGTGCAAGTGATACAGTATTCATAGGAAGGTATGCCGGTCTAACAGCAGTAAATGCAAGTGCATCAGTAATGATCGGTACTAATGCAGGTCTATATGCAACCAACGCAGGTGGGTCAGTATTAATAGGTAAGGACGCAGGTTACCAAACAGCTAACGCACCACTCTCAGTAATGCTAGGCTACGAGGTTGGTGTAGGAGCTACTAATGCCACTAGCACAACTATGATAGGTTGGCAAGCGGGATATGTTGCAACAAATGCAAGCCATTCTAATTTTATTGGTACAAATGCGGGTGGTTATGCAGCTACAGCATCCTATTCAAATTTCATAGGCTACCAGGCAGGATATGCAGGAGGTGGACTTACTGGAGTTGGAACTAATAATACTATCGTAGGTACAAATATAACATTACCTGGTGGAGTACGAAACTCAATTAACCTAGGAGCTATACTATTTGCAACGGGTACATATTCAACCACAGCTGGAAATCCGTACTCCGGTTCAATGTTCGGATCTGGTAGGGTTGGTATTAATATTGTAAATCCACAATACACACTAGATGTATCAGGATCAACAAATATAAGTGGAGATACTACTATAACCGGTTCTCTTAATGTAATAGCAGGCATAACAGGTTCATTATTTGGAACAGCATCATTTATACCTACATCATCACTAATTGGTAATTTCTTTGTACAAGGAGGTAATTCATTTAGTACACAGGCTGTACTTGGTACTAACGATGTTCAAAATTTTGCTTTTGAAACTAGTGGTTCAATTAGAATGTTTATTAGTTCTAGTGGTAATGTTGGTATAGGAACAACATCACCCTCATTTAAACTAGACGTTAGTGGTAGCGATGCTCTAA
>Ga0181348_1001316_pt1 | contig 10955 bp, 13 predicted proteins | sample Su13VDMM110DN_FD_130092 | JGI IMG/M metagenome (GOLD analysis project Ga0181348, IMG submission 130092) | Freshwater viral communities from Lake Michigan, USA - Su13.VD.MM110.D.N | ecosystem: Environmental > Aquatic > Freshwater > Lake | place: USA: Michigan | collected 2013-07-16
GCCTTCCGTGGCGCGCTTCGTACTTCGCCTTGGCTTCCTCGTGTTTCGTCCACTGAGGTTTGCCGGCGTTGCCCTCGGCCTCCTTCTCTTTGGCGAGGCGCGCGTCGCGTTTCGCTTGATCGTCGGCCAGCTTCTTCCTCTCATTGTCGCGCGCTTTCAGCCCTTTCGCCGTCCAAGGCTTCCCGGTTTTCGGGTCGGGGTCTGGCATGTCGTCTGGATCAACCGCATCCGGTGGCACTAGAGGCTTTTCGTCCGGCACGGCTGGCTTGGCTGGCGCTGCCTGCAGAACTGGAATGACCGGCTTATTTCTGCCGGTGTCGCGCGACTCCTTGCCTCTCACAGGGTCATCCTGCGGTGCAGCGGCAGGAGCGGCTGGCGCGACTGCGGCAGGCGCGGCATCCGGTGCGTCGGGGTTGAAGTCTGATTCTTCCGCCTCAAATTTCCATCGCCTGATCTCCTTGTCGGTGACACCGTGGGCTTCTTTTAGCGCGTACCCATCCGCATCCAGCGGAACTGAATCGTTCCATGCGGTATTGGCCTTTGCGTATTCAGCAATATCAGGGTCGCGATGAGTCAATCCCTCTCTATGCTTTTCTCCAGTTACACCGTAATCATCGCGATTTATTTTTTTGCTGTCAAGTTTTTCCGCCGCCGCCTTCATCCTTTTCCATTCGGGCGACTTGTCACTAAACGACTGTCCGCGAGCGTGAACCTCCCTCTTGAATTGACGGATCGCCTCTTCCTTTGAAAGCCCCTTGTAGTCGGATGGTTTTTTCTTTTTAGCAGCGGCTGGAGCGGCTGCTTGCGGCTGCGCTGGCCCGCCACCCGGCGGTGCGGAAGTCCAGTGGTCGAGGAGATCGGCAGCCGAGCTTGTTTTTTTCAGATTGTTCCGAATCTGAAACCTGAGAATCGCGGATTTCGTAGCTTCGTCCTCTTGTCCGGTAATGTCTCCGTAATAATAGCCCTGTGCTGTTAGAGTCCGTTGCAGCCCCTTGACTGATTCAAGTGATGGTTTTTTCTTTTCAGCCATGACTTAATATGTCTGGTAGCTCGGCGTCTCGATCTCGTCGAGGTTGATGATCGGCGGCGGACGCTGGCTGGTCGGGTAGAACTTCACCGCCTGACGGCTCAGTATGTCCATCGCCTTCGCCATCGTGCGGTCGCTCCGCTCGTCGTCGTTCGCATCCCGATACGTGATGGACAGCACGCCGTAGTAGAGCGCCCCAAAGTGATCCACGCACAGCTTGTCGTTGTCCAGCACGGCCTCAACGTAACGGCGACGGCACAGCGTCGTGATGGTCTGCGTCGTGTCGCCAGTGGGCGGTTTCGGCACGCGATACCTGCGGTAGTTCGGCGTGCGTTCGCTCGGCTCGTACGACGCGATCAGGTGCTCGGTGGAGTCGTCAGGGTCAATCGCATACACCGTGATGATGCCGGATGTGATCGGCTTGACCACCTGAGTAATTCGCGCAAAGGAAGCGGTGGTGGTGGCGTTGCCGCTGCTCGCGAGAAGGTCGAGAGCTTCGCCGCTTCGGATGGCGGTCGCTCCACTGGTTCGGATGATTTCTCCGTCTGCGTCAAGTCCATAAAATTCAATGATGCTCTCATACGTCTCCGCACCGCTCTGCGCATCGGTGTACACCTTCAACCGGCATCCGGCTGTGTTGACCTGCCACGGCTCGCGTATGCAGCAGAACCCGTCGCCCTGATCGGCAACTTCGCCGTCAAGTGCCCCGTCGTCGGTTTCCAGCTTTGAACCGGGGCCAGCAAGCGAGAACTCGAACCAGCCGCTGCGGATAATCAGCGGGAACTTGCTACGCAGGATGCCCTCGCAACAGGCGTACCCGCGAGGGAGTGTCAGCGTTTGGTCGTATGCTGTGATGCCTACGCGGTCGAGGCTGTCTTTTGGCTTCGTCATCACGTCCATAATTTCACAAGCCTCATTTACGAGGCCGCGGAGCGTGGCAGGATCTACCGCCGAAAAAGACGGTTTGCGCTGGAGTTGAAAAACTGCGTTGGCAAGGGTGAGCAAGTTCGACGAATGAGCATTCGACAGACGCGCGGTGGTCGAGGTTTTGCAGCGTTGCGCGGAGATTGCCGACTTTGCGGCGACCTGTCAAGCGGCTTTTTTGAGCGGTCTGGCAGTGGCCTGCGTCAAGGCGAGGTTTTCGCCAACCTGGCTGCGTACGTGGCGATCCAGTCGTACACCGGCTTTCCCTTGATGAGCCAGCCCGATCTCTCCATCACCGCAAAGAAGTTTCCGTCATAATCAGGATTCGGCTCTATGGCGTGATGCTCAAGAGTCTCATACATGGCTTCCTCCGAAGTTGGATACGGATGCAACGGCTTTTTTTCTCCGAAAAACGACTGGTGCTTTGCAAAAGCACCCTTTGTATTCTCTGAAGAAGTCTTTGCAGTAGTCTTTGTCTTTAGGGGAACTTCCCGTTTCGTCCACTTCCCATCTTCCCGTTTGGGCAACTTTGATGTTTCCATTTGGGCTACTTCGGCGAGGCGGTCGAGTTCTTCGGTGCGGATTCGGTAATACTTCCGGCGGCTCACGCGACCCTCTGGCTGGATCGTCTCGATCAGGTTCAACCGCGCCAGATTCGACAGCGCCTTTCGGATGATCTTCTCTGTCCAGAACGGAAAATACTGCCAACGCCAGTCCTCTGCTGTGTTGAAAATCCACTGCTTTTCGGCAATTCGGCGTCCGAATCGCGGGTCACGCAAAAGGTAGTGAAGCTGCTGGAGGATGATGGCTTCGTGAAGCCCGATGACGAGCGCGAGACTTGGCAGGACTTGAAGCGGGGGTTCTTCAATGATGAGCTTGGACATGGAAACAAAGGTGCCCCGCTTGCGTGAATCCTGCGGCGAATGCGCGCAGCACAAGCGGGGCGTTGGAAACTTTTAGCCGGATTCAATCGGCGCGTCACCGCAATGGCGACGCACGGACTTTGGCGAATTTCCAAGAAATCACAAGAACTTTTTTTGCTTTCTTCGTGACTTTTCACGCTTTTCACGTAAAAAGTCCCCCTCATGCCGCCGCCACAACAGCAATTCCCCGTGCCGAACAAGTTGTTCTTGGCGGCGTATCCGACTCCGAATAACAGCGACTTCTACCTCTACCGGCACGAAGACACGCGGAACATCGGCTACGTCTCCCCGATTTACGGTGATCCTGTTCCAGAGGCGGATAGTGTGAAGTATCCGAACCACTTTTGCACGAAAATCGCCCCCAACGCGCAGGCAGGGGACGGCTGGGTGACGGTGATCTACGCCAGCAAGCTCGCCCCGCAGGACGACAACAATTACGACATTGATTACCCGGAGGGCGTGAACGCCTTCCCGACGATCACGCGCACCTACATCTACCTCCGCAGCGAATACGCCGAGAGCGGTCCGCTGGCGGTCGGCACGGCTGATCCCGGCTTGCTGCCAGACGGCACAGCGCAGTTCCCTGACGCCATTCTGAGCGAGGCCGAGAAGATGGTCGAGGGCACCGGCGACCCGCTCATTGACAGCCTGTTCGTCAAGGTGACTCGCAAATTCCAGCACATCCCGAACCTCGCTGACACGGAAGACCTCGCCGCGGCGAAGACATTCGGCTACAAGGTGGAGTATCCGTATGGCGACACAGGCTATCCGCGCGTCACTTGGACGATCCCCTGCACATCGGAAACCCCTGCTGCGTTTGGCTCGGCTTGCCCTATCGCCGGATACACGTCGCTCGAACTCATCGATCAGCAATACGCAAACGCGAAAGGAGTGGTGATCGGAGCGTCGCGGATTTACGAAAAGGTGCCCGGCGTGGAGATCACCAGCTACGACATTGACGGGGAAACCCTCACCGACGTTTCGATCACAAAGCAGCTCGTCGAAAATCCCGGCGCGGACTACCCGCAAGTGGCCGGATCGGAGATCGTCTATCGCGCGCTATCGGCTGCATACGGCCACAAAATCACCACCACGCTGCTGAACTTCGCTGGCATCTCCATCACGAAAAAGAGCACGATTCAAATCCGCTATCCGTCCGTGGTGACAGGCTCTCCGACGCTAAGTTCCTTAGCGGGCAATGACGGCGCGGTGGTCGTGGCTCTGAACTGGCCGATTGTCGCGGGAGGCTCGCGGCAGGCCAACGCCACGACGACGTTCTCCTACGGGGCTGCGCCAAGCCAAGACTCTACGAACGCCTATTTCACGCCGGAAACGAAAGACCTGGTGTTCAGCGGCCTGTTCTACAACATCAACCTGCGCGGTATGGCGGTGGTAGGTAATATAGTCGGCCCTCCCGATTACATAAAGGTGCCTGATTTCAACACCGCAAACAACAATCCGAAGTGGGGCTACTACGGAGTCGTCGGCCCGATATGGACAGGGACGAGCGGCGCGAGCGCGTTCCTTTCCGCGGTGTCCGGTATCGTGTTTTCCTGCGACATCCAGAACTGGAAATACAACCTGCGTCGAAAAGCCCTCACAACCGTCACCGGATAATGCCTGAATCGCCTGACATCCCAGAGAACATCGCCGCGAGAATCCGCTTGGTGATGCCGCATTCACTGCCTTCGCAGGAGCAACCGCTGCCGGGGCAACAGGCAGATCCAGACCGGAACGAGCCGATGCCGTATCAGCGCCCCGAGGGGTTGCTGCCAATCCCCGGCCCAAACACCGAGCGCGGCTTTGCCGTAACGCCCGTTCCAAAGAGCACTTCCGGCACCATCGGCAGCTTCGTCGGCCAGGTCTCAGTGTCCCCGGACACGCTGCTGAACGACTTCCCGGCTGGCATGGACGGGCAGACTCCGAAGATTCTCAGTGTCAGTGACGCGACGAAGATTTACGCGCACGCCACGGTCAGCGCCGGAGGCGCGGTGACTGCGCGCGTGATCGCGGCGGGGGCGAGTGTCCCTGCGTCCGATCCTGCGAGCGGGGAATTTTATTGGGAACTGGCGAGCGTGACGATGGCGACCGATGGCGAGGATAACGTGCCCGTGATCACCGTGGATCAAATCCGATGGGGGCCGATTGAGCATCTAGTGGTGAATTGCGACCCCTACAGCGCGAATGACGCTAGGCTTGTGATCGAAGCTGGGAACGAGCCGCTGGCGATCCGGCAGATCATTGCAGACACCGGCGACCTCGACGCCGGGACAAGCACAAAATATACATCGGACTTCCTGATCATCGCGGAGGATGGCAACGCGGTGAAGTTCTCGCTCACCCACGAACAAGTGGAGGTAGTCACTGGCATCGCTCTCATCAGCGGTTATTTGGAAGTGACAAAGAAAAAGGTGTGGGTGCTGCTCACGGAAAACGCGGATAACACGGACATCCCGACGACGCCGAGTGCCACAACAGCTTGCCCGTAAGCAATGGCTGCGAAACTTCTAACAAACTGCGCGGCATCCACGATGCTAACAAACTGCGCGGCGTCCACGCTGCTTGTGGATTGCGGGCAAACATGCACGTTCACAATCGCCGCGACGCTAGGTTGGACGGATGGAACCGACCTCGACCTGTATGGCCGCGAGGACGCGCTGAGTGCGGTGTATTGGGATAATAAAACGCAGCCCGGCGTTGGCGGGACGCTGAAGCTCAACAAAGACGCGCATCCAAGTTGCTCGGAAACCCCGCTCCCTCCGGAAATAATCTCCGGAAACTACACTTTCGACAAGCCTGTCCTTCGCAAGTTTCGTTTTTGGTATAACAGATACAGTTCTTGCCCCACTGTAGACGCTTACACGGGCACGGAGACAACAGAGATTCGAGTGACAAATACTGGCGGATACTCCATCTGCGTCAACGGCGAAGATATTGCGCCCGGTGATTATTACGTGTCGTCCACAATTTACCATTTAAGCAGCAGCGGAACCCAAAACGGTTACAGCGGCGGGACGCTCATCGAAATAACTTGCGCTTCATGCCCATGAGTTGCGGATGCTTAAAGAACGCGGTGACAGCGGCGGGGCGAGTTGCGGCGGCGGCAACGAAGGCGGTGATTGGCGTCATCACGACAGGAAAGCTGATTGCTTCGCTGGATGTTCGTAACGCGCGGATGGCCGCTTGTGTGAAGTGTGCGCACTTCCTTATGCCGGATGGCGTGCTAGGCGCGCGGTGCGCCGTTTGCGGATGCTTCCTCAAAGCAAAGGCCGCGCTGATTACTGAGGACTGCCCCAAAGGAAAATGGCCCGAACGAAAACCAATTTGAGTGATTCCGCCCGCGCATCGCAGTCAGCTCGGCGTGTATGTGATCCGCTTCGCAGCCGCGAACGAGTTTTTCCAGACCGGCAGACGCTCCGGCACGATGGAAAGCTGCTCCTTTTGCGATGCACCTTTAAGGTATTGCAGCGTTTTCCAAGTGTCGTCGTCGATCTCCTTTCCGACCAATCCGGTCAGCCATCCCTTTTGGGCCCTCGTCACCCCCAGTAGAGTCAGTTGCGCGGAGTTGAAGCCGATTCCATTTTTCCCGATGGAGTGAAGGTTTTCGCGTGTCAGGATCATGCAGTCCACTCCCACCCACCCCGCCATCAGGCAAGCGAAATGTCGTTGACGGGACGCTCCGAACCGCGAAACGTCCTGCCATGAACTCCCTGACGCGCTTCATCGCCGACAACAACCTCGACGGCAACGCCGTGCTGTCCTGGCTCAAAACCGCCATCCCGAACCAGCCTGTGTCGGACATCTGCCAAACCCCCGCCGACGTGTGCGAAAGCGACGCCGTTTGCGCTGTGGCTGTGATGATGGAGCATCGCAGGCGGAGGAAGCCGTGAGACGTTCACCTCTACGCCGCGTCAGCGCCAAGCAGTCCGCCCGACTCCGCATCTACGCCAAGCTGCGAGTCGAATACCTGAGCGACCACCCCGCCTGCCAGTGGCCGCAATGCCCGTGCCTCGCGACGGAGATTCACCACCGGGAATGCCGATTCAAGAACCTGAACGTCGTGTCCACATGGAGCGGGCTGTGCCACGCCCACCACGCCGAGGTGCATCGCCACCCCGCACAGGCGCGGGCGATGGGGCTGCTGAAATGAGTTGACGGGGGAGGGATGGGGCGGTATGGTCGCGGTGCCGTGTGAAAGCGGCGAAACAGATGCGCAAACCTTTCCAGCCCGCCTTGGGCAACTCACGTCTCCGCGCAGGAACTTTCACCGTGAATCCGAGGCGGGCCTTTTCTTGCCCATGATTCCTTTTCATTTTATCCGCCTTGGTGACTGTCTTGACGTGCTCAAGACCATGCCGGACAACTCGGTTGATAGCATCGTCACCGATCCACCCTACGGTCTGTCCTTCATGGGCAAGAAATGGGACTACGATGTGCCGAGCACGGAGATATGGGCCGAATGCCTGCGTGTGCTGAAACCGGGTGGGCACTTGCTCGCGTTCGCCGGGACGCGCACGCAGCATCGCATGGCCGTGCGAATCGAGGATGCCGGGTTTGAGATTCGGGACATGATCGCCTGGGTCTATGGCAGCGGGTTCCCGAAGTCGCTGGACATTGGCAAGGCGATTGACAAGGCGGCGAGAGCGGAGCGGGAGGTGATCGGAGTGTCCCCTAACTGGCGCGAGTCTAAGCGAGATCGCGAAAAGGATGGATCGATGGAAGTGCGTGGTGAAAACGCGGGGCTTTTGCATGGCCCTCCAGCCACCCCCGAAGCTGTCCAATGGGACGGATTTGGAACGGCTTTGAAGCCCTCTCAGGAGCCGCTGACTTGGGCAACAAAGCCGTTGACTCCATTGGACTACTGCGCTAAAATGATTGCGAACCTAACCGAAAGGATTGAATCATGCAGACAAAATGCCAAGAATGCGGACGTGAGTTCCGAACGTATCCAAGCCGCCTCGCAAGGGGCGATGACAAGTATTGTTCCAGAAAGTGCAGCGATCCGCATCGTGGAAGCCCGCAAGAGCGAAACGGAAACTGGACAGGCGGAAAATACAAGCTCGGCAGCGGATACGTTGGGATCAGCGTCGGCGGCGGAAAGTATCGCCTTGAACACGCTCTCGTCATGGAGGCGCACATTGGAAGGCGTCTCAGACGTGATGAAAACGTCCACCACATCAACGGTGTTCGAGACGATAACCGACTGGAGAATCTTGAGCTACTTACTGTCGGAGATCACACCCGAAAACATCATCCGGGCAAAGTTCAGTCAAAGTGGGTTGAGTGCCGATGCCCTTCGTGCAATGCAGTATTTGAACGCCTCGCTTGCGTGCTTGCAGAACACCCTCGCGCTTTTTGTTCTCGCGCCTGCTATGTCAGTGGAAGCGGACGCTTGCCGGGACGTGGGCGTAAGTCCTAACATGGAGCCAATCACGGTCGCCAGAAAGCCCCTCGACGGCACCGTGGCGGCGAATATCTTGGAATGGGGGACGGGCGGGATCAATGTGGACGGGTGCCGGGTGGGGCTCTCAGAAGGTGAAAAACCCTTCAGTTACCCCAATGGACCGGGAGGGTGCAAAAATGGAGAGTTCCACTATCAAGGTAGGGCAGAAACGCCCGCAGAAGGGAACGCGAAAGGCCGCTGGCCGGCAAACTTCATCCACGACGGCAGCCAGATGGTGATGGACTTGTTTCCGGCAAAAGCCGGTGCAGCCGCTCCGGTGAAGCGCGGATTCGACGGCTCAAGCAACGGCATCTACGGCGACTTCGCAAACAAGGGCGATGACGGGGCATCGTTCTACGCCGACACCGGTTCCGCCGCGCGGTTCTTCAAAGAGTGCAAACACGAAGAAATTGACTTGCTTTTTCACCGCGCCAAGGCTTTGCTCTCTGCATGGAACCACGACCTTGCCAGCACTGCGGACACAAATTCACTCCTGTCAAATCAACACGCCGCTTCTGCTCTAAGCGATGCAGCAATATGGGCCAGCCTCGGGGCCAGTCGGTCAAGCGATGTGATGGGACTTTCTACTCACGTCACTCCGATGCAATTAAGGATGCTCTGCGAGTCGCTTATCACGCTGATCCTGAATGCCGGAAACGAGCCATCGCCCGATCTGCTGCGCGGCGCGCTCATCCAGAACGGATGCCTTGTGAGGGTTGCGGAAGCCTCAAATCTGACCGGCACCATGACGATTACGATAAGCCTACCGAAATCCGATGGCTTTGCCAATCCTGTCACGTTGAGCATCACAAACGGCAATACGGATCGTGGGGGAGCGGACTCAGCAGCTAGATTCCGATACTGCGCCAAAGCAAGCCGCAGCGAGCGTGACGCAGGCTGTGAGGATATGGAACATGTCACCGCTGGCGAGATCACGGGCGGACGCGAGGAAGGCAGCGCAGGACTACAATCGCCAAGAGCGGGGGCTGGACGTACCGCAGGTGGCAAGAACATCCACCCCACGGTGAAGCCCCTCGCCCTGATGCGCTACCTTGTCCGTCTCGTCACCCCGCCAGGAGGGACAACGCTCGACCCGTTCCTCGGCAGCGGCACAACGGCACTGGCGGCGCTTCAAGAGGGATTTAGCGTAATTGGCATCGAGCGGGACGAACACAGCCACAAAACCGCCATGCAGCGGATCTTGAACCGATGAATCTCCAACCCGATCCGTTCCAGCCAGAAGCAGCCGCGGTGAACGAATACCTCAAGCACGGAGCGGTGTCGTTCATGTTCTTCAAGCGAATCCGCCCGCGCTCAAGATGGGCTGGATTGGGGTTCTGCATGATTATCCAGTCAGGAAAAATATGGCATGTCGTAGATATGCAATACGCCGGATGAAAACGCCACCAAACCACTTCTCCTGCCCGAACATCGTCTTCGCTGACCGCCTCCCGCCGAAGCCGAGACTGCTGCTCATCTGGCTTTACAGTCAGCGCCTAGCCGGAGGCCAGTGCGATCCCGGCTACCACGCCATGCAGATCGCAATCGAGGCATCCCGATCCACGGTCAAGAGGTCGCTGAATCTGCTCAAAAAGCACGGCTGGCTGTACAATTTTCGGAAGCAAGGTCCGAAAAATATGCGCTTCTGGCTCCACATCCCGAAGCATCTCGTCCCGTCAGCCATCTCGATGCCGCCTCAAATTGTGCCGTTCGTGGACGAATCAGCAGCGTTCTAGTAGGTCTATTTGCGGGACTACAAGAAACGCCCTAGAGGGTTCACCACAGGACTTCTTCACCCTCCCCCAACAGGTTCAAACGCCCCTTGGCTCAAAGGAAATCCCTCGCGCGGATTCTTCCTCACTTTGTACGGTTCTTCCGTGGTCTGGTCGGTGGCTTCGCGGTTTGGTGCTTGAGCCGTACCAGCCAGCAATGTTCCACAGCGGCCTCGCGCGTACGGTACAGCCCCGCAAAGCGCCTCACCAGCCCACGTACGCCACCCGATACGCCCAAATACCGTCAAAGGGCACGCCACGAGGCTGCCATGAAGCGGTACGGCCATGTACGGGCACCGCGAAGGTCTGCACCGGAGATGCGCTGGAAAGGGGCGGTACGGCCTTGGAGCGGCCACGGAGATGCGCCGCTTTGGAGCGGCAAAGGCAAAGCTGAAAAGTCGCCAGAAATTTTTTGGAGGCGGGGTAGCTTATAGAACGCCATTACGCATTCGCCCCCACCTCCCCACCCTCCTCCCCTTCATCCGTGCCAGCCCGCGCGTGTCAGCCTCATCGCGTGGCCTGCGCTGCTGTATGTGGTGGAGCTTGTTGAGACTGGGCACCACAAGAGCAGCGCGGTCGTGTTCCACAGCGTGCGGTGCAGCGGTTTGAACCTGTTAGATAGCATAACATCCTACAACTGCCAGCATGTAAAATGGATGTTCCACGGCGGAGTGGCTGCGGAGTGGCTGCGGAGTGGCTGCGGAGTGGCGGTGCCGACCTCGGCTGGGCCGGAATGGACGAGTGCGGGATGTTCCACAGTTCCACGTGGAACGTTCCACAGCGCAAGCTAGATGTTCCACAGCATCCCATTCCGCGCCATCTGCCGCGCCTGCCAGTACTTGCGCAGGCAATGCGGCTCCGTTTCC
>Ga0181348_1001317_pt1 | contig 10950 bp, 13 predicted proteins | sample Su13VDMM110DN_FD_130092 | JGI IMG/M metagenome (GOLD analysis project Ga0181348, IMG submission 130092) | Freshwater viral communities from Lake Michigan, USA - Su13.VD.MM110.D.N | ecosystem: Environmental > Aquatic > Freshwater > Lake | place: USA: Michigan | collected 2013-07-16
AAGGAACAAACGAAAAGCGTAGTAAAATATATAAACAATTTCTTCCAAAATACATTAATCCCGAGGCAATGGGTAAAATTGAAATAAAATGATAAAATTATTAGATATATTAAAAGAAGCAAAACAATCTATTGAGGATTTTGCTGGCACTAGATTAAAAGGTGCTGAAAAAATTGCTGATACTACCTTAAAAGCAGGTGGATTATCATTATTAACTTATAAACATTATAAAGTTAAATTACCCTATTATAAAAAAGCAGCAGCAGGTAAATTAGATAAAGATGCTGCTAAAAAAGAATTTGAAAAAACTTTAAAAAGTATTTCCTTAGGTATGACTCAAAACCAATTTCAAACAGAAGTTGGACGTTTAGAGGTATTAGGTGAATTACTTATAGAAAATAAATAATATGTTAAATGAAAATATTCCTTACTTTAAATGTTTAGTAAGGCGTTCTCATTATACTCACAACCTTAAAGATGATAATACCTATGATAATGCTTATGCTTTTGGCATTCAATCTATTACAGGTAAAATTTTAACATTCCATATAATGACTGATTTTGGAATGGTAAGATCTAGAGTTCCCATCTCAGAATTATTTATTAAACCTCCTACAAAAGATATTCCTTTTTATTACAAACAACTATGGGATTGTTTTAGTGAAAATGTTGTTGTTAAAAAATATTCATTTTTATTAGAAAAAAGATGTCAAATTGCTTTAAGAGATAAAACTAAAATTTGGGCAACTTATCTTTTTACCGTAGATTGGTATGATAATCCATATTCGGATGAACCAACTGACTATAAAGCAGGACATATTTTAATGGCTGATGATGGTTATCTTTTATGTATGCCTAATAATAGAATATATTGGAGAGATTCAAATTGGGTTACAACCGATTTTCCATTAAATGTAAAAGATATAAAAGTAGACAAATATTTACCCTCAGTAGAATCTGTTGCTGATAAATGGATTACAGAAGATACTGATTCATATTATTATGATATTAACAAAACCATATAAAGATATAGAAATTACTGATTTTTATATTATTCGTGAATTTAGCGAAAATATAGACCCCATAGAACTTTTATGGCATCGTGATAATGAAAATAGAACAGTTGAAATAATTGGTGAAACAAATTGGAAATTACAACTCGATAATCAACTTCCAACATCAATAAATAAACCTATTTTCATACCAAAACATGAATGGCATCGAGTTATTAAAGGAACAGGAACTTTAAAACTAAAAATACACAAATCGTAGTTTTTAAAAACTATCCATATTTATAATAAAATAAAATGGCAACATATATTATATCAGGAGTATCAGCAGCAGATTGTGCAACTAAAGGATTTACAGTAATTTCATCAACATCAGGACCAACAGGTGGATTTGGTCCTATTGCAGGATCTTATAAGACAGGAGCATATGCTGGAGTAGATTTTGTAATTGGTATTGATACTGATGTTGATCCAACATTGTCCCAATTAACATTTACAGCTACAGGTTCAATTGGTGGAATATACCAAGCTCAACTAGTACCTTTGGGAGCAGCAAATAGTTATACAGTTTGTTTTCCTCAATACGGTTCCGATCAAGGAGCTGCTTCAACTTTTAACAGAATTATGGCTTATAATTTCAATTCAAATGGAACTAACTTTACTACTAATGATTATTTAAGTTCAGCTATTCAAGGATACAATATCCCCTCCCCAGCAACAGTAGCAGAATTTATTACAGAAATGAAAAACATTGGCATTCCAGTATTTAATAACTCAGGAGTATTACAATAATTTAAAATCATGATTATAACAGAAGAAATATTATTATTACAAAAACGAGCTGGTATTATTACTGAAAGTCAGTATAAAGAAAAAATGGCTGAAGCAGAAGCCGAAGATTCTAGCATTGATGATGCTATTAAAGGTGGAGCTAGTCAATTAGCAGATTTAAGTTCATTAAAAGAAGAAGAATATAAAACAACCATCACCACTGAAGGTGAAATCCTAAATGAATCAGTAACTGGTTTAGTAATAGGTGGTTTATTAGCTGCTCCTAAAATTCTGGAATGGATTGGAAAATCTATAAATTGGATAGCTAAAAAATTAGTAGGAAAAGATGAAGTTAAAATTGCTTCATGGATGGAAAAAAATGCCCACAAATGGGAAAAATTGTATATTAAAGGTATCATAGCAGCCATTAAATTTACAGGTTTTGCTTCTAAAATTTGGAAAAAAGAAGATGGTAGTGTAGATGAGCAAAAACTATTAACAACAGCTCAAGTATTATATGTTGTTATATTAGCTGTAGCTGCTGGTGCCGCCGCTAAATCCGTTCTAAGTCCAAACTCAGCTGTAGTTAAAGCTTTAGAAGCTACTTTTGGTAGTGTTAAAGTATCAGAAATAGTTGGATTTTTAGGTAAAATAAAAAGTCAAGCTAAAATAGCTTAATTTATAGACGGATTCATAGCCCGTCGTTTAAAAAAATTTTTAGAGAGCTGTGGCCTCCAATTTGGGGGTCACAGCTTTTTTTATTATATTAATGTGTTAAACATATGAGATTCAAGAAAATCGTAATCGTAGGAGCAGGTGTAGCAGGTGTAAATGCTGCCACCAAATTAGTAGACAATGGGTTTCCTGGTAAGAACATTACTATTATTGATATGGGTAATGATCCTTATAATCGTAAACCTGAAGAAGTAATGACTGGATTCTTAGGTGCTGGTGGATGGAGCGATGGTAAATTAACTTATCACACAGCAATTGGAGGACAGTTATCTAAATATGTTGGGGAAGAAAAAGCAATGAAACTAATGGATGAAGTTATTAACAACTTCAAACGTTTTCACCCTAAACCCGAGGAAGTACAATGTTCCAATCCAGTAGAGGAACCTGAATTTATTAAACCATATTTTGGATTACGATTGTTTCCTGTATGGCATGTTGGTACTGATTATCTTCATGAAATTGGTAAAAATTGGTACGATTATTTAGTATCTAAGGGTGTACAATTTATTTGGAATGAAAGAGTATTTAAAGTTGATTTTGAATCTAATTTAGTATATTTGACTGTTAACGGTAAAGAAGGTCAATACGCTATTGAATATGAAGAATTAATTTTTGGTGTAGGCAAATCAGGTATTGATTTTGCTCAACAAATTCAAGATGAATATCAATTAGAAACAGAACCTAAATCAGTACAAATTGGTGTTAGATTTGAAGCACCACAAAAACACTTTCAGGATTTGATTGATATTAGTTATGATTTTAAATTATATCGTAAGTTTGAGGATAAAGGGGTTTCATTAAGATCATTCTGTACTAATAATAATGCCGCTTATGTTGCTGTAGAAGATACTTATGGAAATCATAGTTACAATGGTCATGCTAAAAAAGACCCTAAATATAGAAACGATATGACCAATTTTGGCATTTTAATGGAAATTAATGGTATTAAAAATCCATTTGAATGGTCTCGTAAAGTAGTAAATAAATTACAATATGCTGGTACTGGTTTATATTATAGTCCATCTCGTAAACCATCAACTACATCAGAAGGTGAAAAAGTTAGTTCGATTCAAATTGATAATTTAAGTATTGTAAGACATGGAATGGGTGAATATTGGGATTACATTGAAGATTTTATTGAGGATATGAAAAAAGTATTTCCAACATTACAAGATGATTGGGGTGTTTATGTTCCTGAGGTAAAATATCTTTCACCTGAACCATTAGTTTACCATAGTGATTTAGCTTTAGTAGAATATCCTGATGTACATTTTGTAGGTGATGCATTATCTGCTCGTGGTATAACAGTTTCAGGAGCACAAGGTATATTGGCTGTTGAAAAATTTGTTAAAAAAGAAGACGAGTGGGATAACCATATGGGAGATATCATTAATTGGAAATAATTTGGAAATCAAAAAAAAAGTTATTATATTTCGAATATGAATACAAAATATCAACCAAGTAAAAAACTAACTAAAGCAGATGGTACAATTGCTTATGTTTGGGAAGGTAAATTACATAATTGGGAAGGTCCAGCATTAATAAATCCTGATGGTAAAAAAGAATATCATATTCACGGAATAAAATATACTTTAGATGGATGGAAAGAAGCAAGACGCAATCGTGAGGGTTTACCTTGGTTTAAAAATCCTGCTATTACAAATTCAAGAAACGCTGGTTAATTATGAAAATAGGACTTTGTGGAACAATGAGTGTAGGTAAAACTACATTAGTAAATGCTTTGAAGGAATTACCTGAATTTAAGGATTATAATTTTGCTACTGAACGTTCAAAATATTTACGTGACTTAGGTATTCCATTAAATACTGATTCAACAGTAAAAGGTCAAATTGTATTTTTAGCAGAACGTGCTGCTGAATTGATGAATGAAAATGTTATTACAGACAGAACTGTAATTGATGTTATGGCATTTACTAAAGCAGCTAAATCAATTAATTATTATGAAGCAGAAGCATTTTGTGGTTTAGCTAAAAATTTACTTCATGAATATGATTTTATATTTTATGTTTCTCCTATTGGTGTGGATATGGAAGATAATGGAGTAAGAGAAACAGATACTGAATATAGAAAATTAATTGATTTTCTTATTGGTTTAAATCTTAGAGAAAATAAACATCGTATCCATAAACTAGTCACATTATCAGGCACTACTGAGGAACGTATTACGAAGATGAAAGAAACAATTTTTGGATAATATGTATAATCATGAAGAAATCTGAATTAAAGTCGGAAATTAAAGAATATATTGTAGAATTATTATCCGAAGAGGAAGATAAAGAACCTACTAAAGCAGAACTTGAAAAAGAAAAAGTAAAAGGCGCTCCTTCTAAATTTAAAGTACCAAATTCAGAATTTGAAGATTTTAAAGATAAACTAAAAACTTTAGTTAAAAAAGTTAAAGACATGGAAAAAGGAGATGCTAGAGATAAAAAAATGGCAGCCCTTAAACAATTTATCAAAAAACCAGAATTAGTTAAAGCGTTTAAAGAAAGAGACGTTAAAATTGATACTGGAGATTTGATTGGATAATATGAAAATAGGTTTTCCTTATATAGTTATAGCAATTTTAGTTGCGATTATCATTTGGCTTTCTAAATGTTCCGAAAATACTATTGTTACTAATATTGATACTTTTACTAAAACATCTTATGTTCATGATACAATTAAAGTAAAAGGCAAAACCAAAATCAAACCAGTTCCTGTTCCTTATTATGTTCATGATACAATAATTGATTCAACAGGAAATATTATTATTGTTGATACTAAAAAATATGTAACTCATGACACTTTTGAATATAAAACAGACTCATTTACTGCTTATTTTTATACTAAAATATATTCAATGTGTCCTTTAGATTCTATTAAAAGCGATTTATTAGCTTCTGTAAGACATAAAATAATAGAAACTACTATTACCAAACAAGTTGTTAAAAAACATGCTTTATTTATTGGTCCTACCTTTAGTTTAATTGGAAATTATGCTTCATTAGATGCTTTATATGAAAATAAAGGAAAAACTATTTATAAAGTAGGAGTAGGAGCCAATAATAGACTTCAACCTATGTTGAATGCTAGTATTTATTGGCGAATCTCTAAATAATATGAGTCAAGATTTAAAAGAAATAATTAGACAAGAGTATGTAAAGTGCTTGCAAGATCCTGCTCACTTTATGAAAAAATACTGTCATATTCAACACCCCCAACGTGGTAGAGTAATATTTAATTTATATCCTTTCCAAGAAAAAACATTACGCTTATTTAGAGATAATCCATATTCCATTGTATTAAAATCTCGCCAGTTAGGTATATCAACATTAGCAGCAGGTTATTCTTTATGGTTAATGTTATTTCATAAAGATAAAAATATACTTTGTATTGCAACTAAACAGGAAACTGCTCGTAACATGGTTACAAAAGTTAAGTTTATGTTTGATAACTTACCTTCATGGTTAAAAATACAAGCAGAAGAAAATAATAAACTTTCATTACGATTAAGTAATGGTTCTCAAATTAAAGCAACCTCAGCAAGTTCGGATGCAGGTCGTTCAGAAGCAGTATCTTTGCTAATAGTCGATGAGGCGGCCTTTATTGAACAAATTGGCGAAATTTGGGCCTCAGCTCAACAAACATTGGCAACTGGTGGTGGAGCAATTGTATTATCTACTCCCTATGGAACTGGAAACTGGTTTCATAAAACATGGGTATCAGCAGAAAATGCTGAAAATGATTTTTTACCAATTAAATTACCTTGGTATGTCCATCCTGAACGAGATGAAGCTTGGAGAAAACGTCAAGATGAATTATTAGGTGACCCAAGATTAGCATCACAAGAATGTGATTGTGACTTTAGTACATCAGGTGATGTAGTATTTTATTCTGAATGGATTGAATTTTTAAAAGAAACAACAATTAAAGATCCAATTGAGCGTAGAGGAGCAGATCAAAACCTTTGGGTATGGGAACCAGCAGATTATACACGTGAGTATATGATAGTGGCTGACGTTGCTCGTGGTGATGGTAAAGACTCATCAGCAGCTCATGTTATTGATATTGCTACTAATACACAAGTAGCCGAATACAAAGGACAATTACCACCTAAAGAATTTGGTTATTTTTTAGTTGGTTTAGCTTCCGAATATAATAATGCAATGTTGGTAGTTGAAAATGCTTCAATTGGTTGGGCAACATTAGATGCTATTATTGAGAGAGGTTATCGAAATTTATATCATTCACCAAAATCCGACCAATTAACAGCTGATTCATACTTACGAGTATTTGAAGGAGGTTCAGATTTAACACCTGGATTTACTATGTCATTAAGAACACGACCTTTAGTAATAAATAAATTTAGAGAGTATGTTGGTGATCGTTCTGTAACAATTCGTTCAAAACGATTATTAGAGGAAATGAAAGTATTTATTTGGAAAAATGGTAGACCAGAAGCTCAATCTGGTTATAATGATGATTTAGTAATGAGTTTTGGTGTGGGAATGTTTTTAAGAGATACATCCTTAAAATTTCAACAAATGTCTCATGACATGACCCGCGCTGCACTTGGTAATATGAGTAAAATCACTCACACAGGTGTTTATAACCCAAACAATATGAAAAACCCATATCAAATTCAAAATCCATATGGCGGAATAGAAGACATTAGCTGGATACTATAATATTTATAATAATAAAAACATAAAATGGCAGATACTAAATTATTTACCCGATTAAAACGACTCTTTTCAACTGATGTAATTATCAGGAATACAGGAGGAAATGAGTTAAAAGTTTTAGATACTAATACAATTCAGCAATCAGGAGATGTTGCAAATAATTCTTTAATAGATAGATTTAATAGAATTTATTCCCCATCATCAACTTCATTATATGGCCAGCAAGTAGGAATTAACTACCAATACCTAAGATCATATATATATTCAGATTATGATGTAATGGATAATGATGCCATTATTGCTTCGGCTCTTGATATTATAGCTGAAGAATCTACTCTTAAAAATGAAATGGGTGAAGTTTTACAAATTAGATCTAGTGATGAAGATATACAACAAATCCTTTATAACTTATTTTATGATGTATTAAATATTGAATTTAATTTATGGGCTTGGATTCGCCAAATGTGTAAATATGGTGACTTTTTCCTTAAATTAGAAATTGCTGAAAAATATGGTGTTTATAATGTAATTCCCTTTACTGCTTATCATATTGAAAGACAAGAAAATTACGATAAAGAACACCCAAATGCAATAAGATTTAGATATTCACCTGATGGAATTTATGGTGGCTCAGCTAATACAGGATATTATAGTTTACCAAACCAAACCCAAGATAGTTATAATGATAAAGCTATTTATTTTGATAACTATGAAATGGCTCATTTCCGTTTAATGACTGATGTTAATTATTTACCTTATGGTCGTTCATACTTAGAACCAGCACGTAGATTATTTAAACAATATTCATTAGCAGAAGATGCTATGTTAATTCATAGAATTGCTCGTTCTCCTGATAGACGTATATTCTATATTAACGTTGGTTCTATTCCTCCAAATGAAGTAGAAAACTTTATGCAGAAAACTATTTCTACAATGAAGCGTACTCCTTTAATGGATAGTAAAACAGGAGATTATAATTTAAAATATAATATGCAAAACTTATTGGAAGATTTTTATATTCCAATTCGTGGTAATGACACAACAACTAAAATTGAAACTACACCTGGTTTACAATATGATGGTATTCAAGATGTTACTTATTTACGTGATAAATTATTTGCAGCCCTTAAAGTTCCTAAAGCATTTATGGGTTATGATAAGGACTTAAGTGGTAAAGCAACATTAGCTGCTGAAGATATACGTTTTGCTCGCACAATTGACCGTATACAACGCATTACCTTATCCGAATTATATAAAATCGCGTTAGTTCATTTATATTCGCAAGGTTACACTGGAGAAGAATTAACTAATTTTGAACTAGATTTAACAGGCCCTTCAATTATATATGAGCAAGAAAAAATTGCATTAATGACTCAAAAAGTAGATTTAGCCAAAAATATTATGGAGTCTAAACTATTACCTACAGACTGGATTTATGATTATATATTTAATTTTAGTCAAGATGAATATGATGAATATAGAGATTTATTAGCTGAAGACCAAAAACGAGCATTTAGATTTAAACAATTAGAAGAAGAAGGTAATGACCCTAAAGCCACAGGTCGCTCATATGGTACACCTCATGATTTAGCCTCATTATATGGCAAAGGCCGAATGTTCTCAGAACCTGAAAATTTACCTGTAGGATATGGAGATGATTTAAAATTAGGTCGTCCTGAAGAAAAAGTAACGGATCGCAATACTCAAGATGATACTTTTGGTAAAGATAGATTAGGAGCAAAAGGAATGAAAAATGATGATAATGAATCGGATTCTATTCGTCCTCAATATAAAGGTAATTCTCCTTTAGCTCTAGAAGCTAAACAAATATATCTTAAAAACAAATCCTTAATTGAAAGTATGGGAAAAAATATTTCAATAAATAAAGATAAGCCAACAGAATCATTATTAGATGAAAATCAAATAAGAGAATAAAAATCTTTATATATTTATAATAAAACCTTTAAAGGATGAATATAAAACATTCAAAATATAAGAATACGGGTATCCTATTTGAAATTTTAGTTAGGCAAATCACCTCAGATACCCTATCAGGTAAAGACTCAAAAGCAACTCATATTTTAAAAAAATATTTTGTAAAAACAGAATTAGGAAAAGAATATAAATTATATGAAACTTTATCTAAATATAAAAATTTAACTGAAGGTAAAGCAGAAGTTGTAATTAATTCTATTATAGAATCTTCTAAAAATCTTAATCGAGGAATCTTAAAAAGACAAAAATATAATTTAATTAAAGAAATTTCAGAACATTATAATTTAGAAGATTTTTTCAAAACAAAACTTTCAAGTTATAAAATACATGCTGCTTTATACACGTTAGTTGAGATTTATAACAGTGAAAATTTATCTAATCCTAATCAAATTATTGAAAATAAAATATCACTTTTAGAAAGTTTAACAACTCGTTCTATTAATAAACAAAAAGTAGAAGATGATTTAATGGTTGAATTTCAATCATATGATAAAGATTTACGTATTTTAACATATAGAGTAATGTTAGAAAAATTTAATGGTAAATATGAAAATCTAAATGATAACCAAAAATCAATATTAAAAGAATTTATTAATGCGGTTGATTCAACTCCTAAATTAAAAGAATTTTATAATGAAAAAATTCAAGAGATTAAAGATGAATTAACTAAAGTAACTAAAAAAATAAAGGATAAAGTTGTAAAAATAAAATTAAATGAAGTTAATAACATATTATTACCTTTAGGAAAAAAGACTAATGTAGGAAATGATGATTTAGTTAATTTATTACAATATTATTCACTTTTAGAAGAACTTCAAAAAACAAATGGATAATTTTAAATATAAATTAAAAGAAATAGATAATAATATCCTCAAACCCAATGAGGTGGATCAAGCTTTGATTAAACGCATTGAAGCTAAATATGGTCCTATGGATATGGAAAATGATTTCTTTTCAAAAGATTTAAAGAAATATTATAAAAGCCAAGGAATTGATAAAGAAACTGGTGGTTCTACTAGTCAAATAATTAATTTAGCAAGTTTTAAAGATTCCCTAGAAAAAATGAATGATGCTGTTATAGCAATCCAATCCTTAAGAGGCACAGACGATGGTAGAACAGATCCCTTACTTAAAGATATTGAAGAAGATTTAAAAAAAACATTTAATATTTATAGATCTCATTTAAGAAAAAACTACCCGGACCAATATGAACAACTTAAAGGAACTCTTAAAGAATTATCTTCAATAAGTTCTAATTCTGGATTCATATCAGGGGGTGAAGGAGAAAATCATAATGGCCCTTCTCCACGTAAATCTACTTATGGAGCTTATACTCAAGCAGGATTTAAAAAAGTAAAAGAAGGTCCAGGAGCAACATTAGGGCCAGGCCCTTCAGCAGGTCCTGAAGGAGTTAAAAAAAATAAATATATAACTGATTTTAAATATAAATTAGTTGACAAAAAAAAACTAAATAAAGCAGCAAAAGGTATAATAGTTAAACCTCTTTATGAAGTGAACACAGATGTTGAAAGTTATTTACAAGGATTAAATATTATTGATCCTGATAAAAAAAAATTTATTGCGAGCCGTTTATTAGGTTTCGATGAATTAGAAAGAAAATTAAATAAATTAATACCATTATTACAACAAGCTAAACATGAAACTATGGATTACTACAGAGAAAACCCAGATTCATTTAAAGTATTGTATGGTACGGATTTAGCAAACGATTATATAAACGATTTAATAGA
>Ga0181348_1001319_pt1 | contig 10933 bp, 13 predicted proteins | sample Su13VDMM110DN_FD_130092 | JGI IMG/M metagenome (GOLD analysis project Ga0181348, IMG submission 130092) | Freshwater viral communities from Lake Michigan, USA - Su13.VD.MM110.D.N | ecosystem: Environmental > Aquatic > Freshwater > Lake | place: USA: Michigan | collected 2013-07-16
TGAGTTCGAATCTCATCTCCCCTGCCAATGCCAAGATAGCTCAGTTGGTAGAGCACCTGTTTGAAGCACAGGGTGTGGTTGGTTCGATCCCAACTCTTGGTACCAACAACATGTAGCGGTGGCGGAGAGGCCCAACGCAAGAGTCTGCAAAACTCTAACACCGTGAGTTCAAATCTCACCCGCTACTCCAAGTCAAGTCCATACAGCCTCAAGCCGAGGAGGCCTCGTCACTGGACCGTTTTTACCGCCTTAGCTCAATTGGATAGAGCACTGGATTACGAATCCGGGGGTTGGGAGTTCGAATCTCTCAGGTGGTGCCATATATTCCTTGTGTAGCTCAAAGGTAGAGCACCCGGCTGATAACCGGGAGACGTTGGATCGTTACCATCCGCAAGGACCAGATCTGAGATAAATCCTTATAAATAATACAACAACTAGGAGTTACAAATGGTCACTACATACGACACATATATAGATTTAGATACATGCACCAGCGTTATTGTATTTACAAATCCAGACGATATATCAATCGACCCGTTCTGGACTGAAAGAAACGACAAAGCCTACGAAATGAATCAACAAGGAAAAACTAGTCGTTGGCCTAATTGGATATTCGAGCCCGATGCCTCCCGAACAACAGGAAGATTTCCCGGTCTTAGACCAATTCCAGGAAAAAGATCCTGGATTGATCAAGCCGCGGCCCAGGAATTCCTTGATTATGTCACCGCTCGGGCTGCAAATTATAATATTCCAATCACTACCTCGATCAACGGATACGACAATACTCCTTGATTGTTGTACAATACAGTTTTTAGAAAGAACCCAGACATGAAACGTGCTAAACGCTAGTGTCAATCTGTGATCCCATGTAGGTCCGGGTTGGCACGTGAAAGACAATTTTACATACCAACCCTCTAAGATGTTAAGGCAGCATGCCGGACTCTTAATCCGTGATGTCCGAGTTCAAATCTCGGTGGAGGGACCAACATGGGATCGTGGTGAAATGGTTATCACAGCAGACTTTTAATCTGCCAGTTCAGGGTTCGAATCCCTGCGGTCCTACCATATAAGAACACATTGCAGAGTGGGGGTCACGAACCACACAAAATAAAGAAGTGATTAAAAGCTGAGAATACAGGACGCTGTATTCGACAGTGTGTTCCTATATGGTTACTGTTTAGTGAAACGCTTTGCCCAAGCGAGAAACACATCTGCGGAGTCGCTCTCTGCACTAGGATGTGAAAAGTCGGAATTATCCTTGCCCCAGCTCTTGGGGATGCGAATTAGGAAAAGGCAAAGGGAAGAGACAGAGTGTTTCACTAAATGGTTTTATGTTGGCCATGACTCCCACTAAGTAATCGATGTATAACGCTATTATTTTTACAGATTCTTGGGATCCGTTTGCCAATGTTCCAGCAATTGGTGCATACAAGTGTGCTCATTCATTAAGAAAAAATGGATATACCTGTTTGGTAATAAATCATATTGGGGATTTTAAGTTTGATGAACTTGTCAGCTTATTAGATCAATCAATAGGATCAGATACTCACTTGATAGGATTCAGTAGTACCTTCATGGCTAACCAAGCACCAGAGAAATCAGATACCCACCTACTTATTGAACCTAACGAAGTCATTGTACCACAAGGTATAGAATTTGAAAAAGAATTAATAAAATATATGCGGAGCAAAAATACTCATATCAAAACTGTAGTAGGTGGTACCAAAGCCAACAAAAACTATTCAAATCGACGTATAGATTATGTATGCTTAGGATATAGCGAAGTTAGTATCGTGAATCTCATGGATCACCTATCTAAAGGTGATGAGCTTCAACACAGTTATAAAAATGTTTTTGGGCGTGTTATAATCGATGACAGGTATGCTCCATCATATGAGTTCTCCAAAGAGGATATGGTATGGATTGATACGGATGTGGTCAATCACAAATGTCTGCCCATCGAAATAGGGCGAGGATGCATTTTTCAATGCAAATTTTGTTCTTATCCAATGATTGGTAAAAAGAATCTAGACTATGTAAAATCCTCTGTTTGCTTACAACATGAATTACAAAGAAACTATGATCAGTTTGGTGTAAAAAATTATCTCATCATGGATGATACGTTTAATGATAATGTTGAAAAACTAAAACAGATCGAATCGGTAGTGACCAAACTGGATTTCCAACCAGAATTTTGGGCTTACATCAGATTAGATTTGCTCTGCACTAAACCAGAGACTTTGGACATGCTGTATCGCATTGGTGTTAGATCTATGTATTTTGGATTAGATACCATGCATCCAACCAGTGCCAAGATCATCGGCAAGGGGTTTAGTCGAGATAAACTTATTGCCAAACTTGATGAAATTGCAGAAAGATACCCGCACGTATATACAGGCAGCGGGTTTATTGTAGGCCTACCGGGCGAAACAGCAGATGATATAAGAAAAACTGCAAGCCGATTGGCCTCTAGAGAAATTAAGTTACATCATTGGACTGTTTTTCCGTTATACATCGAGCGCCCAGGTATGGTCACTTACACTAGCGAATTTGGTCGTGATTTTGAAAAATACGGATATGTAGATCAAGGCACCCTGGACTCGGCACATTCAATTAACTGGAAATCCCCAACTATGGATAGGGATCAAGCTGTGATGCTATCAAACGAAATAAATTCTATGCAATACGATTATCCCGGACCGGCAACATTTACACCACCATCACTGATGCAAATCAGCACCTATGGGAAGTTTTCTTGGAAACACATCATTGAAAATCGCCACGAATTATTCCAGAATGGATTGCTTATGAATCATCTGAGACCAAAATTCATCCGAGAATACAAGAAAAAGTTGTTTGATCTGGTTGCAGAGAAATCCACAAAAGTGTTATAATAGTTTTATGGTGTTTGTCGCCAAGTGGTTAAGGCCTCGGGTTGTGATTCCGATATGCGTGGGTTCGATCCCCATCAGACACCCCAAATTTTTTCATTGACAGATATTAGAGATTGTGCTACAATAGCACTGTTCTTTAAAAATTTATCTGGTTGTGTGACGTAGATGGATGCGTACCGCCCTCATAAGGCGAGGAGGTTGGATCGATACCAACCACAACCACCATGTGTATCCCTAGTGTCAGCGGCAGCACGTCGGTCTCCAAAACCGTTAGGCTTGGTTCAAATCCAAGGGGGTATGCCAAGTTTTCCGGGGGATTAGTATAATGGTATTACGGCAGCTTTGCAAGCTGTTTACAGGAGTTCGATTCTCCTATCCTCCACCATAGTTAGTATAAGTATTTCATTGGAACGGTCCCATAATGGTATTGGAGCGGATTGCTAATCCGTCGAGTGGTGAAAGCCGCTTTCTGAGTTCGAGTCTCAGTCGTTCCGCCAAGTTTATTCCGCAGTAGCTCAGTCGGTAGAGTAGATGACTGTTAATCATTTGGTCGGTGGTTCGAACCCACCCTGTGGAGCCAGTTTAATTTAGGAAATAAAAATGTCATCATTTAACACAAGCAACGATCCTATGAAGCATCATAGTGGCAAACCCAGACTAGGACCATTGAATGTTGCTCAGCTCACAAAGATGTTAGAGAGTGCCAGACCCAAGCATCGAGCCAAGATCCAACGTGCTATTGACAAAAGATCTAAGACATCTTAAAAATTTCGCCCTACTAGTACAATGGCAGTACACTGGTTTTGTAATCCTGTGATGGCAGTTCGATTCTGTCGTGGGGCACCAAATATTTTGCGGGGTTCGTATAGTGGTAATACCTTAGCCTTCCAAGCTAAAGCGAGGAGTTCGATTCTCCTACCCCGCTCCACAACTCTCCCTGACAGGCGGAGTATAATAGGAAAAGTTGTCTGTCACAAATTTATGCCTCGGTAGTTTAATGGTAGAACGCCATCCTTACACGGTGGATACGGGAGTTCAATTCTCCAACGAGGTACCAGTTCGTTTCGGAGTGTGGCGCAGTCTGGTAGCGCACCTGGTTTGGGACCAGGGGGTCCAAGGTTCGAATCCTTGTACTCCGACCATTTACATTGCTCTGATGGCGCAATTGGTAGACGCACTATCTTGAGGTGGTAGAAAGTGTGAGTTCGACTCTCACTCAGAGCACCAAGAAATCATATGCCCCGGTGGACAAATCTGGCAAAGTCGCTTCTCTCAAAAGGAAGAGTTCTGCGAGTTCGACTCTCGCCCGGGGTACCACGGACCTAGTCGGTCCAAGATGTTCATTGCACGAACTCTGAGTCTGTTTTCAAACTCACTTTCGGTTAATACACCTTTAGCAAGATTGCACTTGCGACAGGTCACTTGCAGATTGTTGTAATCAGTGGTTCCACCTTTTGATTCAGGTATCACGTGATCCATGTGGATCTCGGCATCACTTAAATCTTCATCACAATACACACAATTTAGACCATCGCGTTCTAGCACTCGTTGTCTTAGGTTGCGTGGTATGCGTTGTTTTAACATGGCAAATATTTATTAGATAGAACTGGCCCCTATAGTTTAATGGTAAAACGGCGGATTTATATCCCGTAAGCAACAGATAATTGGTTCATCTGGGTTCGAATCCCGGTGGGGGTACCAACAAGGATGTGTAGCACAGCGGTAGTGCAACAGCTCGACACGCTGTAGGTCACAGGTTCGAACCCTGTCTCATCCACCAATTTGGGGGTGTAGCTCACTTGGTAGAGCGCTTGCATGGCATGCAAGAGGTAGTCAGTTCGATCCTGATCACCTCCACCAAATAAACTAAAGAAAGGACAAGTCATGAGTGAATTTAACGTATTAGTAGGCAAGCGTATCAACGGCTTGTTCATAGGCAACGACAAGTGGACCCTGGTGTTCCGCGACATCTCTGGGCGACGTTATCGTTTTGATACTGAGAATGACTGCTGCAATTCTGTATGGTTCAACCATGTGAGCGGCGTAAATATACTAGGCGACGGCAACAGCTTTGACCTGTTGCGTGGTGTAGAAGTGCTAGCAGTGGAATCCAAGGGCTGGGGCGATGATCGCAGCGACGAAGATGGATACGACGTGGTTCAGGATGCGTTCTGGACTATACGTACCGACCGTGGATATATAGACCTTGAAGTGCGTAACAGCCACAATGGTTATTATGGTGGTAGTGTAAGCTATTCGGGCACCGACGACGGTGTGCCAGACGACTTGGTACAGATCACCGAGGATTTCTAACTTAGAAAGAGACTTATGAAAAAACTAGACTTGGATCAAGTGGCAGAATTTATCCGGGCACAAACTCCTGAAACACGTATCTACATCGGTTGCGATTCCGAAAGAATCAAGCTGGATGGAGAATGGTGGGCAGACTATGTGCTGGCCATTGTGGTTCATATCAACGGCAACAACGGATGCAAATTGTTCGGCGAAGTACATCGCGAACGTGTGTTTGACCACAAGCCCGGCAAACCATCCATGCGTCTTATGACCGAAGTGTACAAGGTGTCTGAACTTTACCTCAAGCTGGCCGATGTGTTAGAAGGGCGTGATGTTGAAGTGCATCTTGACATCAACCCTGACGAAATGCACGGTTCCAGTTGTGTGATTTCTCAGGCCATTGGCTACATCAAAGGCACTTGCAACGTGATACCGTTTGTGAAGCCACAGGCGTTTGCTGCTTCGTATGCTGCTGACCGACTGAAAGGTCTGAGAGCAGCATAGTGAATCATTAAATATTTCAAAGCGGGCATGGTGCTAGTGGTAACACATATCCTTGCCAAGGACAAGTTGCGGGTTCGATTCCCGCTGCCCGCTCCAACAACACGGCCCTGCTCTGTGCTCTTGTCAAAATCACAGCAGGGTTTTCTTATTTGCTCCTATAGTTAAATGGCAGAACACATCCTTGGTAAGGATGAGATACAAGTTCGATTCTTGTTAGGAGCACCATACACGGCCTTTGGTGAAATGGATATCATTCCGGGCTTCGAACCCGGAGGTGGGAGTTCGATCCTCTCAGGGCCGGCCAACTCGTTGTGGTTCAATGGATAGAACGGAGTCCTCCTAAGACTCAAATCCTGGTTCGATTCCGGGCAGCGAGACCATTGACAGCAAAAGAAATATGCTATATAATAGCATCATGAGCACAGAACAAGACCGATTCAATCACAGCCGACGTCTGCTCAAAGACGAAAACGCTATCAACAAGCAATTAAAAATTGCCAAATCCCATACCTCATCCACAGACAAGAATATAAAGCAGCCGCATCGATTGGCCAAACAACATGCTATGGACTGTGGTAACCCACAATGCCTGCTTTGCTCAAGTGAAAAGGTTTTAGGAAAGCCACCTATACAACAAAAGAGATTTGATCAGAATGTAGAAGACCCCAGAGATCGACGCAGCAACGGATTAACAACCAAGGACCAAGAATGAACTCACTACCTGAACGTACCGCCGGGCTCACCAGCCAAGATGCAGTGGCTGCAATTGGTGGCCTCACCAGCCGATATGACCTGGTGCTAGTGGCTGCAAGACGCATGCGGGAACTCATGCGTGGCGATGCACCACTAGTGCCTACTCGATTTGGTCCTGCTGTGACAGCATTGCTGGAGATCGAAGCAGGCAAAGTCACACGCGACTATCTGTACAAACAACAAGATATCGCACCACGCCGACGATCCAAACACTATTAAAATTCGGTTGACTCGAAATGGCTCTATGCTATATAATAGAGCTATGTATAAAGTAATAACAAAAGAAGGATTTCCACTTGCTACCTGTTCGTCGTTGAACAGCGCGATGGCAACTGCAAAAGAGTTTGGACAGTTTGTGACCATTCGTGGATCAGACGGAATGGAATTTGTTGGCCGGTTTGGTGTGGATAGCGTAGTGGATGGCAAGACTCCAGATGGAGTAGCATACACCTGGAACAAAGCATCACGAATTGGAAAAACAAGGAAATAAAATGCCAGCAGTATTTTTAGTATCAGACACACATTTTGGCCACAAAGGCATGTGTACTTTCACGCGGTCTGACGGCGTGACCAAGTTGCGTCCCTACGACACGCCCGAAGAAATGGACGAAGCTATGGTCCGGGCATGGAACGAGCGTGTGGGTCCACGGGACAAGGTATATCACTTGGGCGATGTGGTGATCAACCGCAAAAGTTTAGCCACCATGGCTCGCTTGAACGGCGACAAGGTGTTGATCCGTGGTAACCACGACATCTTTCCGGATGACGAATATCGCAAGTATTTCCGCGAGTTGCGGGCATACCATGTGATGAACGGCATGATCTTGAGCCACATTCCTATCCATGAAGAGTCATTGGGTAGGTTTGGCGTGAATATTCACGGACACTTGCATGCGGCCAGAGTCATGAAGCGTGGGCCAGCCTCGGGCGAACATGTGACCACTGTGGTTGATCCACGGTATCATTGTGTGTGCGTGGAGCATACAGACTTCGCTCCCATCTTGTTTGAGGATGTGATCAAGCGGATTGAAGACGAAGGTGGAACCATTGGATTCCGTAACGGCAATGGGCCGACCATGTAAGGTGGTCTTCTCGCCTGCTCCCTTTCACCAGGTGAAACAGCAAAGGAGAAGGGTGAAAGGGATAGAGCCGCAGGAACCAAATGCCTGCGTGGGATTTGGTAACCCACATTTATCTAGTAGCAAAACAACATGTCTAACTTTTCACTCAGACAATGGGAAAACCTGACCAACCCACACTTTCGAGACAGGCCATGCTTTTGGACTGTGTTTAACCACGAGACACAGGCTGCTACCAAGTTCTATTACAAGCATGATGCTGTAGTCTATCAGAAATTATTTCCACATGCTACCATATATTTCCATTGGTATGAATCAGAGTTTGCTCGCCTTAATGTAGCGTTTGAACCGTTGGAAAGCCACGCTGAGTTATGCAGGCAGCGGGCACAAGAACTGCGAGACACTTACAAGTATCTTAGATTATGGTTCAGCGGTGGGGCGGACAGTCAAACCGCATTGAATAGTTTTGTTGATAACAATATCTATCTTGATGAAATTGTAGTGGTGGAATACCCTGACGGAGATAACGCAAACGACCCCACTACCACTACCAGGCGAGAAACTGAGATAGTTTCTATCCCAGCATTGAAGAAGATCGCACATCTCATACCCAATACCAAGATCACTGTGCTACGAGCGCTAGCCACAGATGCAAGCGAATGGTTCAATGGCAGTGATGATCCGGCTACCATGTCTGGGTTTGATTCCGTTGATGGTAACTTGGCTTACTCCATTGATCAGACCTGGGCGTTTTGCAAAGTCAATCAACAGGTAGATATAGAAGATCATTGCGACATCAGCGGCGGAAGCAAGGTCAAACTTTTTAAAAATCAAGACCGTTGGTATTTTTATTTTGTTGATTGTGCCATCCCTGACATGCACAATTCAAACAGATATGAAGATTTTTTTATCAGTCGTGCTATACCTAAATTATATCTAAAAACAGTATATCTGTTGAAAAATTATTTCATCCGCCAAGGATACAGTGACAACACGATCAATGATATCACCGGCATGGTCGATATGCAAAGACATTACAACATGGGAATGGGTAGAGCCTGGGTTCCGGACATTGCTACATTCAAACTATTCAACACAAGCCATAACCCTTTCCTCTATAAAACTACCTTGCTGTCCGGGTGGAACTCAGAATACTTTTACAAAAATACCATTAACACGTCTGACGGTCAGATGTGGAAGAAAAACTATGATCACACCATACATGCCATGATGGCTATTTCGGATGATCAATGGAATGTGGATAAGTTAGGCAGCATAGTTCCTATGTTTGGTCGTAAAGGGCATCTAAGCAAATTCTATTGTCTCAATGATGGGTTGGCCTATGACTCAACACAGGCGCGACAATCAATAAAATTCCAGGTTGGAATCTAACTGTAAATAAATCAATGTTTTTCCATATAGACAAAAATTTCAATCCGGATTTTCCTTGTCATTGGCAGTTAGGCGAGTTCCATGCCAGCACTGACACAGGATGGTCGATTACACATCGTTTTGGTGTGAAGATTTTGTACAAAGGATATGCAGATATTGCGCCGTTGGATCTGCTATTAGAAGATATCATATGTCAGCGAACTCCTGAACTATTGGGTAACTTTTGTGTTATTGCACAAGTAGATGGTGCCTTACAAATACAGACCGATCGCTATAGAAGTTTTCCCATCTATCTCGGCGATCACAAGATCAACAATCTAGTACGCACTGATCGTGTGGCTTGGACCGATAGCCTGATTACCATGGACAGAGATTTTGACATTATTGAAGACAAATTTGATGTGATCGGCACTCTTGATATTTCCGAGATCTCTCTCGATCATGCTCTAGACCAAGTACATGAGATATTAACAAACAAGACTAGACAATTTTTACAGCACAATCAATTGCCCATAAAAGTATTCCTCAGTGGTGGGGTAGATACTATGTTGGTGTATAGTTACCTTGTGGCAGCAGGTGCTGATTTTGAATTGATTGACTATGAACATCTAGAACATGACCAATTTTGGAGATCAAACTCGCATCACCTAACGGACTATTGGGGGTATCAACAAACACATCATTGGAGGACTTCTTGTGTGCTAGCATCGGGTGCGCCCGGTGATGAATTTATGTTACGCAGTCCTGTTACTGCCAATTCCTATCTATTGTATTATGCCACCAGCATACCCAAGATATTAAACAAGTCTGATCAAGAATATCTACACCGTGGATATTTTGTGTTACCTAAACACCTTGAATTGTTTGATCAACAGATACGATCAACTGGATCATTGCAAGATCTACATCACGAACTGTGCAATATTATTGTGAATGACTGGCAGCACTGGCATCTAGGTAATACCGTACATTGGACACCATTGCGAGATCTTGACATCTTTAAGATTATCATGAGATTGCCACTAGAGGATTGTGTCCGTCAGATCATGGACAGTAGTTTCAGTCGTAGCTTGATGGAACGCAATGTGCCGGGGGTTTCTAAATTACTCAGTGACCAAAAAAACGTAGGGCCGGTGTTTAAGAATCTAAGCAATTTATTCAATTGATCTTGAAGGGCTTCTCAATACTTCGTTAAGGACTCTAAATCCTTCGCCACTCTGTAGCACACAGGCTATCTTGTGATCATATTGGACCACGGTCCAGGTCAAGGTCTTGGTATTGACCAGTATGGAGGTTTGGGTACCGGTCTGCGGATCTGCACCGCCCCATATAGGACGTTCTTGTGCAGTCTTGATCAGGGCCGACATCACAAATTGGGTTTCGCCGCAGGTAAGTCTGCGCTCGTATTCTTGCAGTTGAGCATGAGCAACCAAAGACGTCAGGCAGAATAGTGTGGCAAATATGTATTTCATGTTACAGATACTTATGGAAACTTCGAAAAAAAACGCAACTCGAAGTTGCGTTTTTTTGTGGCAAAATCACAACTTTTGTGTGAAAAATCGGTTGATCGGTAATGCCCGAAATGCTATAATACACACATGTTCAGCAAAAAGGAGTTCTAGATGGATATCAAGGCAATCAACACTGCTATCATCACTGGTTCGTTCACTAACGATCAACTGACATCTGTGATAGATGCAGTGAAGTATGCTCGCAGCCAATTAACCAAGACCAAACTTCGCAGTTTTTCTGTAGGTGACCGTGTGAAATTCACCAGCAGCAAAAACGGTATGACTTATGTTGGCGAAGTGGAGAAAGTTAAAATCAAGTTTGTGCTGATCAAAACGCCCACCAGCCGTTGGAATGTTCCTGCCAACATGTTGGAAGCCGCATAAAACGGTTGACCAGAAACAGATCGAGTGCTATAATACACACATAGACAAATTAGGTTGCTCCAAAAAGCGAGACACGCGAAAGCAAAAAGTCAAGCAAGGAGCATTAAATGGGCAGAGCCCA
>Ga0181348_1001321_pt1 | contig 10927 bp, 15 predicted proteins | sample Su13VDMM110DN_FD_130092 | JGI IMG/M metagenome (GOLD analysis project Ga0181348, IMG submission 130092) | Freshwater viral communities from Lake Michigan, USA - Su13.VD.MM110.D.N | ecosystem: Environmental > Aquatic > Freshwater > Lake | place: USA: Michigan | collected 2013-07-16
CAACGCAGCGATCCAAGTATTTGAACTGCCTAACATGAAACAAGTAGCAGAGTGGAAACATAATAAGACTACAGTTACTGAACAAATTAGAATACTTAAAGGTATGCTGCAACAAATAAAAGATGAAGCACCTGAGGCAGAAATATACTGGAGTGTTGAAAACAACACACTGGGCGAAGCAGCACTGGTTGTTATCGAAGAAATGGGCGAAGAAAACATCCCAGGCACATTTCTAAGTCAACCCAAGGGCAATAACCTAAGCAGACGCTACAGAAAAGGCTTTACAACTACCAACAAGTCAAAACTCAGCGCATGTAGTAAACTAAAGACTTGGGTAGAAAGCGAACGTATTGAAATTGCAAGCGGTGCATTACTGCGAGAGTTAAAAACATTTGTTGCTCGTGGTAGTGGATTTGCTGCTAAAGATGGTGAAACAGATGACTTAGTTATGGCGCTATTGTTAGTTGTTCGTATTACACAAGAAGTAGCACAATACGACGAAGTTACGTATAACGAGCTAAGAGACACGTTTAGCGATGAAGATGATATGGCGCCAATGCCTTTTGTCTTTTTAACATAAATACTACAAAGAGAAAGTGTTAAGAAATGTTGAGTTCAGAAACAGTTGCAGATAAGATTTTTAAGATACTCAAAGGCAACGGTCATACAGTGAATATGTTTACTGACGAAGGCAAAGCAACTGTTGATGCAACAGAGGCTAGACGTTTCTATTTGCCTGATGCATTCACTATGGTTAACTTAGATGAAACTGATAACCGTCGTGAACTTAAAGTTGGCATCAGTGCAGGCACACAAATAGATCAACTAAAAGACACACTAGGACAACTCAAAAATTTAGCTAATCAAAGCATTATAGAGTATACGCTAAAGACATATACTAAGCAAATTACTCCCAAGGACTTTGATTACCAAGCACAAAAGGTAAGAGACATGAACACTGTATCAGAAGGAATCAGCGCCGCATACGGTAGCACAAAGAGTAGCTATCAACAGTTGGAATCTGCTAAACTTATTATTAAGCATAACAAAGCAGTTAACGAAGAACAGCGTGGAAGCCGCAGCCGTAACATTCAAGCAATTTATATTGAAAATGCAGATGGTGAACGTTACAAACTTCCAACTAACAACTTAGCTGGTGGTCGTGCTATGCTACGCCATGTTAAAGAAGGTGGTAATCCTTATGATGACTTTGGTAAAAACATCATTGAACAGTGCAGCGAGCTAAAGAAGCTAAAAGAATTCAAACGCTATACTGAGCGTAACGGGCTTGTTAATGAAGGCACTTCAGACATAATTGAAGCAGTAGCTAACAGAATCAACACAATCCGTGAAGCTCTAAACAAAAGCAAAAGCGGTAAAAGTTATGCACGTTTTATAGAAGAATTCAAAGCAAGAGAATCAACTATTAATGAAGATGATTTGAGCGAGATTAAAGATAAGTTTACAGTTAGAACATTTGATGAGGGCATGGATGAAGCACTTCCATATGTAAATGCACTTATTAAAGAAATGCAAGCGGTTAGTGAAGCAGATGATTTTGCTCGTGAAACGCTTGACAGTCTAGTAGCAACGATTAATAAATCTAAAGTTATTAGACTAAAAGCCGGAACTGATATCAAGAATGATCCAGAGAACCCACTAGTTAACAATACAGTTAAGAACGCATTGCCCCAAGTTCAACTTGGTGCTATCTTTGAATATCTTAGCGGTATTATTGACGGCGGCAAGGATCAAGATCAACTATCAGTATTACTTGCTAGGATGAACGATTTGGTTGACAATGTCAAAGATCGTGCTATGTTAAACACAGCAGCAAATGCTATTAGACAGATGATGCCTAAGTTTACCACCAAAGCAAGCGAAGATGTAAAAGTGAGTGATGATACCAACGCTTGGCAACACAGAATCGAAGAAGTGTTCGGAAGTTACGATATCAACAAACTTTTTAATTGACAAGATAAATAAAACGTAATATAATAGTGGTAATAAGTAAGTTATCACTAGGTTTACTTAGGCACAATATACAGGCACATTAAGGAGAAAACATATGGCTTCATTGGCAGAAATTAGAGCAAAGCTCAAAGAACAAGAGACCCGCACACAAGGTGGCGGTAACTCGGGCGGGGATAACGCAATTTTCCCGTTCTGGAACATCCCAGAAAATACAACTAGTGTGATGCGCTTCCTCCCAGATGGGGATGCAAGCAACACTTACTTTTGGCGTGAACGTCAAATGATCCGTTTGGACTTTAACGGCGTAGTTGGACAACCCGACAGTAAAAAAGTTACTGTTAACGTTCCTTGCAACGAAATGTGGGGTCCTGTAGGTAGCTGCCCAATTCTTAGCGAAGAGCGTGGTTGGTTTAAAGATACTAATCTTGAAGAAATGGGACGTAAGTATTGGAAGAAAAAGAGCTATGTATTCCAAGGCTTTGTACCAGAAAGTAGCTTGCAAGAAGAATCGATCCCAGAGAATCCAATCCGTCGGTTTATTATTAATCCTAGCATCTTTAAGATCATCAAAGGTGCGTTGATGGATACTGATTTTGAAAATATCCCAACTGATTATGAGGCAGGTACAGACTTCCGTCTTACTAAGTCGCAAAAAGGTCAATATGCTGACTACAGCACAAGCACTTGGGCACGCCGTGAACGTAGCTTGGATAGTAAAGAACGTGATGCAATTGCTGCACATGGTTTGTTTACTCTCAATGACTATCTTCCAAAGCAACCAAATGCAGATGAACTGAATGCTATCCATGAAATGTTTGAAGCAAGCGTAGATGGACAATTGTATGATCCTGCACGTTGGGGCAACTTCTATCGCCCAGCAGGTGTGCAAATTGACACTAGCAATAGTGCAGCAAACAACAGTTCACCTAAGCCAGCAGCAAAGAGCGTAGCACAACCACGCCCTGCAGAAGCACATGTTGACGAGGATGACGGTATCCCTTTTGAGTCGGCGCCCAAAGCAGCGGCGCCTGTAAAAACTCCTGCAAGTGGTGAAGCAAAGCCAAGTGCTCAAGATATCCTTGCAGCAATCCGTGCTCGTGGTAACAACTAACATAAAATAACTCTATAGGGCGGCACAAGTCGCCCTATTTGCCTTTATAGGAGATATTTTCATGGCTAAAAAATCAATCAAAACAATCAGCGATAAGCTCGCAAAAGTAAACGACAACTTCACTGTTAACATGTATGACAACGGATATATGATCGACGTTAGTGGTCAAGATAGTAACGAAGAATGGGCAAGTGCAAGGATTTTGTGCAGCACAGTCGAAGAACTAACCACACTTATTCACGAAGCAACAACTATGGAAAGGTCATAACTCTTGGCTAAACCTTTTGATATTTCAAAATTCCGCAAAAGCATTACTAAAAGTGTTCCTGGTCTAAGTGTTGGATTTAGAGATCCTGATACTTGGATTAGCACAGGTAACTATTGCTTGAACAAACTGGTAAGCGGTGACTTTTATGGCGGTATTCCGTTGGGTAAAGTCACAGTGTTTGCAGGTGAATCTGGTGCAGGTAAATCGTTTATTTGCTCTGGTAACTTGGTGCGTGAAGCACAACGTCAAGGTATTTTTGTTGTTCTAATTGACACCGAAAACGCACTAGACGAAAAGTGGCTACATGCGCTGGGCGTTGACACTGATGAGTCAAAATTGCTTAAACTCAATATGGCAATGATTGACGATGTTGCTAAAGTTATTAACGACTTTATGACAGACTATAAAAAAGAATACGCCGACAAGGCTGTAGTAGATCGTCCTAAAATCCTATTTGTATTGGATTCGTTAGGTATGATGCTTACTCCTACAGATGTTAATCAGTTCCAAGCAGGTGATCTTAAAGGTGATATGGGACGTAAGCCCAAAGCACTTACTGCGCTTGTTCGTAACTGCGTAAACATGTTTGGCGATTACAACATTGGCATGGTATGCACCAACCATACTTATCAAAGTCAAGATATGTTTGACCCAGATGACAAGATCAGCGGTGGGCAAGGTTTCGTATATGCATCAAGTATTGTTGTTGCTATGCGTAAACTTAAACTCAAGGAAGATGAGGACGGTAATAAGATTTCAGAAGTGCGTGGTATTCGTGCAAGCTGTAAGATTATGAAAACACGCTATGCTAAACCGTTCGAATCAGTGCAAGTTAAGATCCCCTATGAGAGCGGAATGAGCCCCTACAGTGGGCTAGTTGACTTCTTCGAAGCTAAGGGTGTGTTGAAGAAAACTGGCAATCGCTTGGAGTATGTTAACAAAGAAACAGGTGAATCATTTACTAAATTCCGTAAAGCATGGGAAGCAAATGATAATGAACACTTGGACCTTATCATGCGTCAATGGAACGATCACGATGCTAAATCTGTTGTTGAAGAACTAAATACCCAAGATGAACAAAGCATCTTAGAGGATATTAATAATAATGAAAATGACTGATAGTGAAATTGAAGTATACGCTGATTTATGGATGTCGATTAAACCCTATTTGAATCCTAAGGATCGTGACAGTGCATGTGAAAAGTTTTTGAGTGTGATTAATGAAAGTGTTTGTGAACTTGTTGAAGTGGCAGATGAGTGGGTCGGGTTCGACGGCACTATCGACAAAGCAATAAGAAACAACTACATTGACCACGATAGATTTGCAGACTATGACACTGATGAAAACGATGCATAAAGATGAATTGGTTTAAACAAGTCCGAGCGGATATATCTCAACTTGTACCTGCAATTGATTACTACGAACAACAACTTGCTGAAGCAAGACTCGAATGTGGCCTCAGGGGCAATGTTGAAAAACACAGTCGAGACATGCCAGGTGTAGTAGAACATCGTTTTAACCAATTGCAGGAAATTGAGGGTATCTTAGAATACCTCAACATTGAACTACGCAAAAAGCGTACTGAACACTACAAAAAATTCTTAGAACACTACAATCGTGCATTAAGCAGCCGTGATGCTGAAAAGTATGTTGACGGAGTAGATGAAGTTGTGGACCTACAGCACATTGTAAACGAGTTTGCATTAGTGCGTAACAAATTCATGGGCCTCATCAAAGCCTTGGATGCGAAGCAATTTCAGCTGAATAATATTGTAAAATTACGTTCTGCAGGATTGGAAGATGTCTCTATTTAATCCTTCAACAAAGAATAAAAAAATCAATTTTTTTCAAAAAAAGACTTGACAAGTAAGACGTCATACGTTATATTGTAAGTGTAGGCAATAGCGCAAGAGGGTTTGCACATGGCACGTAAGACTGTTGAAGTTGGCAAGATGTTGAAGATGGTCAACACTTTCCTTGCAGCTTTTCATACTACCGCTGATGAGCGTGAGTCGATGTGTTTGATGATGGAGGCCATCCTGTTTGAAACAGGCAACTACGAAGGCTTTCGTTACTTGGACATTACCGATCCTGCAGATGGCGCAGGTTCACGGCGCTTTTACTTCCCAAGCAACACAATTGCAGCGGACTATAATGCTCCGCTGAGCAACTCTAACATTATTCGGGTGTAACATGCGACATATCGTAGGACTTATACTGCTTGCGGCTTACGTTGTGGGTATCGTGCTTGCAAAAGGTTTTTGGAGCACATTTTTTGCTGTTATCATTCCGTTTTGGTCTTATTACTTGGTAGCCGAACGCTTCGTTGAAAAGTTTTTGATGTAAAATCACATCTCTTGGTGAAATAACTCTTGACAAGTAAGACATCTTACGCTATATTGTATATGTAGGCAACGAAGGAGAGGTTAGCATGTCAGAATTTCTTATTTCTTGGGATAGTTTGGGTGTTGAATCTATTGTCCCTATTGGGGAATGGCGGGCTGCAAACATTGGTGCTAAACTTGCAGGCGAAAAAGAACCACACAACATTGGCAGCACATACAATGCGTTGTTAATGCGGGCTCGCTTTAATGGTCACCGTTTCCCCCAAGTTTGGGGTGTGAATGTTGATGACAGTATTACTGAAGCTGACCTTCGTAGCCTCCCAGATCAAGAACTTGTAAACCTCTTCAAAGCGCACGGCGGCAAATTTTTTGGTGATCACAAAGAAAAAAGTGTGATTGAATACTAAAAAAGACTTGACAAGTAAGACATCTTACTGTATATTATAATAGTAGACAGCGAAAGAGAGATACAAAATGGCTTATATGTCCCAGACGATGAAAGCGAAACTTGCTCCTGCTATCAAAGCTGTGCTAAAAAAGCACAACATGAAAGGCACGATCAGTGTCCATTATCACACTAGCCTTGTGGTAAAGATCAAAGAAGGTGCTCTTGCTTTTGCAGAGCAAGAACATGTTAACACTTATTGGTTGAAAGAACACTACAAGGGCAAAGAGCTCAAGTTTTTGACCGAACTACACAGTGCAATGACGAAGGGCAATCACGATAAAAGCGATTCCCAAGTTGATTACTTCGATGTTGGTTGGTACACTGACATCGAGATCGGTGACTGTAACAAGCCCTACGTTAAAACTGCAGCATAAGGAGTCACACAATGATCAAAATTTTTAACAGCGCATACATTGACAGCGGAGCACGTTACGTTCCATTAAATGAGGTTGAGATACGTAGCCAAAAGATAGACGACAACGGTAAGCCCTATATTATGTTTGACCATAAAGACTTCCCGTTAGGTAGTCTACGTGCTGAGTTCGATGGTGCCCACTGGGCGTGTGACTTAGATTAAGGAGAAAAACATGAAGAACCTTGTTGTAGTTTCTGTGCTGTTACTGACTGCTGCCTGTGGCGCAAAACTTGATCCAGAAGCAGATCGTGCAGCCCACGAAGCGTATCTAGAAAGTGTTTACAATCTAGATAACTATGATCCCGAATACGTAGACGACTGTTTGTTCTACAAAGAAGTCGTATGTGAATTTGAATAAGGAGAAACACTATGCCTTGTAGAACCGATGACCGGGATACACCAAAAAAAGTTGTTGACAGTGCTAGAATTTGATTGTATAAATAAACTGTAACAAGGAACACAAAGATGCAACTAGCAGATTTTACGATGATCCAACGAGATACGTTTAGGAAAGGTAACCAAGCCGTGTTGGACTTTGGTAACTATCACCTGAGCGTTATTGACGATGGTATGGGTAAAGATGCTAGTCTGTATGAGGTTGCAACCTTTAAGTCCAATGACGGGCTTGCTTCGGATTTTGTTGAACTGCCTGGAATTACCGATGAACACGGTGTCCGTGGATACCTGACAGAAACTGATGTAGATGCTATTATCAAAAAGATGTATAGCATTACTGGTCGATTACCTATACAGATATAAACTAGTTATTTTTTGCTGGTTCCGTAGCACAACTGGATAGTGCAAGAGATTTCTACTCTCTAGGTTGTGGGTTCGAGTCCTACCGGGACCACCATAAAATAACTAATGCGGGCGTGGTGTAACGGTAGCCACAGGAGACTTAAAATCTCCCGCCTAGTGCGTGTCGGTTCGATTCCGACCGCCCGCACCAAGATACGGAAGTGGGTGTTGGGACACAAGAGGGCCTTATAGACCCTTTAGCAGTAGATGACTGTTCTGGACCGAGATCGAAACTCGGCACTTCTACCAATTTGAGGATACCATGAGAAACAAAAGGAAAAACGTAATGAATAGTGTTAAAATTGATCGTGACCAGCTAAAGACCATCGTGCTAGAAAACAAGCAAAAGCACGTTGCTGAGTATATTGAAGCGGTGACTGATTACAAAACGGCTGTGCTAAAGATTGCTAAAGACAATTTAAAACTTGCACAAACTGCAGATATGGATAAATTCAAGCAAATCAAATCTGTTCCTACTCCGCCCCAAAGCTACGAAAACGATTACAACCGTGCTATTCGTATGCTTGAGTTGAGTGTAGAAACTGTTATTGAACTTGAAGATGAAATTTTCAATCAACTAGTGCTTGACGAATGGAACTGGAAGTTTAACTTCAGTTTGAGCAATAGCACTTATAAGACTTTGATTTAAAAAATAACGCTCCTGTAGCTCAGCGGTCAGAGCTGGGCGCTCATAACGCCTAGGTCGGGAGTTCAAATCTCTCCGGGAGCACCATACACATAAAAGGAAGATGAAATGAAACTAACACTACGCAAAGCAAACGCTGTTCAGCACAGCATTAACGAAATGATCAAATCGCTTGATCTTAACACTAGTGTTACTCTTAACGAGTTCGTAGAAGTTAAGGACCAACTACAAGCGGTGCGTGATCGTTTCTGGACACACGCTGCTACACGCAACAAGCTGATGTTGTCGCTTTACGAAATTCGCCAAAAGGTGGCCAATGCTAACGCTGCTGCGGGCATTAATGACATGCTAGCAGAAGTGGCTCATCTTGAAAAGCAGATTGGCCATAACACTATGCTTGCAGGCAAAGGCGTTCAAACAGCACTCGTTGTGCTTAACGGGCAGCTTAAAAAGCAAGCAGACGTAAAAGAGGACAGCTACTCTTATAACAGCAGACCTGTGGTTACTTCTATTTTTTCGGAAGAAGAAGTAGAATCATTCCGCCATGAAGCTGCTGAGGGCAAGCGCCAAAAGCAAAGATTGCAGGATGCGCTGCTTGAACTAAATGTTCAAACAGAAATTGAACTAGAGGAAGGCACTACGCTTTTCCTAGAAAAAGCAGACATCCTATAAAGTTTGGTAGTTAAGCGGGTTAGACTCTCATAGTACCCGTAAACTACCCAGAGTAAGGAAACGAGTAAGTCAAGAAGAAAAATAACGGTTCAAGGAATCTTCCGGGATCCTCCATGCTATTGTGTTCTAGTTTTATTAAAGCATCATGCTTGCACATTGATGACTAGAGATATAAAGCGTTCTGCACGTTGTGGATTGTTTGTTGCACAAGTAGGTCGGTCGAGTACGCTACATGCATATTGATCGTCTTGACACTTACACTTTCTTTACTCTGTTTTAAATTAGCCCTGGTGGTGAAATTGGTAACCACACTAGACTCAAAATCTAGCGCCGCAAGGCTTGTCGGTTCGAGTCCGACCCAGGGCACCAAAGTTTTAGTCTGCGTCTTGTAGTATTATAATGGAGATTTACTACTTAGGGCGTAACAATGGACCGATAAGAACATTCCAAACAAGAAGTCCTAACACTGCTGGATCGACCGATAAATGCTTTCTCAGGCTTTGCAGTTGCCGGACGCAGACTAAATGATGATAAATAAACGTAGATGATAAATAAACATACAACGTTTAAAGGATTAATAAGTTCAATGAAAACCACAGTAACATCACTAACTACATGGGCGCCAGGATCAAGTAATCCAGGTGATGTCACACAGGGCCGACGTTGTTGAACTAGACTACTACAGTTTACACAACTAGGCCCCAAGCGCAAGCAGTGGGGCTTTTTTAATGGCAAAAATAGGCAAAAATAGGCAAAATAGTACTTGACAAGTAAGACATCATACACTATATATAACTAGTAGGGAACGCAGAACCTTGTAACAAAGATTGAAGCATCCCAACAAAGAAGAAAAAAATAAAGGTTGACAAAGCAAACACAATGCGCTAAGTTAACTAAGTAAGCAGAAACGTTTACACGCTCTTTGACAATTTAGACACATTAAGGTAAGCTACAGTAGCTTATCACATTCCTTAGCGCAAGCGATGATAGGGATTGTAAGTAGACGATGTATGCACCAACATACATTAACTAACTCTACTTACACATACACAGATAACTAACAGAGGGCCGTCCGGGGGTCGTTATGCTAAGGTACTGTGTAGCTGTAAGTAGAGACAATGATTCTGTTAAACAGAATTGGTCAGTGGCCCGGATGGTAAGGGGATGGATTGCAAATCCATAGCACTGTAAAGTAGCGTGTTCGATTCACGCACTGACCTCCAAATACATAGAATTATTGCGGGGTAGAGCAGTTGGTAGCTCGCTTGGCTCATAACCAAGAGGTCGTAGGTTCAAATCCTACCCCCGCAACCAAAACAATGTTCCCTGTTAGCTCAGTTGGTAGAGCGTTTGACTGTTAATCAAAATGTCGCAGGATCGTGACCTGCACAGGGAGCCAAAATTTTAAACGTAACAGTGAAGGAAATCACATGCCTAAAGTACGTAACGACTTTAAAGTATATCCATACCAAGCTACTGCTAAACCGGGTGTTGAGCAATGGCAAGTACGGTCTGGTAGCACTGATGTGCATATTACATCTAATACACTTGCTGAAGCAGAACGTGTTGCTGCTGCACTAAATGCAGATCCATACTACTTGGAACGTGGCAACACACAAGCTGATCGTGCTAAGATGAAGCCCACAGCATAAAGAATAAAAACACGGTACTGCTTAATCGAAGCAGCTAAGTCGTCCAACTAAGGACAAGAGCCAAACACATATGGAGCGATGGCCGAGAGGCTTAAGGCAACAGGTTGCTAACTTGTCGTACCGCAAGGTACCGTGGGTTCGAATCCCACTCGCTCCGCCAAACTATTTGGGGTATTAGCTCAGTGGATAGAACACCGTTCGCATTTTGCACTTTATGATAAATAAAGTATGAACAACGGAAAATATACTACTGATCAATATAAAACTCTACAAGAAGAAAAAAACAATAGGCGTTTTGGTCCTGTTGAAAAACACAACAAGCAGTGTGAACGTTGTGGCACACAGTTTGTATTTGAAGGACGCATGAAAACTAAAGCATACGAACGTGCAAAGTTTTGTAGCCGTAGTTGTGCTAACAATAGACAAGAGTGGTGGAATGATAATGCTACTCATTACAAGACCATAGCTTTACAATATTGGAAGCATGAATGCGTTATTTGCGGATTTGATAAGATCGTAGCAATACATCACATAGATGAAGATCATTTTAACAATGATCCTAAAAACTTAATACCATTATGTCCAAATCATCACGAA
>Ga0181348_1001323_pt1 | contig 10917 bp, 4 predicted proteins | sample Su13VDMM110DN_FD_130092 | JGI IMG/M metagenome (GOLD analysis project Ga0181348, IMG submission 130092) | Freshwater viral communities from Lake Michigan, USA - Su13.VD.MM110.D.N | ecosystem: Environmental > Aquatic > Freshwater > Lake | place: USA: Michigan | collected 2013-07-16
AACAGGCAAACTACTTAGGTGATCCATTAAAAGTTTTATTAGATGTAAATATCGGTACTGGTTTAGTTGTTGGAAATACAATTACTTTTACTTATGGTGGAAACCAAGAAGCTGGTGTGTTATATTCAGATTCATCAGAAGGAACTGGAGTTAAACAGTTTTATAAAGACTTAGCACTAACTGAACTATGGGAACCACCCGTGGCTAATAGATTCTATAATTTCTGGGCTGGTTATGATAAACATTATAATGATAACGATGTCCTAACCGACAATCCCATATTCTGTGCTAAAATTGATGCTAATGGAAAAGTAGTTAATCAAACATATCCGGTATACAATATACAAACAGCCGCTAATGGTGATCTTGTTGGTAGAAATGTCTATGGATATGTAGGAACACCTCTATAATAATATTTTAGAGTAAACACATAAAAAACTAAAAAATAACGTGATTATAAAGTATGGCAGCAATCTTAGAATTAAAATACTTTAACTCTTTTTGGTTAAAGAAATTAGATACTATAGTAGAGGTAGAGAACACAACAGCTGATTTAGTTTCGGCTGTTACTAGTTCACCTAACTTAGAGATAACTTCTTCTAATAGTAACATTGGCGTTGGTCAACTTGTTTCGTATGAAAACCAAAATGAAAATGATGGTCCATATTGGATATATAAAATAATAAACCCTACCAACGTAGTATTAAACGAAGCTGTTAGTATAGCGGTTACTGACAAAATTACTTTTGGTAAAATAATTAATTTTGATTATATTCCAGCAGCTTATGATTCTAGCAATCAAACAGACTGGTACGTAGAAGAAGCAAGAATAAGAGGTGGTTACAACAACACAAATGTAGACCTTGGGGTTAAAGCATATATAGTTGAAGACGAAATCAATCAACAACATAAAAAAAGTTCTTTAATACATTCTGGTATTTTTAATTCAAGAACAGGTATAAATCAAACTAATCAATTTTCTGTTGGAGAAGATATAACAAGAAGTTTAGATCCATATAATGGTTCTATTCAGAAGTTATATTCAGAAGATACTAATTTAACTGTATTCCAAGAATTTAAAGTAAGTAGAGCGTTGATAGACAAAGATGCTATATATTCAGCAGAGGGACAACCAATGACAACTTCTGGCGTTCAAGTAATTGGACAAGTTCAAGCTTATGCTGGTGATTACGGTATTGGTACTAATCCAGAAAGTTTTGCTGTTTATGGTTATAGAAAGTATTTTGTTGATAAGAATAGAAACGCTGTTTTAAGACTGTCTCAAGATGGTATAACTGAAATTTCTGAATATGGAATGATAGATTTCTTTAGAGATAATTTATCACAAGTAAGTAACGATGGTTTTATATTAGGATTCTGGGACATGCATAATAAACAATATGTTTTATCAATACAACCTAATTTGTCTACAGAATATAAAACGCTTTCGTTCGATGAAGATGTTAATGGTTGGACTAGTTTTTTTAGTTATAAACCAAACTGGGGAGCAAGTTTAAGAAACAACACTTATACTTTTTACAAAGGTAATATATGGCAGCATTATTCTAACACTTCTAATTGGAGTAATTTCTATGGAGTTAATAATGACTCTTCTGTTGATTTAGTTTTAAATCCAAATGTCTCTACAATAAAAACATTCAAAACTATAAATTATGAAGGTAGTGATGGTTGGGAAATGGAATACCTTTACACAGATACAGATACTTCTGCTTCTGTATCAAAATCAACAACTAGTCAAATTTTTACACTAGCAGATTTAGAACAACAAATTTTTGTAAATTCTTTTAAAAGAAAAGAAAATAAATACTTTTCTAACCTTATAAATATAACTTCTTCTACTAACACTGAAGTTCTTTGGGGAAACTCTGTTAATGGTGTAAAAGGAGCATACGCAACTACAAGAATGAAATATTCAAACATAAACAACAACAAGAAAGCAGAGTTGTTCGCAGTGTCTTCTGAATACGTAGAATCTTCATATTAAAATCAATCAAATTAAATGAAATTAAAAACTAGAATATTAAAAGAATCAGACTGGGAGACAATGTGTTCTTGGTGGAAATGGTGGAGATGGCCAAGTATGAATAAAGAAATATTACCAATGAATGGAACTGGTGGTATAATGGTATATAAAGGAAAAACACCTATAGTTGTTGGTTTTTTGTATTTAACTAATTCTAAGGCAGCTTGGCTAGACTGGATAGTGTCTAATCCTCTTTATAAAGAAAGCGATAGAAAAGAAGCTATAGCATTACTTATAAACACATTGGAAGAGATAGGTAAAAAACAAGGATATGATGTGATTATTAGTATTACTAGAAGTAAGAGTCTTATAAACATACATAAAGAACTAAATTACACGGTGGATAAAAATCCATCGTATGAAATTTCAAAAAAAATAAACTAATATGGCAGCAGTAACAGCAGCGGTAGTAGGAGGAGCTGCAGCAATAGGTGGTTCTTTAATACAAGCCGGTCAAGCAAAAAAAGCAGCAAGAAACGCACAGAACGAAGCTAACAGAAAGTCGGCTGAAATAGCTGCTATAGAAAAAAATAGACAAGTTATTCCAAATCCTTATGCTGGCGTAAAAGATCTTAGTGGTATCGCTGAAAATCTTAGTGGCATGATGAGCAATCCTTATGCTAATCTAGGTGTAGCTACTCAAGCAGCGGAAATGCAAATTGAAGAAGCTGACATATCATTAGCGAATACTTTAGATACGTTAAGAGCTACTGGAGCAAGTTCTGGTGGAGCAACGGCTTTGGCTCAAGCTGCTTTACAAAGTAAAAAAGGAGTTTCAGCTAGCATAGAGCAACAAGAGGCTAACAATGAAAAATTAAAAGCACAAGGAGCTCAAGAATTACAAAATGCTAAAATTGAAGAAGCTAAAAGAATACAAGGCGTTAAATTTGGCGAAGCTCAAAGAATGCAAGCTGCTGAAACTGAAGGAATATTATTTAAGTACGGAGAGCAAGAATCAAGAGACATAGCTAAACTAAATAGATTATCTGGGCAAGAAGCTCAAGCTAAATATGATTACAACTCTGCTAAGTCAGCACAAGGAGCTGCTATAGCCGGTGGTATAAGTGCTGTTGGTAGTATTGCTGGTGGATTAATTGGTGGAAAATAATAATAATAAAACAAAATATATAAAATATGGGATATTATGAAAATCCTCCAATTATCAATTCAAATAGAGGAAGTGAGACGATCTCTTCTTCTATTGTAAACGCTGCTAATTCTTTATCACAAGGTTTAATAGCTAGAGGAGAAAGAAAAAGTCAAGAAGAGAAAGAAAGAAAACTGACTCTTCAAAAACTTCAAGACAGAAAAAACGAAACAGATCTATTTTACAATGAGAAACTATCAGAATGGTCTTCTAAGACTCAGAAAACAAATGACGTTGTTGATGGTCAACTTAGTAAACTTGTTCAGGATAAAATAACTCTAGCTGCTGATTCCAGAATTGCTTTACTTAATGAGACAGAGCCGTCTAAAAGACAAGAGTATTTAAAAAATATAAAAAATGCAGATGTGTTTTTGGAATCTTCTACTAAATTTGCTAAATCATTAGCGATACAAACAGCTACTTGGAGATTAGATACCAAGGCTGTGAAAGTTGGAGAAGCTGGAGGCCATGTTGTTAACGGTTCTAATGATGAGCAAATATTAGATAATACTGCTTTTTTAGAAATCGTAGGCGGAATGGATGCTAGATATAAGGACGCAAACGTGAGTCTAGAAGCTGATGAAACTGGAGAAGGAGCTATTCTTACAGTTAGCGGCAAACATGACGACGGTAGAGAGTTTAAAGTATCTATAAATTCTAATGCTTTTGATAAAGCAGAAGTAGAAGGTGAAGATGGTCTTTTAATACCAGTTGAAAGCATCGACACTTTTAACACTCAAGCGAAAGAAGGTGTTGTTGACAAGAAAGGTAATATAATGCCTGGTTATTTAAGTCAAAAAAGAGAAACTGTAGATTTACCAAGTTCTGGTACTTCTGGAGGTATTGGTAAAGATATTTATCAAATAGTAAATGGACAAAGATTAGAAGAAAAAGTAATAAAAGATGCTATAGCTAAAAAAGCAGAAATTACAGCTACAGGTTATTTAGGCGCTGACAGTCCTTCTAGACTTAGAACTTTAATTGACTATAGTTTAAAACAAGGCGTTGGTTATTATGATACTCAATTTAAAGGAAAAGATCTAGCACAACAAAAGCAATTACTTAAAAATATTTTAACCGAAAAAGCATTTTACGAAATGACAAGTGCTTTAGAAAAAACAACAGAAGGCGGAAAAACAGTTTACTGGAATCCTACTGCTGATATTAAAATAAAAGACAAAGTATCTGCCGCTAGTTTAAGATCTGGAATGCCGAAAGAAGAAAAACCTGAAGAAGTATTATATCAAGAAGAATACTTTGATGAGATTATAAATGGTTATAATCCTCCAGTTGGAATAAAATTACAACCAGGTCAAGTAGAATATAGAACAAGAAGTAGTTTAGCAGAAAACTTAAATAGACTAACTGGCGCAACAGATAAGTATATAACAAAAGAAGACTTGTATGCTCAATGGTTAAAATCACCATATAAGTCTGGTAAATTTGACACAGGTCTAACTATGCAAGAAGCGTATAAAGACGGTAAGATAAAAGGTAAACCCGAAGATAAATTTAAAACTATTTGGAACGGTAAGTTATTTGTCAAAGGAGAAGGTGGGGCTTACGTGCCGGTTAAAGGATATGATTTAAAAACAGCTAGTGGTAGAGTTAAGTTAGCATTAGATCAAACTACTAACACAACAGAGAAAAAAATACTACAAAAGAAATTGTCTGGAGCTAGATTAGCTGATTGGATGCAGATAAATCCAATAAAAAATGGAGAATCACAACAACAATATGCTATTAGAGCTCAAAAATCTATGTAATTAAAATAAATATAAAAAAATGGAAGAAATATATACTTTACCTGATGGTTCAACTATAGACATCTCTAGTTATTCTCAGTTTCAAAAAACTAATTTTTTAATAAAAAATCCTAACGCAAAAAAGTCGAAAGGTACTGCGAAAAGTGCGAACGCAATACCGAAAAACAAAGCACTTGGTCAAAATACGGATTCCAAGCAGGTAAATGGTTCTTCGGATTCCAAAAAATTTAGACTACCTTCAGAAGCAGAAATAAACACACAGAGAAAAAAAGGTTTAATGCCTCCTCCTTCTTCTATACCCTTATCTCCTGGTTATGATTCCTATAGTGGTTTTGAATACGACTTAAAAGGTAATTTTAGTAAAAAACTAAACAAACCTTTACCTGAATATAAGTATGGTAAAGATTACAAACCTAAACATAAAGAAACAAAAGAAGTATACTTAGCTAATAAAGAAAATACTAACGTAAAATTAAACAAACCTTTAACCACAACAACGAGGTCTGAAGAATTAGGTTATAATCAAAACGAAAGCATAAAAGACATTATCACTAAAGGTTATGATTCTGAGTTTAAAATAAAACAACTAGAAAAAGAAAAAATACAAACAGATGCTGATTTAGAAAATCCTTATCTATATTATTCTTCTTTTAATCAAGAGAAACCGGACTCATTTGTTAAAGATAATTTCAACGAAATAGAATTAGAAGGTCTTGGTATTAACACTCAGGACTTTGATGGTTTCTTAAATAAATACAATTACAAATCAGACTTTCTAGACAAAGAACAAAAAGGATTTTTTACTAAAGGAACTGGACTTGCTGGTTATAATGAAGAGTTAGCTAAAGAGATACAGAAGAAAAAGATGCTTACTTTATACATGTCTAACATGCAAAGTAGAGATATTACAAAACAGGTTCTTAACCAAGATATAGAAATATATAGTGGACTTAGAAAAGAAAGAGAGATAAAAGAAAATGTTATTTTTGACAGTAACAAGTTGATAAATTATGTAGAAAAAAATTTACCTTTATATACTCAAAAATTAAAAGAAAGTGAATTAAAAAGTAGAAAGATATATGATGAGGCTAAGTCTGGTGGTACAGATTTTTGGAGTTGGGACACTGCTGAAAAAGTAGGTAAAGCTACTTGGAATGGTTTCACTGATAGAGTACACCAGTTAAGTGCAACTGCTTATGAAAAAGTAGGTATGAAAGATCAAGCTGAATATTCTAGGTTTTTAGCAGAACAAGACGCTGTAGAAACACCAAACGATAGATCAGTAGGATATACTAGTGGTAGAGAAACGTATGTTGACGGAAAAAAATACCTAGTTGATGCTAAAGGAGATATATACGATGCTGATTTAAAAATACGCGTAACGGATTTATTAGAATCAAAAAAGAGAGATAAAATATATGAGGATTCAAAATACGGAAAAAATAGTTTTGTATTTAGTCCTCAAGGAGTAGCTATAGGAACAGCTGCTGTTATGGGAGACATGATTATACAAGCTGCTGTAACTAGGGGAGTCGGTGGTTTTGCAGGTGTCGCGACAGAAAGTAGAATAGCTTTAAATGTAGCTGGTAAACAAACTCAAATAAGTAGCTTATTTAATAATGCTTCTTCTGCTCTAAAAATGATACCAATGAAAAGATCAACTGGATATGCTATGGTTTCTCAAGGAGCGTTAGGATATTCACAGGGTTTTGAAGAAACGTTAAAAGTAGCTAGAGATAATGGTATAGATGATAAAGAAGCTTTTTCTTTAGCGTCTAATGCAGCTCAAAGAATGGGTGTTTTATACGCTACTACTGGCGTTATAAATCCACAAACAAATGTTGTTGATAATTTGTTTACTTCTAAGAATATAATAAAGAAAGCAATAGAACAATATACTAAAACTGGTAAAAAAGGTTTTATACAGTCTATAGATGATGTAATAAGAAACACTCCTAGAAACTTAGTTGAATTCTCGGAAGAAGGTGTAAAAGAAGTAGTACAAGAAAACATTCAACAAATAGGCGAGATTAGTGCAAACAGAATAACAAATCAAGAAGCAGGAAAGAAATTACTTAACGATCAAATTACTGCTGATGACTTTATAAACACGTCTATATTGTCATTTATATCTTCTGGTTTAATATCTAAAGTAAAATTACCTGATTTTAAAGCAGAAAACAGCGATGTTAACGATTTAAGTTCTTTAAGTAAATTAGCTCAGAACAAAAACCAATTCATACAAACAATAGATGGTTTAGTTGACACTAAAGTATTTACAATAGATGAAGCTAATAAATTAAAAGCAGACGTAGATACTTATTCTAATAATATAAATAAACTACGTAGAGATATACCTCCTTCAGCGGCAATGCCTGTGATGAGAGAATTAGATAAAGTAACTAAGTTAGAGAATCAAAAGAAATCTGTGGATAAAGCGTTTCACGAAGAAATTGATTTAGAAATAGAAGGAATAAGAGAAAATATTAAAAAAACAATTTCATTTAACAGAACTAGTGAAACTATATTTTCAGCCATAAAAAAAGGAGTTGTAAAAAACATACAAATGAAAACTTTTAGTGACACTGCTTCTATTAAAAGTTATTTAATGGAAGAGTTGAATTTTCCAGAAGAACTTGCAGAACGTCAGTCTAAACAAGGCGGAATGATGTTAGATAGTGACATATTAAAAGAACTAGCTAAAGATCCTAATACTATAAAAGACGGTCAAAAGATATTAATTGTAAACGAAGGCAAGTCAGATGGTGAAGCGGTTAGTCATGAATTTTTACATGGTTTAATATACGAGACGGTTAAAAACGATCCTGAAACACAACAGTTGTTAGGAATGTCTTTAGCTAACGAATTGTTTAAAATAAGAGATTTAGTTGAGCAAAAAGGAAGTAAAGAAAATCCTTTACCTGATGAATTCATACAAAGATTTGGTCAATACACAGCAAAATATGATAAGTTACAAAATAATGCTAGAGTAAAATATCAAAATTTTGAAACAAGCAAAGAAGAATATCAAAGTAAAGTAGAAAACTTATTAGGTGATCAATGGGAAGAAGTTTTAACGTTATATTCTGACGCTATATTTAATGGCGCTGTAAAATATGATGAAGGTGTTTTCTCAAAACTAAAAGATGTATTAAGACGTGTTTTTCAAAAAATAGGTATAAGAGACATAAAATTTGAATCTGGTAGAGATGTTTATAATTTTATAAGAGACTATAACCATAGTGTTAAAAACAATAGTTGGGGAGTTGCTATGAAAAAACTTGGTAATTCTAAAGCTTTTGTTAATAAAGAAAATCTAAAAAAAGAAACTGAGTTTACACCTTTTTCTTCTAAAATAATAAAAAAATCAGAAGATGTATTTGATGACGGTAAAAACAATGACTTAATTAGTTCTCGTATTAAAAACTCTTTAGCAGAAAGAAAATCGTCTGAAGACATAAAGAAAGACGTAAATAAAAACTACGATAAAGATAAATGGGGAGCAGGAAGTGCTTTGAATAGAGATGAAAACCCAGCAATTGAAAGAGTTCTTTACGATATACTTAGTGAATACGATTATATAATAAAAGGTAAGGCAAAAGTATTAAACTTTGCTAATACTCCAGGTTATAATGACATGGACATGATTAGTGAAACCTATATACAATTAATGCCTCATATTAGAAACTTCAACAAAGAGTTCTTACAAAAAAGAGAAGAGTTTAAGAAAGAACTTATAAATAATGGTTTAGAACCTAATAGTGCTGAATTTAAGCAAAAATTAGAAGAACAAGATAAAAAAGGTTATCAAGGTAAAAAAGGCATCGTAAAAGAAAATGATGACTTAAATGCTTGGATAAACTCTCAACTTGTAAATAAAATGAATGCCGCTATGAAGTCTGGTAATGTTTCTGAAGAAGCATTTACAGACGATATCGAAGGAGAAATGTTTAAAGAGTCAAATGTTTTATCTGATTTCTCTGGCGATCAAGGTTATTTAATGGACGAAGGAGATAATGTTTTTGATTCAGAAGAAGATTTTGCTCAAGAACAAAACAAATTAGCTGTTTTACTTAGTGATCCAATATATAGATTTGTTGACGAAGATGGTAAACCAATAGACATCGAAACAGTACCTTTTGGTGGTTTCTTTGTTACAGATATTTCAGATCCTAGTATTGCTGCTAATATTAAACTAAGAACAGAAACTGATACTACTAAAATAGCTGAACTTAAAAAAGAATTAAAAGATCTAAAAAGAGGTTTAGAATTACAAAACAAGCAAGATATTACGTTTGAAGAAAAAGAAGAACTTAAGCAATTAAAATCTTTTAAATCTTACGATCTTTCTACTGGAATGATGGTAAATACGTTTAAAGCTCTTTCTATTCAAGATACACCTGCTAAAATCATTACAGACGAGGTTGGTAGAGAAATACTAAGATCTCCAAACATTCAGACACTAGAATATAGAAACTTTAAAGAGAAATTTTCTACATTGTCAAAAACAATGGCAAGAAGAATGACCTTTAAAAATGGTCCTGAGATAGAGTCTTTAATGTATAATGAATGGAAATTACTTTATGATGTTATAAATCACCCTGTTGATGCCGTTACTGGGCAATCTAGTTATGCTTCAAAAAAGTTACCTCCTAGATTAAAAGAAATAGACGAAAAAGGTAATTTTAAGAAAATAGAAAACATAAGTAGAGCTAAGTTTTTACAATCTTATTATGGTATTGACGAGGCAACTAGAATAATAAAGACTTATGGATCTAAAGATGTAGAAAAAGATCTAAGTGAATTAGAAGAACCAGAATTAAGTGAAAAAGATGGAAACGCTTTAAGACCAACAACTTACTTTGATAGAAGAACAGCTTTAATGGAGTTGTTTGGAGATGTATTAGTTTTACAAGAAGCAAGAAGACTTATACGTAATCCTGAGTTTTTAGATAGAGTTTCTCAAAGAAATGTAAACTTATATAATGAACTAAAAGACGATGTTATCAGAGCTAGTGTTTTAAATGACATGTCTAAAGGTAAAAGTGATTTAGTTAAATTTAGTTTAGCTAAAACCGACATAAACAAAAAACCTGATGAAATAGAAGCAATGAGAAATGATTTCTTTTCAAGAATAGGTAATAAATTAAATGTAAGTATTAAAAACAATTCTTTATCTGGTTCTTATTCTTCTCCTGATTTTGATGAAAGAATAAAATATAGTTTAGCAGATATAACTAACAATCCATTAGAAGGTTATAACAAAAAATTTGAAATACATTACAAAGGAACTAGTTCTTATATAAAAGAAAATACTCTTTACGAAGCGTCAGACGAAGAAAATAAAAATTTATACGTAAAAGCATTAATGCTTTCTGATATAAAAGACACTGAAACAGGAACTAAACTACATACTTTTAAAAGTTATGATGATATAGAAAAAGAAGTAATCAGAAGGGTAGAAGAGACTTTTGAAAACATGTCTATACCTGTTGGTATGTCAGATAGAACACTTAGAGTATTTGGTGAAACGTCTGTAGAAAATCCTTATGTAATAAAGAGATTTAACGAAAATTACTTAAAATATAATTACGATAAAGCAGTAAAAGAAGAAGACGAAGAAAATATAACTTATTACGCAGAAATGCTTAATAATGAAGATTTTAGAGATGATGAATTAGTTGAAAAACAACGATTACAACAATCTGTTTTAGTTAGTTTAATAGAAAATTTAACTGCTAAAGATAAAAAGTTAATGTTTAGTCCTTTTTACACTTACTTGTTTTTAAACGATGTTTTAAGTAATAGATATCAAGTTTCATACGAAAATAAAACAGTAGAAAGAAAAGGATTTAAAAAGTCTGAATATGCGACTACTATAGAACCAATAAGCGGATTTGTAGATGCTACTTTAATAGATAGTATGGACTATTTTATTTATTCAAACTCTTTATATCCAG
>Ga0181348_1001324_pt1 | contig 10913 bp, 10 predicted proteins | sample Su13VDMM110DN_FD_130092 | JGI IMG/M metagenome (GOLD analysis project Ga0181348, IMG submission 130092) | Freshwater viral communities from Lake Michigan, USA - Su13.VD.MM110.D.N | ecosystem: Environmental > Aquatic > Freshwater > Lake | place: USA: Michigan | collected 2013-07-16
CTATGGTTTATAGCAATGATATATCCTTTGTTGTCGTTTTCAAAACGCAAGTATACTGCGCATATACTATTTTCAACAGGATGAAGATTATGAGAACATGGGATTATATCAACATAAGCTACTTGATGCTTAATGCGACAAAGAGTTTCTATATGTTTAATATCTTCTATAAGCCAGTACATGCTTTAAAGATACAAACAATATTTTACAATTCCAAGTTTAAATTAGTAACTTCCTCCTCCACCCATAGAACTTCCTCCTCCAGAGTAGCTTCCTCCTCCACTTGAAATGTTTAGAGTAATTGGCAACATTACGCTGCTAGTAGTTTGAGTTATAGGTTGAGATTTTTTTATTGGGGTTAAAACGTCGTGGGGGGCATTTATATGAGTTTTTCCTACCATCGGTGTTGTATTATTATGTATATGATAGAATCCAATGTAATTTTGTCCATTTTTAGTTATAAATTCACCGCCTGTTGTGTACAGATTATTTATGTCTTGTGATTGGTAATATTTAGAAAAATCTTTTTGGAAGTATTGGGTAAAATTAAACCAATTTTGGTTTCTTTCAATTGTACTAATTAATTCTTTATTAAATTTAGCTACATTAGATCCATTGCCGGTTAAATACCATAAGGTAGAAATAGGGGTATATAAATCCCATGCTACTTTTTTTGATTTTGAAGAAAAAAGTTGGTATTGTTTTTGATCAATTTCAATATATTTTAATTCATTATTTTTTTTACAAAAATATCTTAAAAAAGATCCTAATAAATAATCTTTTTGTGTTGGTATGGTTGGGACATAATATGGAAGTAATCTTTTAAAAGGAATGCTTTGTTTAGATAAAATATTAGTATAGTTAATAATTTCTTCATTATTTTTTGAAAATTGAAAAGTATCAAGTTTAACAGCATCAAAAAGTTCTATATCCTCTCCATTAAGGTTATTTACAAAATTTTCAATATTAATTAAAGGATATAAAGTATAATTTGGTGGATTAGCAGGATTTTTTCCAGTATAAGCTTTTCCATTATAAAGTAAATAATAAGGACCAATATAAGGTGGTTGTAAATATTTAATACTAGGAACTTTTAAAGAATATTGATCCCCATTAGTATATAAATTAGTTTTTATTTGTGATTTTGGATAATAGGGCATATTTTTTATTTTTTTTAAAATAAATATTTTATTTTAGAATGAATCTTCTGTAGCTGGGTCAACGGTAGGAGATTGTGGTATTGGATTTGGGGTTGGATTAGTATTGACTGGGCCTTCTAGTACGTCTTCTTGTTCTGCTTGTCGATCTGCTGCCTCCTGTAATGCCGGGTCATTTATAGGGAGAATTGGAAGTGAAATTCCATTAAGTATTTCATCTACCCATATTTTTAATTGGTTTGTCATTTTATTAGTTTGTTATTATTTTTTCTTAACTACTGAATATGTTCCAGATATTGGTCCCATTTTGTCTTTAGGTTTAGTTTTTGGGTCAATCCCAAAGAAATCAAGATTTAGGTCCTTTTCAAATTTCTTTTCATTATCTTTTAGTTTCTTAGATTCTAACTTTATTTTTTCCATCATCGCGTTCTGTTCAGGGGTGTTCCTTTTTGCTAAAGCTTTTCTTTCTGCAACTCCTATATCATCTCTATCAATTTTTCCATCCTTATTTTCATCAACTACACCATCTAAATTTTCCCCATACTTATTATACTTATCTTCTTGAGCAATATACTCTTGTTCATTAAGTATTTTATCTACCCATATTTTTAATTGGTTTGTCATTTTATTAGTTTTTTATAATTATGGAATTGTTGGATTATATATAACATCATTTTGAGAAATTGATACCGTTTCTATAGTAGTAGTCCATTTTCCATCTTGTAAAGAATGATTAACACCTTTTATAATAAATTTTAAAGAATCAGGGTAATCACTAGGTAAAAATCTAGTATCAACATTTACGGCATTGTATATTTTTATACCACCTATCCCCTCCATAGTAATACTAAGATTAATAGGAATAAATCCATTAGTTGGAGATTGGTATTTTTGGTTGTATTCCTGGAATTTAAATTGACACCATTTATAAAATTCTGTAACTATATTTATGTTTTGATCAATAATTTCGTCACTTAAACCTAAAGTATTATCCCAAGACCCTCCCTCAGCCCCAGCCCCAAAAAGTTCCCAAGATTCTACATCTAATAAGGTGCATCCCCATAATGAATAATCTTCTGCGGGAAGGTTCCAGATTTTGGAATAGTATAGTTCACGGGGTTCAGGTTTAGTTGATGGGGCATCTCTAGTTAATTTATCACCGGGGACTAGTTTTTCTTTATATCTATCTTTTAACCCTTTATTCCATTTTGAAAACATAGTGTTTTCTGTTCCTTTTACATAACCCCCCGCAGTAGAACCAACAGAAGCCATTGTAGCAAATTCATTAGTAATTTCTGTTTTTAAATTAAAACTATGAACAAAATTAGAATCGGTTCCATTATATCCATAAAGTAATAATTTATAACAATCACTTTTTTTCTTTACGTTAAGACTAGAATCTATAATCTTTAAGATACCTTCATCATCATCATAAATAGGTTCTAAATTATTTACTCCTCCTAAAGCTTTATTAATATTAGTACATAAACAACTGAGAAAGTCATAAAGATTTATATCACCTTGGTCATCTAAATTTTCCTCTATACAACTTCTAATTTGGTTATGGCTAACATATATATTCATTATTTGTCCTACCATTCCATATTCAACTGTATTTAATGCCCAATTAGATAAGCCGTAAAACATATTAGAATTTGCATCTGGTGAGGCATTAAACGATCCTATAAGTTCATTAGTGTTAATAATACAAACTCTAGGATCTGCAGAAAATTGGTAAGGTATGTAATACATATAATTATCATCATATCTAAGATCACCATCGGCATTTATTACAACCGGTGCACCATATTCAAGATCAAAATATTTTGTTAGGGTTCCACCTTTATCTATTTTAGGTATAATGTTTTCATCTATAAAATTTAACAAAAATCCTAAACGCATATAAAAAGATGATGGGTTTATTTCATCAAGATCATTTTCTCCATCATTATAACCTATATAAACATCATCATACTCTGTTCTTAATGGAGATTCTTCCCAGCTAAATGTACCTGGTGGGTATGGAGGATTATAATATCCTGGGAGAGAAATTTGGTAATTAGGATTTCCTTTACCATTTTGTATAGTACTAGTACTGTAATATCGTAAGCTCTCTAATACCTTTCCATTTGGGTTTAATCTTTTGTCTATTCCTAATTCTGTTAAAAATAAATATGCATTTATAGCATTATTTGTTGCTGTAGGGGCAAATTTATCCTCTATAACTCCGGCAGCATTATAAAGTTTGTAAGCTGTATTAACTGTATCAAATACAGGTTTTGAAGGAGTAATATTGGTTTTAAGGGTTTCAATTATATCTCCTAAACTAAGAAGAATTATTTCAATACTATATGAGCCATCGTTATTAAAAACCCAACTAAAATTAGTTACTTTACATAATAAACCATCATAATTTCCACTATGTTGTCTTCTTTCGTCTATAATATCATCTAAAAATTCTCTATGAGATTTAGATGTTGTAAAAAATGATTTTTCAATTAAAGTAGTATAACTTGAAACTAAGTTTCCACTATTATCTAAATAAGGACTCCACCCCCATTCTAAGAACATAGTATAACCTATTCTTAAATATAACATATTTATAATTTCAAATTGTTCAGGAGTATAGCATTTTATATTAACTGTAGCTTTTTTAACTGATCCTCTGTTTAAACATTTAACAGACATATCTATTATTCCGGGTGGTGGAGTTAACCCAAAATCACCAGTTGCATATCCAGTTCTAGAAGCATTAACATTATAAGTACCTCTTTTAGAACCAAATATATTATTACTTCCTGTATAGGTTCCTCTTTGTTTTAAAACACCCCCATTAAGTTCAGAAACAGTATTAAATAAAACAAAGCTTTTAGCTAATTCTATTCCAGCATATCCATCTATAATAGCCTCATCTTTTCCCCCTGCAGCTATTCTAAGACCTTCTACAAAAATTCCAGAAGCAAATTTAACCCATGCTGATTTAGAATTTAAATAAATAAGTTCAGAATTAGTCCTAGTACCTCCTCCAGCTCCTGCACCATGAGCGGTTTGTCTTGTATTTATTTGAGTACAAACATAAGGTGAAAATTCTTCTCCAATTATATTAGGCATAACTATTTATATTTTTAAAAAGATTTATTTAATATTTCATAAGAACTTAGTATAGATGATATACGTGATGGAGAGGGTATTCTAATTTGATCTCCTGGGTTAGGGTAAATAGTGTCAAAAGGAGTTAAATTAGGGTTTGCTCTAGCTATAATCCACCATAATGAAGAATCATTATAATATGTTTGGGCTAGTAAATCATATCTATCTCCTTTAGTAGTATACACATAAATATCTAAGGAATCACGGACAATTTCAGGATATTTAGTAACTATGTATCTTTTTTTTAAATCATTTTTTGTTGAGATAATAGGTATAAAGTTATATCGGTTCATATATTTTATTGATTTATATACTTGTGGGTGTGGTAAAATGCTGATTCAGGTCTAAAACTATGAATAGGAGTAAATTTAACTCCTGTTACTTTTATATAAAATGGAAGTTTTGTTGTTAAATCCCAAGGGGATTCTTCCATAATATCATAAGTAAATCCAGTTATTATTCCATATTGACCAGAAATATATTTGCCTACAGTTACTCTATGTAAATTACCAGCTAAATAACCAGCTGTAGAATAAGTTGGGGCTAAAGAAGCTGCGAAACGGTTTAATTTTTCAAAATTAGTAACTTGTTCTGCTGGGTTATTAGCAACTACTGTAAAAGCTAAATTTATTTCTCTACCAAAGGTGTTATATTTATAAAATTTTTCACCCCTACCCATATATGTTTGAGAACTCCATTCCGCTGTATATGAATCTGAAAGATTGTCAAGGTAAGCAGTAAAAGACATTGATGATGAAGGTTTTCTATCAAGTACACTTAAAGGATTTATAATAGTAAAACTAAGAGGGATAAGTGAAGTTGTATCTATTGTTTCTTTACTGTAATTTGTTGGTGATTTTGGGTCAGTTTCTTTATGGTAAATTATTCTTTTTCCAGTACTATTTTTAGCTTGTTGATTGGGAATATTATTAATTAAATCAGAAGGTTTAATTGATGATGATAGATTATTAGTAACATGGATGTGATTTTTTCCAGGTGTGAACGATAATATTTCAATGTCCTCTGGTTTATAGCTTTTATTTATTAATATTGTTGATATTGGTGATTTATAATCAGCAATTTTTTGTTTTGTTGTAAATGATTGGGAATGTAAATTGGTTTGTTCTGTTTCTCCAAATTGTGTAATTTGAGGAATTATTGATGTTCTATTAGTAACATGAATATGGTTTAATCCATCTGTTTCTTTAAATTGATCAAAACTTGGAGAATTATATCCTTTAGATACAAACTCCTTTGATATTGGTGATGTATAATCAGCAATATTTTGTTTTGTTGTAAATGATTGGGAAGGTAAATTAGTTTGTTCTGTTTTTCCAAATTGTATAATTTGTGGAATTTGATAAGGTTGAGATATATTATATTGATAAGAATCAATTCCATCAGTAACATATGTAGTAGATGCTCCACTTGAAGTAGTAGGTATAGTTTGATCAATACCACTTTTATTATAATCTGTTGTAGCTCCAAAAGGTAGTTTCCACTTTTCTACTTCATTTTTATATGGAATTGTATAACTTCCTAATTTGTTTGTTAAGGTTTTTATAGGGACTCCAAAATTATCTGTTGCATAATTAATTCTAGTTTGCCCAATCCCTAAAACAGAATTAGATCCTCCTTGATATGAAATAAGAGAATTTTGTGCATTTAAATTATAACCTTGTATAAAAGCAAAATTAGATTCAGCTTTATTATTTGATATTAAATCAATTAATCTTATTAATCTATTATTATTTGGGATAAAAGTAGTTCCATAAAATTGGTTTTGTTGGATTGCTTTTAAATATGGAACAATATTTGCAGAGTCAAATAAACCTGTTGGATCAAGTCCTTGTTTATTTAAATGTCCCCCTAAAAATCCAATAAGGGATTGGCCTATAGTAGATAATGGAGTATATGCACCTTCATTTAAAGCACCTCCAATATAACCTAATCCTTTAGATGCTTCTGTTTTTGTTCCTACTCGGGAAAGTAAATTTTGTTTTGCAATAAATAAAAGACCATTAGGATTTTTTGTATCTGTAAAATATTTAGTTAATCGAATTGAATCTTCAGCGGCCCTTAATGGAGCTTTTATTCCTCCTCTTAAAATAAAATCATTATAAAATGATGAATTATTTACATTTGCAGTAATAGGAGATTGGAAATATGGTTGATTACTACTTCCCCCATCAGGTCTGTCTTTACCAAATTTAAGTGATTTAAATTGGGTATCCCCACTTTGTAATTTTATTAAGAGACCCATTTAGTTTATTTTTACTCTGGTAAATTGTCTAAATATTTTGGTGGGGTAGCTCCATTTAAATCTAAAAAGGAAGGTAATGGGATTTGGTTTGGTACTCCATCATCATATAAATTATATTGAGCTGTAACAACCGCAGCTTGATCTCCATTTAAGGAATATCCAGGAGCGTTTCCATCAGCATGCAATTGTGATTGTTGAGTTGCTAAGGTATTCATTTGTGGTGTAATACCATTAAGAGTGCTAACTGAAGACCCTTCATTGATTAATTTATCTAATAGTCCCATAATATTAATTTTATTATAAATATTGTATTATTGTAAGTTTAATTAATTTTAAGAAAAGTTACTCCTGCATTTGCTTGGGATTGTGCTCTTCTTTCTTCATTACCCTCTCTTAATAATGCTTCTATACCTGCCATATTATTATTATTTGGTTTAGCAGGGGAAGAATTTACTGTAATTTTTCTTTTATCTACCATAGCGGCATCCTTACTTTTGTTAAATGAATTAGTGTTTGCTGTAGCTGCATTATCACCTTTGTTAAACATATCCGTTCCTGCTATTACAGAATCTTTATTATTTAATTGAATAGCTCCTTCAGGACCAAGTAAAGTACGTTTACCATAACCTGAACCTCCAGCTGAGGGGAAAAAACCATCATTTGCTTTAGATTTTGCTGATGAAAATGCGTTCATAATCATTGCTAAACCACCAACAATAGCAATAGTAGCTATACCTAAAGATATTGCTTCTGCTGCTGTAACCTCTGCGATCATTTTAGTTATTGAAATTCCAGAGAGTAACATGTTAATTGGAACCATAATAGCTAATGCAACTCTTTGGGCTATTAATGCCGTTTTACTAGCATTTTCAGCTAATGCCTTTTCTGTTGATAGTGCTGCTGCTATTCCTTGATAAACATTAGTTGCTATTACTATTCCTTGGTAGGCTAAGTAACCGGCTGCTATAGCCCCAACTAAAGTTTGCATTACACTTAATTCCTTATTAGAGCCTGTAAGCATTCCAACAAACCCTGATAAACTAGTTGTAATGTAATTAATAGTATCAGCAATTACTTGAAAACCAACTATTAAAGGTTGTAAGAGAACATTAATTGCTGGGAGGATCGCACCAACTAAATTAACTAATGGAGATATGATTGCTAAAACAGGTTCTGCTATTTGAACAAATAGTTCTTGTAATTTTGCAGTAGCTTGAGCAAATCTTTCTTGTACATTTTGTTGTTCCATTTGGTTAGCTAATCCTTCCTCTCCTAAACGTTTTTTAGCTTCCTCCATTCCTACTTGTTTGACTAAATTATCAAATTTTTCTTTAGCTGTGTCTCCTTCAACCCCAGACATAGCTTGCATTGCTTCTTTATCTATTAAAGATTGGGCTAGTTCTTCTCTTGTTAATCCTGCTGCTTTTGCTATAGCTTCTTGTTGAATTCTATTCATATTAGCAAAATCTGCTGAAGTGCCTACTTGTTTTGCTACTTCCTCAGCCGCTCCTGCAATGTCATTATTTAAGGCTAATCTTCTTGCTTCTTCAAAATTTAAATCTTTACCTAATAGTAATTCAGCACTTAATTCATTTTCAATAGATGATTCAAAATCAAGTAAACTAGAAGCCATTTTATCAGCTTGTTCTAAAGATAAACCAAATTCTTTTAATGTAACTACTGCTTTAGCTAGTTCATCTCCACTACCCCCTAAGGATAATTTTAAAGCCGCAGAAGCTTTAGATATTTCTTTTAATATTTGTTTTTCATTAAGAACAAGACCTTTTCTAGAAGCATATGCTTTAGCACCACCTAAAATTTCAGCGGTATTATCTGCTAAAGATTTACCATTTACTTCTGAAAGTTTTTGTAGTCCTACTAATTCCTCATTAGTATAACCAGCCATTTCCCTTAATTTAGTAAATGTTATTAAATCTTCTTTGTTAAGTTTTGCATTAGTTCCTAAAGATTGACCCATAGCCATATAAGATTCTGAAAGTCCTTTAGTAGTTAAGGCAACATCTCCAGATAAAGCTGCTATGTTCCCAAATTCTCTTTGAACATTTAATGCTTCTCCATAAGTTAAATTCATTTTTTTAGCCATATCTCCGGCTCCATCATCTACTAGTTTTAAAGCTTTTCCAAATTCTACTATTAAAGATGCAGGATCTAAACTATTTTTAGTAAAACTTCCAGCCATAGATTTTAACCCAGCTCCCATAATTTTAAACTGGTTACCCATAGTAGCTACATTATCTCCTTGGTCAGTGAGTTTATTAGCCATCTCTTCCATTGCTATCTTAGCATCAGCCAATCCTAATTTTTTTGATAAACCACTTCCTCCTAACTTATCAAGAGCTTCAGCTAATCCACCAATAACAGCACCAGAAAGACCTAAAGCATCTTCAAGATTTTTAGCTCTTCTAGAAGCTTCATCTAATTGATCATTAAATTGTTTAATAAAACCAATATTTTCAGTAATTTCTTGAGTTATATTGGCATGAGCTGCTCGAGCTTCTTCTAATTGAATTCTTTCTTGTTTAGAAAGTGTAGTTTTACTTTCTAAGGATTTAATTTGATCTTTAGCTAATTTTCCTGCTAATTTTAAATCAGCCGTTCTTTCACTAACTTGTTTTTTTAAATTATCTATTTCTTTTGAGGACAATTTACTAATACCTTCTTGGTGGTATTGTAATTTTTGAGCTAAACTAGAAAGACTTTTAAAGGAGGAACGAGCTGCATTAGTTCCAGTGCTCATTTTTTTTATTTCATCAACAATGCGGGTAAAACCTTCTCTAGTTCCAGCAACATCACTAGTGTATTCTTTCCATTCCTTTCTTAATGAAGCAACTAAACGTTCAGCATCTACAAGAGAACCTGTAAAATTTTCGAAACTGCTTTCTTGTTGGGTATCATTTAACTGTTTGGATAGTTTTATACCTTCTTCAATTAGTTTATTTCTTTTTATTTCGTCTTCGTTGGATAAGGCCATTTAGAAATATTTTATTATAAATATGGACTATTTATATTTTGCTACTTTTTTATATTGTTGTGAAGCTTGTAAAAATTCAGGAGTATTTATTTTACCATCAGAATTAACTAAAGTTTTATTTCCTGATTTTCCTTTATTTTCTATTGTTGCTTTTTCTTCTGCATAATGATTTTGCATTTGTTGAAAAGTAAAACGACGAAGCCAAATTGGCATATTGTAAACAGTATGCCAATCATATCCTCCATTACCGTGAAAAACTATTTGATGTATTTGAGTAAATAAAGATGACCTTATTAAATTTGAATCATCAGATATCAGGCCAAAAAAAGTTGACACCAATTGAGACAGAGATTCTATCACTACTTCCGTCGGGAAAAAAAGTTAGATCAACGTCGGGTTGAACTTCTTTAATATATTCTCTAAGTGCCCTAGAGTCTTTAGCTAATAGATAATTATCTATAAAGTCTCGAATATCTTTTGTTTCTCGATTTCCCTCTACGGATGTAATTAAATGTTTAAGTCTAGTAGATAGTTCAGGAGAAACATCTTTATTAATTTTTTTAAGGCCTTCTAATTCACGATTGATATTTTGTTCATCTCTATGAGTTAAAAGTTTAAATGTAATGTTATTTTTAGAATGTGGTAAAGTAAAAGCAAATTCATTTAAACGAGAAATAAATAATTCTTCTTTAATGATTTTATTTTCAAGTTGAGATAAATCAACAGTATATTCTTCATTATTATATGTGAATTTATATTCTGAGCCGTATCCTAAAATACGAGCCGCAACCATAATAGCATTTTTATCACCGATTAATAGATCATCAAAATTAATTTTAGATATTATAACAGATTTTAATAATTTATCTAGTACAGTACCATTTCTAATATATGATTGGTTAGTAAGAATATCTTCTTCTTTAGCAGTCATGTATTTAATTTCAATTACACCTTTTGCTAATTCAGAATCTTCAGGATAAAGTAAACCTTTAGAAGGTAATTCAACGGTTTCAGTTGGTAATGTAAATTTTGATTCTTCCATAATTTTTATTTATTATAACTTATTTGTCCTATATACATATATTAAAGAGTAGTAATATTATCAGGATTTACATTAAATGATAAAACTCCTTTTACTTTTAATATTTCTTTGCGTATTTCAAACATTTTTTCTCGATTAAAACCACCTTTTGTAATCCAAGGATGACCATCTACTTTTACAGTCATTATAGCTTGGAATTTTGATTGATCTTGTTGATTAAATTCTAAAGGTTCTTTAGAGGATATAACTGTAATTCCTGGAATTGAACGAATGTCTGAATATATTTCTTTTTGTGGTCTTAAGTCAATA
>Ga0181348_1001325_pt1 | contig 10913 bp, 13 predicted proteins | sample Su13VDMM110DN_FD_130092 | JGI IMG/M metagenome (GOLD analysis project Ga0181348, IMG submission 130092) | Freshwater viral communities from Lake Michigan, USA - Su13.VD.MM110.D.N | ecosystem: Environmental > Aquatic > Freshwater > Lake | place: USA: Michigan | collected 2013-07-16
ACATGACTCCTGTGGCCAAAGACAACTCAACCATGAAAGACTTTGATGCTGTGGTTGTTTACAACATCAACCCGCAACAAGTGAGTGAATTGTGCGCAACCAAGAACAAGCGCTTCCACGCTGAGTTCAAAGGCGACACCTATGTGATGTACAACTACATTGTGCAAAATGCTCGCAATGCCATCTATAATTCAGCCCGCAAGCACGAAGCACTAGACATGGCAGACAATCGCACTGAAATGGAAAACTACATCAGGGAAGAGATTACTCGCAATCTTGCTGAAGAAAAACTAGATGGCTCAATCACCATCAATCAGGTGATGATTCGAAATGTGTTGCCCAGCGACACAGTGGTTGAGAGTGCCAATGCCCTGGTGCGTAGCAAAAATGAACTGAAACAAAAAGAAGTTGAAGTTAAAACTGCCGAAGCAGAAAGTCGCAGAATGGCAGCACTGGCCAACAACTCAGGTGCTAGTATTGCATTCATGCAAGCACAAGCCATGTTGAATATTAGTGAAGGTATCAAGAACGGTCAAGTGCAGACAATCGTTGTGCCTAGCAACTTCAATGCATTGATGATGCCTAAATAAGTTTTTAGAACCGGACGTTTTTGCTAGCTCCTTTTACGTTATTGGTTCGGGAAAGCCCTCCAGAGATTGGTGGGCTTTTTTTTGACATCTTTTTGCAAGTGTGCTAATATACTATTATGAAACAATTCCCTTATGTTGAAGACTATCTTGAAGTTATTAACGGTGACAGAGATCCAGTCACTGGTAAATTGCATGGGCTATTTGATTCCACTCCGCCCATAATTAATCTAGCTAGATACGATGTCAACATTGTTGCGTCAATGAGCAGTAACACTCAGACTGGCCATGCGCTGACTGATCGCCAAGCTGAAATTGCCTGCAAAATAATTTTAAAATATCGCAAACAATTGGCCACGCATAGTATCAGTGTTGATCCAGTAGAGTCTCCGGTATTTCGTATTCCGTTGCGTACCATCGATCGCAGAAAGTTAATGACCTTGGTTGACAATGAAATCTGTTTAAAGTTTCCATTTGAAACCAAACTGATTGATCAAGTGCGTGACATGACCAAAGACAGTCAAGGACATTGGCGTTGGAGTAATGCCTCCAAAGAATGGCGTCTAGGACTGACAGAAACTAATCTTGTTACGGCCGTTGGCATTGGTCGCATGAATCAATTTGAGATTGATCCCGAGCTGCTGGAACTTGAACAACGTGTCTTGGATATTGAAGCAACACCATACGAAATTAAACTAGTAAAGACCAACAATCAATTGTCAATTACCAATATGCCGCAGAGTTTGAGTGACTACATTGAATCTGAATTGGGCGGATTAAATAGTAACAACATTGTTAAGCTGATTGATCATGCCAGCATATTGGGCTACTCTGTTGACCGAGTGTTGGAGTACACCGTGACCAAAGATCATCCACCACGTGTGTTTAACTTGATGTTGGGCCGAGAACATAGATTTTCTCCTCAGACTGATGCTGATGTGTTAGAAGATATTATCTACTATGCAGAACTGACCAATCGCTGGCCCATATATGTGTATGAACCGGACATGAGCGACAAATTGTACAAAGGGTTTGTTGAAAAATACTTCGCACCAGATCAAGTATACAAGTCTACTAGTAATAAAAAACAGCCCGAGGTTGAAGGTAAACGAGTTGTATTTTTTAACAAGTACGCAGCCAATTGGGAGTTTGACATACCACTGCTTTTAAGCTCTGCAGGCATGATGCATGGCGGAGAAAAAACAATGTTGTTACAACGTGCCAAAAAGGTTGTTTATTTTGCAGCACAAGTATATAATAACACTAAAGGGCGATAATCATTGTGCAAGCAAAGTTACTAATTCGAGACGAAGTTAATGTAAAAATAGAAGGACTCGACCTTACCACTAGAAAAAAACTAGTGGATCGATTCAAATTTGAAATCCCGGGCGCTAGGTATCAACCCAGCGTTCGCCTTGGCCGCTGGGACGGCAAGGTCAGTTTCTTCCAGCTGAGTGGTAGCACGTATATCAACCTACTACCAGAAATACTTCCGTTGTTGGAAAGTTATAACTATGACGTTGAAGTACAAGATACTAGAGAGTATCGTACAACATTTGAGTTTGCAGAAATCACAGAACAAAGTTACAGTCATATCAAATGGCCCAAAGGTCATCCCAAAGCCGGTGAAGCAATGGAACTTAGGGACTATCAGTCTGAGATCATCAACCGCTTCTTTGCCAACCCACAATGTGTGCAAGAAGTTGCCACTGGCGCAGGTAAAACAATAGTCACAGCCGCACTCAGTGACGCAGTCAGCGCATATGGTCGCAGTATTGTGATTGTGCCAAACAAGAGTCTAGTCACACAAACAGAAGCAGACTACATCAACATGCAACTGGATGTTGGTGTATACTTTGGTGACCGTAAAGAATACAATCGCGCACATACCATTTGCACCTGGCAAAGTCTAAACAACATGCTCAAGAATACCAAAAGCTACGAAGCCGAAGTGACCATTGGAGAGTTCCTGGAAGGTGTAGTTGCAGTTATTGTAGATGAAGTACACATGGCCAAAGCAGATGCTTTAAAAACATTGTTATCAGGACCTTTTGCAAGTGTGCCAATTCGTTGGGGGCTAACAGGTACTATACCAAAAGAAGATTACGCACGTCAAAGTATTTTTTGTATGCTGGGTTCAGTGGTAGGGCAACTGAGTGCCAGCGAACTTCAAGAAGCAGGCCATCTTGCACAATGTCATGTCAATGTAGTACAGTTACAAGATCATAAAGAATACAAAGATTACCAGAGTGAACTTAAATATCTAGTCACCGACACAGAACGTCTTGCATACATTGCTAGAATGATTGATCAAATAAAAGATGGCGGTAACACCTTGATTCTGGTAGACAGAGTTGAAACTGGTAAGCTGTTGCAAGTTGAACTAAGTACAATGTGGAGTCTACTATCAGATCAACCTGATGTGGTATTTGTCAGCGGTGCTACCAAAGCCGCAGAAAGAAAAGAACACTATGACGAAGTGGCAGAGGCAACAGATAAAGTCATCATCGCAACATACGGAGTTGCTGCCGTTGGTATTAATATTCCCCGTATTTTCAATTTGGTGCTGCTTGAGCCTGGCAAGAGCTTTGTGCGAGTCATCCAAAGTATCGGGCGTGGCATTCGCAAAGCGGAAGACAAAGACCACGTTCAAATCTGGGACATAACCAGTACCTGCAAGTTTGCCAAACGTCATTTGACCAAACGCAAACAGTTCTATAAAGAAGCCAACTATCCCTTTACCATTGAAAAAGCTGAATGGCAATGAAGAAAAAATTAATGATCACTGGGTGCAGTTTCAGCGCACCTAGTACTCGATCTGAGCTTCGAGGAACCAGTTGGGGCGAAAAGTTGGCCACAAAACTGGACTGGGATCTAGTACATCTAGCTCGGCAAGGCATGAGCAACGGTGGTATCAGAGTCATGATTGACGAGATTGTTCGACAGCGACCAGACTTTGCTATTGTGGCACCCACGTTCCACGATCGTATGGAAATACCAGCTGGGGCAGCACCATATGATTGGTCAATTGTACCGACAAAATGGAACACACCACTACAGCAGCATTTACAAAACAATGATTTAAAGAATGGGTATGATCCAGTTCTTGGCGTACAAAACATTAATTTTGCCAATGGTCCTTACACCATGATATCTGAGACTATTTTTAGTCTAGCTGAAAATTACGATCATCATTATCGTGTTGGCAGAATAGACAAGAATACGCAGGTAGCAGTGAAACAATATATCAATCACATGTATGACAGCAATTGGAAGCTGCAACAAGATCGCTGGTTGATCAGTGACGGTGTATTTAGACTACATGCAGCTGGAATTCCGTTTCTGGTTGTTGCTTGTAATATATGGACCAGTGACACAGTACGTGCTGCATTTCCTGCCACAATAGAAAACAAATACTTTACATTGGATTACAAAGATACACCTGCCTACGCTACCAACGAATATCCATTTACTGGCGAGGATCCTGGGTATCATGGCAGTGAACAAAGTCAAGAGTATCTGGCCGATAGATATTGCTTGCATATTAAAAACACATGGAGATTATAATTGAATTTAGAAAGTTTACCTAAAGATTTTAATTGGTATTCAGACAACGGAATTTTTCTACCAATGATCAACGACACTGGTAGGAACATATTTTACAATGAAGCAATTAAACAATCTGTAGCAGGAAAAACAGTTTGTGACATTGGCGCCGGCACTGGCTTTCTCAGCATACTGGCAGCACAGCACGGAGCCAGTCATGTGTATGCAGTTGAGATGGATTCTGGTCGAGCTCAATTGGTCAGGAACATGATTAGTCATTTAAATTTACAAGATAAAATTACAGTAATAAATGATAATTTTTTAAATTTAGATCTCAAGGCCGACATTTACGTCAGTGAAACAATTGGGTGGCACATCTTCAATGAGGATATTTTGCACATTGCACGTCATGCACAAAAGCATGGCGGAACATTTATTCCTGGCACTTTTAAGATTAAACTAGTGTTTTATCACAATCATCCTATCTTTACAGTCTGTATGCGAGAGTCTGAAGCATATGACTTTAAACCTGATATCGACATTGATCCAGCATTCCAAGATGCTATTAGCCAAATAGTTAAATCAAATACTGCGGTATCTACTGTACGCAATCGAATCAACAGTATTGCAAATCTGTTTACAATGTACAAAAACAACTCCGACATGAAACAGTTACGGTTAAACACATTCCACGAAACCCCAGAATTGGTGGTTGATTTAAACAAACCAATCCCGGAGCAAGTTGAGTTCCTAGTAAAAACAGCAGACATCCCTTACAAGAAAGACATGATGGTTGCAATGTTTTGGACGGCATATAGCGGAGATGTAGCAATGGATCTACTAGATACATGGTGGGCAGTACCATGTAAAATTATATTAAATGCTACACAAGACATACATGTTTGGTATGATGATCAAACAAAATCATGGATTTTAAACTATTAAAATGAGAATATTAACTTTAGACAACACAGCATACGAGCTTAATGAAATACCCGACGAAGTAGAGGACATGCGTTTTGCTGTACTTGACAACAGCGATCCAAGAAGTCCTGATTATTTTTACATACCTTTGATCTTTCTAGAAAGTTTTAACAGTCCTGCATTGGTATTACGCATAGGCAACAATGTGATCAAAATGCCAGTGGATTGGCATGTGCTCATTGGCGAACCTGATCTAGGAGACCTAGAAGTAGTACCGTTAACCAGTATCAATGATCGCGGTTTCAGTGTATTTTGTTTTAACCCGTTGACAAGTTTTAGACCAGAATTTGCACACATTGAAATTGTTGACATTTATCAAGACGTCAAGTGGTATTTTCCTAAACTGAAACCTGGCCAGCTACTGGCAGTTCCGTTAGAAACAGGAACAAAAAAGCCCTTGTGTGCTTATTTTGTCAAAGATATCAGCCGCCAAAGTGAAGTGGTCGACTATGGCAAGTGCTGGTAAGGCATTGGCGGTAGTAGCACACCCTGATGATTGCATCATCTTTGCTTTGCCGCTGATAGAAAATTTACCGCAGTATCATTGGCACATAGTCTATTTGACCTATAGTGCTGCAGATCCAAGAGCAAAGGAAGTTTCTGCTTTTTGGAACAATCGTAATGTCACAACAGAGTTTCTTGGACTGGTTGATGACTACAAAGATCAAGAGACCCAGCATTTAAATTTCTGGCACAGGGTTGATGCTGAAACAGCAATTAGATCGTCTGTGTTTAAATACAATCCTGTGCTACTTGTGACTCACAATGTAGACGGTGATTATGGTCACATACATCACAGAATAGTACACGATGCAATTTGTGCAATTGATATACCTCAAGTGTATTTTGCCAGTACATTTAATGTAACTGATACATATTATGCTCAAGAATATGATCTAGATACATTGCCGTTGCATCAAGAAGTTATTGCAGGATTTCAGGATCGATTGGTAGGTAGGTATATTGTGACAGATCAAGCAAGGACATTGATATAATGCAGATAAAATTTCATTTGCATCCAGTACCACATATTGTGATTGATAACTTTTTAGGATCCAGAACAAATCAACAGTTGCTAGGCATGATTGCAACCATTCAAGACCGTATGATTGATGCAGAGATCATTGATCATGGGGTAAGACGTACTGATCACGGATTTAGAAAAAATTTAAATTTATGGCTTGATACATTTGATAACGATACATTGGGCATAATGTCTATTTTTACCGCAGGATTTTTTAATCCACAAATAGAACAAGCAGTGGCTCAACTGCCGGAACTAAATCATATTGACGGCATACAATCAAGAACTCACAACATGGTATTGAGCAGATATTCGTCTGCAGATTTTTACAAATGGCATACCGATGGCGGCGGGCATGTGACATGGAATTATTTTTGCTATCAGACACCCAAGCAATTTGCCGGCGGTGATTTTGAACTCAGCAACGGACTTTATCAACAAGATCGCTTGGGTACAACAACAATAGAATGTTTGAATGATAGGTTAGTTATTTTTCCGGCCAAATATCAGCATTGTGTTACTCCGGTTGTTGCCAAAGACAGCGTGGCAGGTATGGACTGTCGACACAGCATACAAGTATTTTTTTTGTAGGAAATTTTATGGGAAATTTCAAACCTGGTGCTGCATACATTTATGAACGTGTGGGCAATGAAGTGTATGCTAGAGAAGCAGGTGCCGACCCTGCCACACGCGAGCTAATAGGATATGGATATGATCCGGTATCCGGGCATCATATTGATTATGACAAACGCACCAGTGATGGTAGACCCTTGATTGATCACATCCAGGAAGACAAAATGTGGGGCGAAATTCGACGCATAGCTCGGACAAATCCTACCTTGCAGTCTGAGCTAGAACGTGTTATAATGATATATCATTTAATCAAACAAGAAGAACCTGTTAAACATCATCCAGTATGAAAGAACGTAAACTAAGTATTGATCGGCAGATGCGGGCCTTAGATGGCAAGGTCAGAGACTTTCCGGACACGCTGACCGACGAAGAACGTCGAGAATTCAGTGAGTACATGATGGTGCGTTGGAGCAGTAGCGTACAAGGATCAGCCGACTTGCAGGCCTACTACTTGATGTCCTGCAATGAGAACTTAAACAAGCACTTTTTTGATCTGTCTAAACATCCAAAGCTACAATGGCTTGCTGCTACCACAGTAAGCCCGGGCATGGGTACGTTTAGACATGACTGGATCAAGCAAAAGAAACAGGATAACAACAACAAGGTTCTAAAATTTTTACGCAACTTACGACCAGATCTTGGTGAAGACGACATTGCACTACTGGCAGAAATTAATACAGCAGCAGATCTTAAACAAATGGCACGAGAGCTTGGGTGGGATGACAAACGAATTAAATCAGAGCTATAAATGTCGTTATTGCGAAAAAGAATTTCGCAAGGAGTCAACACTGACTGCACATCTGTGTGAGCAAAAACGCAGATGGCAACAGGAAAAAGAAACTGGTGTACAGTTTGGTCTCAGAGCTTATTTAAAATTCTATGAAACAACACAAGGCAGCGCACGGCTGAAAAGTTATGAAGATTTCGTTAACAGTCCTTATTATAATGCTTTCGTTCGTTACGGCAGACATTTGGTTGATATTAGGGCTATCAATAGCGATAGTTTTACTGCATGGCTTTTAAAAAATAACAAGAAGCTGGATCAGTGGTGCAAGGATAGCTTTTATGATGAGTGGTTGCTGGATTATATTCGACGTGAAGCAGTACAGGATGCACTGGAACGTGCGCTAAAGGAAATGCATGAATACGCTGAAACGAATCATGACCTCGCTGATTGGAGTCACTACTTTAGGTATGGTAACACTAATCGTATTTGTTTTCATATTACCAGTGGCAGGGTCAGTCCTTGGGTGTTGTTTAATTGCAATTCTGGGGTGGACTTTCTGGGTAGCCTTGGAGAAGAACACGTGGCATTGGTTTTGCCTTTTATCGATCCTGATCATTGGAATCGCAAGTTTAAGGATTACATGGCTGATGTCGAATGGTGTAAACACATACTAGAGGCTGCTGGACTATGAAATTTACTAGTGACATTGACATTGACGTGGCCAATAGAGATCAGGCCCTGACGTTACTCAAGCATACTGCGGCAACCATTATTCGCAACGATAAAGTTTCCAAGCACAACACTGGCGTGTATTTTACAGAAATTCCTGCAGATCCGTTTACTGGCCGAGCCGCATTGGATTATGAAGCAGCTGAGGCGCTTGGCTACACAAAAATAGACGTACTTAATGTTGGGTTATATCAACAAATAAAAAATGAAGAACATCTTGCGTATTTGATGCAACAAGAGCCATTGTGGGATTTGTTACAGGCCAGAGACTTTTGCAGTCAACTGATACACATTGGATCACATTACGATACCTTGGTTAGAATGCCCGAGCCAGTTGATAGTATTCCTAGACTGGCCATGTTCTTGGCAGTAATACGTCCTGCTAAACGTCATTTAATTGGAAAGACCTGGCGAGAAGTTGCCGAAACAGTTTGGGAACGCCCTGTTGACGATGGCTACTACTTCAAAAAAGCACATGCGGTCAGCTACGCACATCTAGTAGCAGTTAATATGAATTTGATCTGCGAACAGGTCAGTTATGGATTCAGTTAACCCAGTTTACGAACCAGTGTAATACTGCGTCTCTTGCTGCGTTTGGCAGCAATTTCTTTAAGGCTCACTTGCGGGCCAAATTTAATTTCTACATCTTTCGAATTCATGGTCTTGACCACAGTTCTGAATGGCACCCATTCGGCTTTTAAGAACACGTTGATTGGGATCAACCTGTTACTTTCCCACCACCAAGTCTCTGCCAGTTCCAAAAACTGCTGTTTTTGTTCTAGAGTGCGTAAGGCACCATAATCGTAGATAGTTGTTATAACTTCGTCTAGATTCTGAATGACACCGATATAATCGTTGCCTCCATAAACTAGGTAGGTCAAGAACGGATATTTTTGTAATAATTCTGTGTAGTCTGGTTCAACCATTTAATCAATAAATACATAATGCAACAAATTCAAAGTTATTTATACCCAAATACTCTGGTGGTCCAATTTCAGGATCCAACTATATTTGCACCAAGGAACAGAATCGTGTACAGTCGCCCAATCACCGTCTATCAAGGCATAGACAACCCCATACAAGTCGTAGTTAAAAATCAGGACCAAAAACCAGTAAATTTGACTGGTTATACTGTGCAACTGAACATAGAAGATCCGGTTAATAAAACTACTGCTTATAATTTAGCAGTCGCTTTTACAGATATTACCAAAGGTTTGGGTACAGTGATCATTGATACTGCAACTGTCAACAGTCTGGATCAGAGAATTTATAAACTGACACTAAAAAAAGTGTTAGCAGCTGACAGCAGCGAAAGTCCACTCTACATTGATGACAACTTTGGAGTTCCGTTGGATTTGGATGTGCGAGATGCATATTATTCAACAACGGAACCTGCACCTGCACTGAACGAAGTTGTAATTGACAGCGGATTATTACCATGACAACAGCAAATGTAAACGTAACTAAAGTATTATTGAAACGTGGTAATACTGTACAAAACAATAATTATACCGGAGTAAGCGGTGAATTAACCATTGACACTCAATTAAAAACACTACGAGTACACGATGGTGTAACTGCTGGTGGTAACGCTATAACTGCGTCAGGTGCAATCGGCTCGTACAGTAATACCAATACTGCGGCATATCTGGCTTCACAGAGTATCACCAGCGCAAACATCGGCGCATTTCAAACTTTTGCCAATGCCAATGCAGCCACTCAAGCCACCAGTATTAATTCTATCAATGCCAATGTAGGTGCATATCAAACGTTTGCCAATAGCAATGCAGCCACGCAAACCACCAGTATTAATTCTATCAATGCCAATGTAGGTGCATATCAAACGTTTGCCAATAGCAATGCAGCCACGCAAACCACTGAGATAAACTCTTTACGTGCCAATGTAACAGCAGCAAATGCATTGATACCAAACTTAATAGCAATATCTAGTAACATAATACCAAGTGCCAATGTGACCTATAGCCTAGGTAGCTCAACACACCAATGGAAAGATCTGTGGGTCAGCAACAACACAATCTATATTGGTAATGTTCCTCTTACTGTCAGCAATGGAAATTTATTAGTTAATGGAAATTTATTAACAGGCAGTGGTGGCAGCGGCACTGACGATGTATTAAGAGCCAATGTTGGTGCATATCAAACGTTTGCCAATGCCAATGCAACCACACAAGCCACCGGTATTAGTACTGTTAATGCTAATGTAACTGCAGCCAATAGCGCAATACAGTCACTCAGTGCCAACATTGGTACCCTGGTTGCAGGGGCACCTGGTGCGCTGGACACCTTGATAGAGTTAGGAACTGCGCTGGGCAACAATGCCAGTTTTAGTGCAACCATGGTCACCTGGTTGGGTAATATTACCAGCAATGTTACAGCGGCAAATGTTCGTATTACCACACTAGATGCTAACTTGGGTACTGCTACCACAAATATTACTACGCTGTTCTCTAATGCAGCCACGCAAGCTGGTACGATAACAACATTACAAACTCAGGTCTATGCCAATGCCAACGTGACCGCATACCTGCCCACACATACGGGTAATATCACTGCTGGTAACCTAACAATCACAGGTAACCTTGATCAGCCCAATCGCGGATTTGGCAATGGTCCAGGAACCAATTTATACATCACCGCAGGTCACACCCAGGGCTGTAGTATA
>Ga0181348_1001326_pt1 | contig 10907 bp, 7 predicted proteins | sample Su13VDMM110DN_FD_130092 | JGI IMG/M metagenome (GOLD analysis project Ga0181348, IMG submission 130092) | Freshwater viral communities from Lake Michigan, USA - Su13.VD.MM110.D.N | ecosystem: Environmental > Aquatic > Freshwater > Lake | place: USA: Michigan | collected 2013-07-16
GTTCCCGAAACACCAAAAATCACTGCCGAGAGGCAGAAGGAGCGGTCTATGGCTTATGATGCCTCTTCCACAGCCGGTAGTGAACTAAAGTACACTGTATCGACTGTTTTAACACTTGTTCGCGGAATCCAGGGACTTTCGTTTTCTGGAGGCGAAAAGAACGACATTGAAGTCACCGGAATTGACGACGAAGATCAGGTGTTTATCCCTGGCCGTCGCTCGGCTCAGGAGCTGTCATTTCAGATCGCCTATTCGCCTTCTGACACCGTACACGCGGCGATGCGGACGGCCTACGAGGCGAATGCGGTCACCGGCGTAGCCATGACCATCGTCAGCACCGACACCGGCGCTGCTTCCCGAGCGTTCAGCGGTTATGTGAAGCAGTTCACCGAAACCTTCGATCGCGACGGATTCCTGGCCGCTGACGTTGTCATCAAACTGACGACCCCGATCACCCTCACCCCGTAACCCAAGCCGGGGCGGTTCGCCGCCCCGTTTCCTTCATCATCATGCTTCCCTATCCAGAATCAATCGACCTCCCGTTTCGCGGGAAAACCTTGCGTACGCGCCTGACCCACAAGGCCGTCATGAAGGCAGAAAACGACCTCGGCCTGAACATCCTGTATTTCCAGGAGCCTATGTTGCTCCGGAAGCCGGTGGCCTTCCAGCTCGTGGCGTGGCTCTACGTTCTTACTGCCCACAAGCTCGCTGGCGTGACTCTTGACGAGTGCATAGACGCTAGCATGGGCGACGACCGCGAAGCCTACATGGGCATGTTTGCCAAGTTTATCGAGCAACTCCAGCCGGTGCTGATGGACCTGAACGGCCACCAGGAGGCGACCGAGAAACCGGCCCCTTTAGCCGAGTCCAGTGGTGGCGAGAGCGATGGGCCACCGCTCGAATCTACCTCCGCATAAGCAGCGCTGAATTCTGGGCGTTGACGCCTTCAGAGTACGCTGACCTCTGCATCGTGTATATGCGCAAGAACAGGAGCCCGGACGATGGCAAGAAACCCAATCAGCAGAGGCGGAAGACGATGGGCCGTTGAGTTTGCGAACCTAAGAGAAACTCAGGTCACGTTCCGCCAGTTGTCAGATGCGGTATCTGGCGTGACCGGCGTCAGATCCAACCTGACGGCGGCTGCCGTTATATCGTCAGCGTTTAAGGAGGTGTCCGAATACCTCCGAGACAAGATCAAGTCTTCCGCCGCTTCCAAAGGCGTGCCAAATCGCGTCCAGGCTGCCGCGTTCGCGTTTACCGACCTGACCAAGGGTAAGACGGCCCGGAAGCAGCGAAGCACGCTGGTGGGCGTCCGCAAGGGCGCACCGCCGCGCAAGGATAGCCGACTTTACGTTGAGTGGAATGGAGGCGGAAAGACCATTGGAATGTCTCTGGCCACCATCTTCGAGAAGGGAACGACGCGGGGCATTAAGCCGACACGGTTCTTTAGGACGGGATTGTTCTCGTCACGCTCCTACGTTTTGCAACGCCTGACCGCCGCCTATAAGACAGCCATCGAATCGCTTAACAGGTAACCATGGGATCAACAGCAAATCTACTCGCGCGTATCTCAGCGGATGCCTCTCCGTTCACACAAGCCATCGGCGAGGTGAACGCGGCCCTCGACGCTGCCAACCGCAGGGCCCAAGCAACTTCGGGCGGGTTCCGTGCGTTTGGAGACCAGCTAGGCAGCATCGGCAGCGCTCTTTCGATTGGCATCACGCTGCCGGTGATTGGGCTTGGCGCGGCGGTTATCAACTCAGCGGCCAACATGGACTCGCTGAAGCGGGGACTGATCGCCGTATCGGGTTCATCCGATGAAGCCGAGCGCCAGTTGTCCGCGCTGAAAGAAGTGGCCAAGCTGCCCGGCCTCGGGCTAAAAGAAGCGGTCCAGGGGTCGATCAACCTTCAGGCGGTCGGCAACTCGGCGGAGCAGTCGCAGCGCATCCTGAAGGTGTTTGGTAACGCTCTCGCGACCGTCGGGCGTGGCCGTGAGGATCTACAGGAAACCATCCGGCAGTTGGGCCAGTTGGGATCACGCGGCGTGGTGACCGCTGACAATCTGAAGCCGCTGATCGAGCGCATTCCGCAGCTATCGACGATCATCCGTGAGAAGTTTGGACCGGAGGCGTTGGGCAACCCTGCCGAGACCTTCAAGAAGCTCGGCATCAACTCGAAAGAGTTCATCGAAGTCATCCTGACCGAGCTGGGCAAGCTGCCGATGGTCACCGGCGGCGCAAAGAATGCCATAGAGAACTTCAAAGACGCGGTAGATCAGACGGCGGCGCGGATCGGCGATAAGTTGCTGCCTGCGGTCGAGGCGTTATTGCCAAAGATGGAAGGTCTGGCCGTTGGAGTGGCGGACGCAGTAGACGGATTTATGGGATTGCCCAAACCCATTCAGGATGCGGCGCTGGCGTTAGGCGGGTTTGCTCTTGCCGCAGGCCCGCTGCTTTCAGTATCAAGTGCATTGGTAAGAATTGGAGTTGCTATCCAATCCGTAATTGGCTACCTAGCTCTTTTGACCCCGGCGACCGCAGCCCTTGGGTTGGCGCTGGCTTATATCGTATCAATTGGGCCTAAAATCGTTTCGTTTTTTAGCGAAATGGCGCAAGAGCTTGACCCTCTCAACGCCAAGTCTAACGACTTTGTTAGAACCATCTTGCGCAATTTCCCAGTAATGGAGCAAAGCATTCGTGCGCTAAACAGCAGTATCGGAGGGCTAAACAACGCTCCTTCCACTTTCCAGATATTGAGCGACACGACGGGAAAATTTAGGTCGCAGGTGCTTGGGCTTTACGACCCAATGAAAAAAAACACCAACGCGATGCAGGAAGCCATAATAGCAGCGGCTGACATTAAAACAAGCTATCAGGACATACAGAAAGAAATTACAAAGCTGCGTGAAGCGGAAAATGAACTTCTTAAGCTCCAAGCACAAGGAGTTGACGTTTCCGGCAACCTTGCAATCGTCCGCAAGGAGCTAGCGTCGGCCATTAAGAAAACCACAGAAGCCGTCGAAAAGCATAAAATTGTCGTCATCTCTTCCTATGAGGAGGACTTCAAGACCGCTGTCCTGAAAGAACGCCTCTCGCTCCTTCAGTCCGACTACACGAAGCGCTTGAACGATGGCGTCATCGCGCTTGCGAAGTATAAGGACGAGACTGGGGCGGCTGCGGCTGCAGCGGAAAGATTCCGCATTACTGAGTCTGCCCCGATATTGGGCGGCTCGATTGCGTTTCCTAGCGTCAAGAATCTTCCGAAACTCAACGACATGTTTGACCCAGAGCAACAGCTCAGGCAAGCGACCGAACTACAAAAGCTCAATGAAGCGCGGAACCGCGCCAGGGCCAAGGTTGACCTGGATATTACCCGCGAGAACATCAAAGACTCGCTCAATGAGTACAAAATTGCGCAAGCGAAGATACGCCAAGCGATATCGACCATAACCACCGACTTCTCCAAAGGCATAGCCGACATCATCACAAGCGGCGGCAAGATCGGCGAGCTATTCGAGAAGCTTGGCAAGCAGATCGCGAACACGCTGATCCGCACGGTGATAGAAGGCGGTATTAATCAGGTAACCAAGTCTCTAGGCGGGCTCCTGACGTCGCTGGGGGGCGTGGGGGCCAAGGTGGGCGGGCTGTTCGGGGGCGTGGCAAAGGCTAGCTCGAGCGCTGCTATACCAGGAGTGCTTGGCGGTGCGGCTAACGCTGCTATACCGGGAATTACTGCAGGCGCTCCAGCGGCATCAAGCTCGCTCGGGTCTATTGCCGCTGCCGCTAACCCAATCGTCGCCATGGTGACCGCTGTGTCGAGCGTCGTCTCGGCTATTTCAAGCGTCATTTCAAACTTTCAATTTGCGGCGATGAATAAGACGCTGGACCTGATCGAGAGAGAAGTGCGCTATACGAAAATTTACACCGGCGGTCAGAGTAACTCGATCCTGAACACAGCCCATGACAGCCTAGAGGCGTTGAGGTCAATAGCGGCTTCCACGAAGGGTCTTGTCGGGATAAACATCAGCGGAACGCTGAACGATGCCGAGACTAAACGATTGATTGATGATCTGCTGAACGGCAGCGGATCATTCTATGCAAAATCAGCTCGCACGCTAATGGAAATTCATCAGGCTATCGTTGGCGGATTTGCCGTTCTGACCGGTCAAGTCAACGCAGCTAACAAAAGAAACATCTTCGAAAAGATATTCAGCGGCGGAGCGCTGTCGAGCGGCAGCCTGTTTGGCGGGTTAGGCCAGGGACTAAGCGGCGCGTTTTCTTCAGCGATCGGCGGCGTTATAAATTCAGCGGTTGGCGGCGCTAAAGAGTCTACACTAGGCGCTGTTGAGAAAGAAGTCCGCTTTTCGCAAATTCATTTGCTCAACATTCTCGAAAAGATGAATCAGTATCTGCCGAAGCTGGCGGATATTCACCAGCGGCTCGTCGAGATCATCGTAGACGGTCTGAAGATTCGCGAGGGCGGCGAAGGGCTGACCGTGAATATCACCGTGAACGGCTCGATGATTGGCGGGCCGAACGTCGCTGCTGAACTCTCGCAGATGGTCGTGAATAACCTCAAATTGCAAGGAGTCCGCGCCTAATGGGTATCGCTATCGTAGTGGGCGGCACAACGCGGAACGACCGCACCAGGCCGGCCACGATTCAGATCGAAAAGAGCCTAGCTGGACGGTCCACCTTGAAATTTGGAACGGTTCACGGTTCGTATTATCCGACCGTCGGGCAAAGCGCTTCAGTGATCCACCAGGACACCACCACGACGTTATTCTCGGGTTCTATCGACGAGGTGACGCGCCGAGTGCCGTCGGATCTGATCAACTCCGCTCACGTGTACGCGGACGTGGCGGCGGTCGACTTCGCGCAGACGTTTGACCGGCGCATCACCGGGCAGGTCGAGTGGCGGGACAAGACGGTTAATACCATCATCACGGACCTCTGCGCGGGCCTTGGCGCGGGCGAGGGAATCGATACTTCGCTGGTGGCGACCGGCCCGGTTATCCCGTTTTTCTCCGTGTTTTATTCGACGTACAAGGAAGCGTTCGACGCCGTGGCTGACCTGGCGTCTATGGCGTGGATTATTCGCCCCGACAAGAAATTGGTGTTTTTCGTGCCGGCAGCCTACACCGCACCGGCCAACATCACCATCGCCAACGTCACGTCTATCGAGGCCCGCGAAACACGCGAGGACTACATCAACACCATCGTCGTCCAAGTCTCGAATGCTCTGCGCGACCTCGCGACGAAGAGCTTCACCGGCGACGGCACGACGAAGAGCTGGGAGCTAGACTATCCGGCCAATTCGGTGTCGAAGATACGCGTCAACGACGTCGAAAAGACGCTGGGAATCGACGGTGTCGACACCGGCAAGGATTGGTATTGGCAAGAGGGCAGAGCCACGGTGGCGCAGGACGACACGGCCACGGCTGTCGGCGTCGGCGTCATCATCGAAGTCGACTACGTGGGCGTGGACTCGGTCCTGGTGGGCGCGGCTAACGCTGGGCAGGTAGCAGCGCGGGCCGCCATCGAAAGCAACACTGGAAAGTATGAGCGGTTCATCCAGTCCGCAACGCCGCTCACGAAGGCGGACGCGCAGGCTAAGGCTGACGCTCAAATAGCCAACTCGGCGGCGCTCTCCACCGTGGTCCGCTACACGACCAACGACGTCAAGGAGCCTGCCGCGAAGGGCTTCGAGCCGGGGCAAACGCAGACGATCACCTGCTCGCTGCTCGGCATATCCGGCACGTATCTCATCCGAACCGTGTCAATGTCCGCGTGGCCCGTGCCGGACAATCGCAGCGAGCAGTGGGTGTACAACGTCGAGGCGATCCAGGGGCCGGTGACCGGCGATTATCTGGCGTTTTTCCGGGCGTTAGCAGGCGGCGGGGCCGGTGGTGGCTCGCTTACGGGCTCCTCTGGCGCGACCGGCTCCAGTGGGGATGCTCCGGGTATCCACTACCTGGGCGGCGCTGCCTCGCTGACGCTAGCGCTAGAGAAAGGCCTAACGCAAGAAGTTCTGCTGAATCGCGCCACGACGACGATCGCTAATGCGACGTTTAACGGGGCGCCACCGACACCGGGCCTTCAGTTCACCATCATTATCACCGTTGACGCGACTGCGGGACGCCTCCTGCAATGGGGCGCGCCGTTCCTCGGCACTGGCGGCGTCTCGATTGAGTCAGAGTCTGGCTCGGTCAACATATTCGAGTTTTTGGTCATGCGCGACGGCACTTTCCAGCGGCGAAACACGCCAGCGATAGGAGTCATTTAATGCGAGCATTTCTGCTACTCCTTCCGGTATTGATGTTCGGGCAGACGAAGTTTAATCAGATCCGCATCATTACGAGCATGGACGGCACCGCGCCGGGCCAGATCGAGTTTGACACCTCACGCGCAGACAACAAATCGGTGGTGCTGAAGGCCCCCGCGACGGCGACGGCTGGCTATACTCTCACCCTGCCAATCGCAACGCCTGTGACGACCGGGGACTGCCTAACCGGCACGACGGGCGGCGTGCTGTCGTTTGCATCCTGCGCGGTGGGCGGCTATTGGACTTTGAGCGGGGCTGACATCTATCGGCTCACAGGCCTGGTCGGCATCGGGACATCGACACCCGCGACCGAATCGACCAATGCAAGGCTATCGGTCGTCGGGGCTGCGGCGCAAACGGCGAGCACGCTGGCTACCTCGAACTCGAACGCTGGCTTAACTGTCCGCGGCAATTCGTCGAGCGGTTTTCAGCTTGCCATCGGAGCGACAAGCGTCGACGGATCGCCGTACATTCAGGGAGTGACATTCAACGGAGGCGCGTCGTCTGCTAGCTTAATCTTGCAGGGATACGGAGGCAATGTGGGCATTGGAGCGGCGACCTCACCCGCCTACAAGCTCGCGATTTCCGGGACGCTCAACGCAACCGGCGCGGCGACGCTGGGCAGCACGCTCACCGTCGCCTCGCATATCCTGACGACCTCGGCGTCGGCCTCGGACATCGGGGACGCGACGAACTATTTCCAGACGATCTACGCCGAGAACATCGACGCGGCTCCGGCGGGCATCGCCAACAGTTATCTGCGGGCGCGGAAGTTTGAGCTGTATGACATAAACGGATCGGCGGCGGCGTTCTGGGATCAGCGCGTCAACGCGACCAGCGTCACCAGCGCGTGGACATTGCGCGATAACTCAGGATCGCGAGCGCTTCAGTTCAACCGTCAGGTTGTATCGACTGCGGCTAATTACGTTTCTGTTTTCGGCGAACTCCGGCCCGCCAAACGGGCGACCGTTGACGGTGACGCCGTCAACGATTCGGTGTACCCGGAACTGGGCAATACGACCGACCGATGGGCCAACGTCTGGGCGGCGGCTGGTAGCTTTTCTGGCACGGTTGCCGCCGGAACTTCATTTAGCGCGCCGACTGTTTACGCCACTACGGCGTTGTCGGGCGGGCTCGATGGTGTAACGGTGGTTGGCAGCTCGTCGGTGCGCATGTCGAAACTGTGGTCCTATGACCTCTCGGCGACCGGCACGGTGCAGCTCGGGGCCTCCTCCACGGTCGGTTACGTGTGGAAGGCCACCGATACAGCGGGGACCGGCGGGTGGGCGGCGGACAGCTCCGGGCAGTGGACGACCAGCGGCAGCGATATTTACTACACCACGGGCAACGTGGGCATCGGTACCACGGCCCCGCGCACCACGCTTTCCGTTCTGCAAAGCGGCACGGCCAACACTACCGCTGACACGCTCGGCCCGGCTGTATTCAGTGGGCCGACCGCTGGCGGGTACGCGGCGATGCTTGTGGTCGACTCCAACGACGCTATGGCCGCTAACATAGGCGGCTCGATTGGGTTCTACGGGCGCAACACGACCGCCAGCACGAGTAGCAGCTATTTCGCCTCGATCCACGGCCTCAAAGAAAACGGCACCAGTGGCAACCAAGCGGGCTATCTCGCTTTTAAGGTGCGGACGGCAGGAAACGCCAACCCCGAGGTCGTGCGTATCACCTCAACCGAAAATGTCGGCATCGGGACCACGAGTCCTGGACATAAGCTCGACGTGTTAGGGGCTTCCGCTAAAATATACGCAGGCGGCACGACTACAGACACAACTCTGCACATTGGCAACGCTGACGTTGCATTGCCGGGGCAGGGTGGGTTTTTAACATTTCACGCTTCCGCTGCGACTCCGTACCTTTCGATTAACGCTCTGTCACAAGGCGTTAGCTATCGTAGCGTTGTGATAGTGCCATCAGGCGGCAACGTGGGCATCGGCTTGCCCAACCCCGCGTACAAGCTCGACGTGTCCGGAACGCTAAACGCTACCGGCGCGGCTACGCTAGGCGCGGGGCTTGCGGTGACGGGCAACCTGTCGTTCACCGGCACGCTGAACACGGCTATCAGCACGACTGAGTTAGGTTACCTTGACGGCGTGACCTCGGCAATTCAGACGCAGTTCGGGGCGCGTGCGCTGACCTCGACGACTATCTCTACGACCTCGCCATTGACCGGCGGCGGTGACCTTTCGACCAGTCGAACGTTTGCTTGTGCGACCTGCGTTACGACGGATACGACGCAGACTATAAGCGGCAGCAAGACGTTCTCAGGGGCGCTGACGATGGGCGCGAACTTCTTGGCTAACTCGGCCTCGGCTTGGGATATCGGGAGCGCCACGAACTACTTCCAGACCCTCTACGTTGAGAACATCGACGCGGCTCCCTCTGGCATCGCCAACAGCTACTTGCGAGCGCGGAAGTTTGAGCTGTTCGACATAAACGGATCGGCGGCGGCGTTCTGGGATCAGCGCGTCAACGCAACATCGGTCACCAGCGCGTGGACTCTGCGGGACAACGCTGGTTCGCGTGCATTGCAGTTCTATCGGCAGTTTGCGTCGTCTGCGGCGAATCACGTATCTGTTTTCGGCGAACTCCGGCCCGCCAAACGCGCGACCGTCGACGGTGACGCTGTGAACGACGCGGTATACCCTGAACTCGGCAACACGACCGACCGCTGGGCGAAGGTGTGGGGCGCGACGGCAGACTTCTCAGGCGCAGTCATTGGCAGCTCGTTCAGCGCGCCGACAGTGACCGCTACGACGGCATTTCAGGGAGGGCTTGATGGCGTGACGCCTATCGGTAGCTCGTCCGTAAGGCTATCTAAGGCGTGGACGTATGACCTGTCCGCAACGGGCGTTGTGCAGCTCGGGGCCACCTCCACGGTCGGGTACGTGTGGAAGGCAACCGACACGGCAGGGACCGGCGGGTGGTCGGCGGACTCAGCGGGGCAGTGGACGACCAGCGGCTCGGACATCTATTTCAACACGGGCAAGGTGGGAATCGGGACGACGGCCCCGCGCACCACGCTTTCCGTTCTGCAAAGCGGCACGGCGAACACGACCGCTGATACCCTCGGCCCGGCTGTATTCACTGGGCCGACCGCTGGCGGGTACGCGGCAATGCTTGTGGTCGATAGCAACGATGACATGGCCGCAAACATAGGCGGATCCATCGGATTTTACGGGCGCAACACGACCGCCAGCACGAGTAGCAGCTATTTTGCCTCAATCCATGGCCGCAAGGAGAACGGCACATCTGGGGATCAAGCGGGCTATCTAGCCTTCAAGGTGCGGACGACCGGCAACGCCGACAACGAGGTGATGCGCATCGCCTCAACCGGCAGTGTCGGCATCGGGGTCAGTCCATCCTACAAGCTCGACGTCGCTGGCACGCTGAACGCGACCGGGGCGGCTACGCTGGGGGCAGGGCTTGCGGTGACGGGCAATCTGTCGTTCACAGGCACGCTCAATACGGCTATCAGTACGACCGAACTCGGTTATCTTGACGGCGTGACCTCGGCGATTCAGACGCAGCTTAGTGCGCGTGCGCTGACGTCGACGACAATCTCGACGACCTCGCCATTGACTGGTGGCGGTGACCTGTCGACTAATCGGACGTTTGCCTGTGCGACGTGCGTTACGACCAATACGACGCAGACGATCAGCGGCAGCAAGACGTTTTCTGCAGCAGTCATTGGCAGCAGCTCGTTTACAGCACCGACCGTGAACGCTACGACCGCATTTCAGGGCGGACTTGACGGCGTGACAGTTATCGGCAGCTCGTCGGTGAGGATGGGAAAGGTTAACACGTACGACCTCGACGCGTTTGGAACGGTTAACATCGGCGCTGGCTCATCCGTTGACTTCTCCGGCACGGTCACCACCGGAGGCTCGTCTACCTATTCCGGCACGACCTCATGCGGCTCAGGTCAAGCCGTCAAGACCATAACTGTTTCGCGTGGCTTGGTCACTGCGGTTACCTGCGGCACTCCATAATTTCTATGCGTATCATTATCGCAACCACGACGCTGGCCCTCGCGGGCCTTGCGCAGACTCCGCTCACTGTGGAGGAGAAGCTAGGCATCGAGAATGCCTCGCTGAAACTACAACTCATCGACGCCCAGAAGGCCGAGATCCAGAAGCAGGCCCAGTCGGTATTCGAAGCAGCGTGCAAACGTGCCGGCATTGCCGTCGACGCTTGCCAGTTCGACCAAAAGAACCTGACGGTCTCCAAGGCCCAGCCGCCAAAGGTCGAAGCCGCGAAACCAGAGGCCAAGAAGTGAACTTTAGAAAAGCAATCGTCGAGACGCTGGCTTACCTGACATTGATCGCCGGACTCCTGATTGTCTGGGCCATCTGCGCCAATGCCCAGGCCCCGACGCTCTGCGGTCGCGAGTCTACGGTCGGCAGCGTCCGCGTGTTGATTATCTGCCAGGACTGGCCTGCCATGCGGGCCGCGACCGGCTTCGCTGGATTTCCTGACCTCAAAGGCCAACAGGTTTTTATGCGGTCGACTGATCCGTCCGTAACCGGCTTCCGCGTCAACCTGACTTATCGCAAGGAAGGCGA
>Ga0181348_1001327_pt1 | contig 10903 bp, 8 predicted proteins | sample Su13VDMM110DN_FD_130092 | JGI IMG/M metagenome (GOLD analysis project Ga0181348, IMG submission 130092) | Freshwater viral communities from Lake Michigan, USA - Su13.VD.MM110.D.N | ecosystem: Environmental > Aquatic > Freshwater > Lake | place: USA: Michigan | collected 2013-07-16
ACGAAATGACTAAGAGGGGTCATACTGTTTATCATTATGGTCATGAAAACTCTATTGTTAATTGCACAGAACATATTAATGTTACTAATAATGATATATTAATAGACAGTTATGGCAACTTAAATGATTGGAAGGTCAAAGGTTTTGATCAAAACGTTAATATAAAAGCGGTTAATGTGTTTAATGACAATTGCGTTACGGAATTAAACAAAAGAATAAAGTCAAGTAATGAATTTATATTATGCTGGTTTGGATTCGCGCATGAACCATGTGTCAAACACTTTTATAAGAAAGCTATAGTAGTAGAACCTAGTATAGGCTATGATAGTATGTTTGCGCCGATCAAGATGTTTGAAACGCATAGTCAAATGCATAAAATGCATGGAAGCTGTAAAATAAGTGTTGGTTTGGGATCTGAATTTGTTGTCTATCCCGGTTTTGATCCTGACGACTTCACATATAAAAAAGAAAAATCAAATACAGCCTTATTTCTAGGTAGAATTATTGGAGAAAAAGGCGCACAACTCGCTTATGATATATGCAATCATGTCGGACAAGATATTATATTTGCAGGGCCAAACATACTGAATCTTAAAGAAACTAAACACTGTAAATTCGCAGGATTCGTCGATCCTATTGAACGAATGAATTTACTAAGCAATGCAAAATTTTTATTTGCTCCTTCTTTGTTTATGGAGCCATGCAATTGGACAGTTATTGAAGCTCAATTCTCAGGAACACCCACTATAACAACAAATTTTGGTGGTTTTACTGAAACGGTATCGCAAGCAGAAACTGGATTAAGATGCTCCAGTACAAACGATATGCTTTACGCTATTCAAAATATACATAAACTCATCAATCCTGAAAATTGTTATAAAAATGCTAACTCAAGATTCACGATTAAACAGCAATGTGATTATTATGAATTTTTATTTAAATCTCTGATTCAATAAATATTATATAAAAAAATGATAACTAAAAATATAATTAATCACAATTATAAAAATCTCGACACTCAGTTTGTTACATTAACCATGACATGTTGCAAAAGATTGCATCTTTTTAAAAGAACAATTAAATCTTTTCACGAACACTGTCTAGATAAAAATCTAATTGGTCAAATTATTATTTATGACGATTCTTCACCTTTCGAAGATAGATTTGAAATGGAAAAAGAAATTGCCACTTTATTTCCAAACACAAATGTATTTTATAAATACTTTAACGAAATACCAACTAAATATCGACATGCATATATAATGCAAAATTGGTACGATGATGTAAAAACTGATTTTGTTTTTCATTTAGAAGATGACAGGATAATGATTAAATCATTTTATTTATTTGAAATGGTAGATATCCTTAAAAGAGATGAAAATGTAGGTATTGTAAATATAGATCAAACGAAAAGAGATTTTCCAAAAGATCTCGTAGAAAAATATAATTTTGTTATCGATTATGATAAAAATGCAAATTATTGGGTCTGGCCTTATATCAAAAACATGAGATGTGGAGAAATTCTTTTTTATGACACTGTCCGCTGCGAAGAAGGTTCAAGAGAATATGGATTTCCTTACTACGAGCAGTTTATTAATTATGCTGGATTCTGCTTACAACCATGTGTAATGGATATGCGAAAGATAAAAACAATTGAAAAATTCAGATTAAATAATTCTTTAGAAGCTGATTTTGGAATAAGGTATGCAGAAAAATATATAACAATTTGCCACAATGAATCTAAGTCTACTCATTTAGGAGTTCCTTGGTTTCAAGAAAAGTCAGCGTATGAAATAAATAACTCTAATAGATAATTTTTATGACAGCATATACAAATGGGGTTTATGACTTATTTCATATTGGTCATGTTAATATGTTAAGAAGGATAAAAGAAAATTGCGATAAACTTATTGTTGGAGTTCATAATGACGAGCAAGTTATGAGCTATAAAAAAAGAAAACCCATCATTAGTTATAATAATAGGCTAGAAATCATAAGTTCATGTAAATATGTTGATGAAGTCTATGAAAACGCGGATTTATTAACAAATGATGAATTACTGGAAAAACTAAAAGCTGATTATATGTTCACTGGAAAAGAAAACGAAGAATTTTTAAAATATTTTTATCCAGTAAGCGACGGAAAATTAATCTTATTAGACAGGACAAGTGATATTTGCACTTCAGACATAATAAACAAAATAATTAAAACTCGTAGTGTTTGATATCATTTTTAATTAAAAAATTCGTGAAATCTTTATAAGACAGAATTTTTGAATTGTCCATCATAGATATCTCTTGCGTATCAAAAATATTTACAAGAGAACTATCAATATTATTTAAATTTCTTTTTACTAAAACCGATTTAAAAAATAATTTCAAATTTTCTACTTGAAAATCTATATTTCTATAGTTATTTTCGGACGTATAAAAAATGCATTCTGTTGCATGTAAATAATCACCACCTTTTAAATTTGGATAATAAGAATCTTTTGGCGTCATGTAATCTCCATAAACCCCTTTTAAAAAAATATCGGGTCTATAAAATGTATAAAATTCTTTATTTTCTAAAACAACTTTTGAAGGCTTAAATGTTTGAAAACTATGTATTTTTTCATTCATCCAAGAAATATCTTTCATGTAATAATTCAAATATCTTCTTGAGTAAATAAACAAATCTACTTTTTGTTTTTTAATATCTCCACACAAATGTAAAGAAATAAAACAAGTATTTTTTGTCCAAGTAAAGGTGGGTACATAAGTAGATAAAATTTTTAAAATTTTATCTATATTTTCTTCATTTGTTATGGCGAAATCTATATCATCAGATAATAAAACACCATTATCTCTCACCGTGTTAATTAAAGCGCCGCCAATTAAAAAACAATCAATACCATTTTCTAATAAATTGTTTTGAATTAATTTTGCAAATTCTATATATATTATTTCACTTGTTATTGTGTTCATTTAAGTCTAAAATGCATTTGTCTATTTTTTCTTTAACCATTTCGAATGAAATCTCTTTAGAACATTCGAAATTTTTATTTCTAGGACAATACATCCAATCAGTTGTTATTCCTATCTGATTATCTAAAGAACTATCGTTTAAACATCCATTGCAAACATTTTTATTAATAACTCTATAACAATTATTTTTAAATTCATTGTCTTCGTTCGTACATCCAGAAATCATTACCACTTTTTTATTTAAAGCCCAAGCTAACCAAGATAATCCACTGCTTAAACCAATAAAAAAAGCACAATTCTTTATTTGAGCTACTCTATAATCAATAGGATAGCTTCCTGTTTCATTTATGGCTGCATCTGGAATGTTGTTCCATTTTTCTTTTGTTCCAAAAACAGCATCTTTGTCAATAACATAAACATCATAATTCAAACTTTTTAAATAACCAACAATTTTTTTCCATCCATTGTCGTTATTCCAATATTTCATTTGAGCGGTAGAATGGACGCTTATGCAAACATATTTTTTCTTTTTATTAAAATTATATTTAGTTTTTCCTTGTAAAATAGGTTTCACTTCTTCGTATTCTAAATTTAAAGCGTCACAAACTATTTTTTGCATCGGCCCTTCTTGAAATTTAAAATATATATCTTTTTGGATATCAAAAGAATCTTGATAAGATGGATTTACAAAAAATACATTAACATTTTCTGAATAAAAAAGATTATTCCAAATTGTTTTGACATACACTTGTCCACCATATTTTTTTTGGTAAGCGTCTGCGTAAATCGAAAACGCAATATTATCGCCCAAACTTTTAGTAATAAAATTTATTAAAGTTTTCATTTACTCAAATTTAATATGCAAGTATCTATTTTTTCTTTAACCATGTCAAATGTAATTGATTTTGTACATTCAAAAATTTTGTCATCATTTCTATGTTCTGGACACCACAACCAATCACCAGCATTAAACTCATGCTTAGTATTGTTCCAACAACTATTGCACACCTTGTTATTATGAACGCGATATGGCGTATAAAATTCAGCTTTAGGGTTTGAAAAACCAGATATCAATATGACGGGTTTTTTACAAGCCCAAGCCAGCCAAGAAAGACCTGATCCCAAACCTATGAAGAAATCGCAATCATAAAGATCGTTAATTCTTTCCGATAAATCTATGTTTCCAGTTTTGTCTGTACAGTTGTTAGGGATAGTATTGAAATCATTTCCAGCGCCAAAAGTACGCTCTTTATCTATGCAAATCACTTCATATCCTAATAAATTTAAATAATCAACGACTTGTTGCCATCCATCTTTATTATTCCAGTACTTAGCTTGCGCTGTACTTTGAGTTGCTATACAAACTGTTTTTTTATTTTTAATTGTTGTTTTAGATTTTATAAGTTCTGGAGGATTGTTTCCATAAGGCAAACCTAATATTTCATTAGCTATATCGCTTAAAGATAAATCTCTCCAATCTTTAGCGCAATTTTCAGTTGGCCCGAACGGTCTAAAACAACCAATTTTATAAACATGAACATACTTTCCAGTATCGACTTCTGAAAAATTGAAAAAATTTATATTCTTATAAAATGATTTATCAAAAACACTATGTATTGAACAATAATAATCTACAAAGCACTCATGGTTTTCTTGGAATTTTTTTATAGAATCCATCCATGCAATAGCATCCCCTAGAGAACCTGAATCATTTACTATACAAACTCTTTGATTTTTTAAGTTTAAATCTATTTGATTGTGATAAGAATCTGATTTAATTTTAATCCTCCAAGGAACGTAATACTTTATATTGCAAGAAGTCCACATCCCGTTAGAAATAGATGCGGAATGAACTGTCGAAAAAGTATTTCTATTTTCAAATAAAATTTCATAATTCTCCTTGAGCGCTCCAAGCACCTCAACAAATGGACCATTTCTAAAATTTATATTAATAATATTTTTTTGTTTTAAAAACGGTTGTATTTTAAAAGGCGTTTGTAAATAATTTTTTAATAATTGTTCTTTCATTTGCTTGTTTTAGTATTATAGATATTTAGCATTTTGTCAACTACCATAGACCAATCATTTTCTTGAGCTGATTCTAAAGTTATTTTGTTATAAAAATTATAATTTTCTATAGCTTCTTTTATCTTGTCCGCAATAAGTCTGTGATTCCTGTCTATCCTTATTAATCCTTTAAGTGAATTGTTTTTTTCAAAAGTAGCGAGAACCGCTAATCCACAAGCTTGAGCTTCTAAAAGCGTTAAATTAGGATGCCCACCTTCAAGGATAGATGGATGAATAAATATAGTATGCTCTTGATAAGCTTCAAGTAACTGCTGTTCAGTCAAATCAAAACGAATATCTAATTTATCATATTGTACATTCATTCTGTCAAAAAACTTTTGATTATTTTTTGGACCAGCAATTGTTATCGGCATATTTAATATTCTAGCCGCCTCAATAGCATACGAAAAACCTTTTCGATCTTCACTACTGTCGTGACCAAAACCATTATTAGCCACACACAGTAATTTATGCTGTTTAATATCATTTTTTGGTTTAAAAAATGAATTATCTACTCCCAAAGATAAATAACTTACATTAGGCAAATCAAAATAATCCACAAGAAACTTTGCAGATACAAAAGTATGAATAGAATTTTTTGCGGCTAAATAATTTTCTTTAAAAGTTGAAGAATTTTTACCATATAAATAAGCATGATGATCATTCATGCTAAAAAAATATGAAATGCCTCTTTCATGTAGAAGATTAGCTAAATTTCCAACGTGAGCATGAACAATATTAAATTCATTTTTATTTATATCGTTTGTGTATCTTATTTCACTAGCATGACCTTTATTTAACAAATGAATATGATAAAACCAAATTAATTTTTCAATAGCGCCCCAACCATTTGGAGGGATTGGCAACAAACCAGTATGCGTATGAACTATTTTCATATTTTAATTTTTAAAATATTATCAATATCAACAGTGTTTACCACTTCAATTGTTTTTTTGAAATTTTCTTTAATGATTGTAATCTTGTTCGGTTTTTTGTCAAATTTTATAAGCTCAAAACGATAACGATTCAAATTATCTATTTCAAAATTATATTCTTTTTTATCATCATCTATTTCTACTATAAACTTACAACTATTTTTTTGACCATTACTCATATCTACGATTGCTATTGCAAAAGTATCTTCTAAAAGCGCATCATTTTGATAAACTCTAAAAACATTTGGTATGCATCCATTAATCATTTTATCGCTTTCTAGTGGTGAAAGAATATTATTCCAAGAGCTATTAACACCATAATCAGAGAATAGTAAATCACTATCTTTTACTATTATTTCATCTATTCTTGGTTTAATTATGTTAGTTAATAATTCTTCTGCTGATAAAAATTTTTCAGATTGAATATGATTTTGATAGTCTTTTTCGTTGTTTATTTTTGGAAATAAAGACAATAAATAATCAATTTCAAAATACATTATATGATAAGAAGTAAAAAAATCACCATTATCATTGTGTAAATAAATTAAACCTTTTTTATTTGAATCGACTATATTTTGCAGTTCTTCATTGATTCTATTTGTATTTTCTATTATGCAATCAGCTTCTGTTTTTATAATATGAGTGTAATTTAAACTTTTTAAAAATTCTAAAGCCCTATAAAAATTGCACAATACTGATAAACCATGTTTTTGTTTTCCTACAGTTATCGCTTCAAAAGAATGAAACGGATTAGATAAATACAGAATCAAAGATTTATAATTTTGATACTCATGTTCAAAAAGTCTATTTTCTTTATCGTAAATAAGATAATCTACATAATCAGTGACTTTAGAATCAAATTTTGAATTAGTCATTAATAAAATTGGCAAACCTGTTTTTTTTATATTAGTAGCGTAATTAATAAAATTATCAAGATTAGATTGTGTATGAAAAAATACATCGGCAGCTATTGCTGCTTTTATAACAGTACTATTCTTAGAAAATATAAATTTCGCATTCTTATCAAAAAAATCTATTTTTACGCTTATATCATCCATTAAATTTAAAGAAGACCAATTATATTTCAAGGCTGTTGGATCAAGTTCACTACCTTCTACGCTATAAGCAGAAAAATTAACTTTTTGTTTTTCAATTATAAGTTTATTAGTCGAAATATTATAAACATCAACATAACCTTCAAAGCTTGCTTCTCTGATATCGGTATACAAATCAATTATATTTTTATTTCTTTTTATTTTTAAAGTCGTATGCAATATATCTGCGTCATGGATTTGTCCTAATTTTTTACCTTGTTTAAAAACTTTTTTTCTTTTCTCTTGTTCAGTGAGATGAGAAAACTCTGAAGTTTCATGCAGTCTATATGCCGAAGTTGCAGGACCAACATTTGCATTGTATCCTTTACCAAACTGTAACAATATTAATGGATAGATCCAATAAAAATCGAATACTTCTTCACAATCATATTTTTTTAATAAATAAAAATTCTTTTGCAGTATATCATTTCTATACATTACCCCACAAGAAACATAATTAGCAAAAACATTTTGTTCGAAACTTAATTCTTGAATATTAGAAAAGAAAGTTTGTTCATCATTGTGGAATTTATAAACCGGACTATGCAAAACATAATCGGTATTTTTTTCTAGAAAATCTATTTGCAATTGAAGTTTATCATCTGTGACGTAATAGTCGTCACCATCTAAGAAAGTAAAATATTTAGTTTTACAACCAGACAAGAAATTATTAAACCTAGAAAAAAGTGGACCAATATTTTTTTCTTCATTTATTATTTTTACATTTTTTATGTTTTCATATTTTTTTAAAATAATGGAAGTTTTATCTGTGGAACAATCATTACCTATCAATATATCAAATTGAAAATTAGTTTTTTGCATTAACACTGAATCTATACATTGTTCAATGTATTTTTCATGATTATACGTTGGAATAATAACTGTTACCAACTTAGAAGAAATATTTTTATTTGTAGCCAGAAACATTCCATTGTAAGAACTTAAAAGTTGCTCTTCCGAACATGGGCTTTCTCCAACTGCAAAACTATTTATTTCAAAACCACAATTTCTTAAATAAGAAATCAAATTTTTAACTTTGTCGTTTACATTTTCATGAATTTCTACCAATAAATTTTTTACTTTAGAATAAAAATCTTTATTCAAAGAATTTAGTATCATATATTCTGCGCCTTCAACATCAATTTTTACAAGATCTATAATATCAATGTTTTGCGAAGCGCAATATTCATCTAATTTAATAGTTTCCACCTCACAACTAAGAATTTCATTTTCTGGAAGATTAAGTATGATATGATTTTTATCGAAAGCACTAATAGTGGAGTTGTCTGGATGATAATAAAAAGGAAGCCTACCAGAATTATTACTTACTGCTTTATTAACGATTATCACTTTATCGTTCGAACCATAACGATGCATCAAATTAGACAATGCATTAGGGCTTGGTTCAAAACCATAAATTTTTTGCGCTCCATTTCGCAACATTTTTTCAATAAATATTCCATTATTTGCTCCAAGATCTAAAATCGTTCTAAGATTATTCAAGTTAAGACTAGGAAATTCTTTTTCTATATTTTTAAAAATAAAAAATTCTTGATAATTCCAAAATGTTCTATCAAACGGATTGTGTATTGTAAATTCTATTTTATCTGGATGTTTTTCGGTGTTTTTTATAAAATGCTCTTTACTAAATAAAAGTTTATAATTTAGATCATAGAAATCCACAATAAAACCTCTAAAATCTTCTAGACTACCGAAATTAACAGATGAACCCATTGGTAAAACCCAAGTATTTACACCTTTAGCCATTTTATGATTCTTCATTGAATACAACGTAGTCAACGAATCTATATCTTTAAATACTAAATGAAAGCAAACTTCTGGATTATTAACTGGAGCCTCTATACATGACAACCAAAACTTATTTTCTTTCACCTCAAAATTCAACGAATAATAAGAACCATCAATATACTTGGCAATAACATTATCGTATACAGAAACGATTTTATTTTTTAACGTATTAATATTGACATCTTTCTCTAAAGACAAAAACATCATGTTATTATATTCATTATACATGTTACAATAAACAGGTAAGTTGTATAAGAAAATAGGCAAATTCCAACCTATACACTCTTTAATAACCAAAGGGCTTGTCTCTTTATCATGCTCAAAGCCTCTTGAAGCAAAGAAAAATAGATCGGCGGCATCATAAAAATTATCAACATCATTTCTTTCGCCCCAAATTTTACAGTTGGGCGGTAAATCTTTTATTGCATCTTCCCAATAATATTTAAAATTATCAGCCAAAGAGCCAATAAAGTGAAACTGCACAGGTAAATTAGTTAGTTTTCGCGCATACTCTATTAACTCTTTTTGATTTTTACGAGCGGTAAATAGTCCGACATTAATAATATGAACAAAGTTAGGATCAAGATCTAACTTCTTTAACGCAGACAATCTATCTGATTTCTTTTTATATGTGATAGGAAATTCCACCACTTCAGATTCTACATTAACTGATTTCATCATCTGACGCTGATATTCACTAACGAACAGAAACTTATCAGGAAAAAATATTTTATTTATTGGATTAAAACTGCTATCATGTGATGTTTCAAAGATTTTATATGTACGGGCGGAATTATATATAGCTTCACCTACTTCATAGTCACAAAAATACTCTGGCATTTCTTCAAAATGAATTATGTCGGGGACGATGCGCTTAATCTCATCAACCACCTGCATTTTGTTTTGACCAATCGTGATTAGTTTATTACCTAGTATTTTCTGTATCTCTGAACGTTGAACCACAAGCACACCGCCAGTAACATCATTATATTCAATACAATATATATCGCAGACATCATTTAATAGTTTAATTTTTTCGAGTAGATAACGAGGTGCGCCGCCTGTTGATAGGTGAGGAGTAATATACAATACTTTCATATATAGTACTGTATAATCGTATTTTTATTTAGGTATTCTACAGCTTTGTATAAAATATTAACATCATCATTAAAGCGCCCAAGACCTAAATTACAACTGTTGCATATATATCCGCGAAATGTGTCGTCAAAATGACAATGATCTAATATCCATTGTTCTGTATAATTATTGCAGATGGGGCATGGCCCAGCAATAGGTGGGCGGTTCTGGGACCGGAGGTTTCGGCGCAAATTACTGAGTTCGTTATTGCATGATTTACATGTGTTTTTGCGGCCAGCATCGTTCGTAGAGAAAAAAGGGAATTCACTTATGTTTTTTTCGTTTTTGCAATTGCGGCAGATCTTGATAGACATTTATTATATTATATCATACGTGCAAAACATGGGTTTTTTTATTTTTTGTTTGTAGAAAATATGGGTTCGTATTTTTTTTGTTTTTTTAATAGGAGAATATAGCGTTTTTATGTTTTTTTATAGGAAAAAGGGGGGAGGGGGTATGGATTGTGTTGTTGTTGAGATAATAAATAGGAGATATAATAGATAGATATAATATGATGGTTATTTATGTTAAGGAATATAATGTTTAAGAATTTGGGGTTTGAGAGATTGAGAATAACCTCCCCCCGCCTATATCTCACAAAAGTCAAGAACTTTTTTTTTAAAAAAACGGGGGGGTTGGCATGGCAAATGCTGGGAGCATAACGCGTGCCAACCTACTGCGGCCAGGCCATCAAAAAAAAGTGAGAAAAAAAGCAGATAAAAATTGACGACCTGCAAAATTTCGTGCATTGTATGTACATGAAAAACGAAATGACGGTTCTGAAGATCAACAAGTTCAAGAGCGTGGTTCTGGTCTCGGTCACGTACCGATTGGCGAATGGCGAAGTCCGTGTGGCTTCTGGCAAGACCGAAAGCGAAGCAATGGCGAACATGAC
>Ga0181348_1001328_pt1 | contig 10901 bp, 14 predicted proteins | sample Su13VDMM110DN_FD_130092 | JGI IMG/M metagenome (GOLD analysis project Ga0181348, IMG submission 130092) | Freshwater viral communities from Lake Michigan, USA - Su13.VD.MM110.D.N | ecosystem: Environmental > Aquatic > Freshwater > Lake | place: USA: Michigan | collected 2013-07-16
AACAGCGCGATCCTTAAGCGACGGGCGATTAGGTTCAAAGAGGTAGGGCAAATTGACAGGCGGAGCAACTTGCGTTCCATGGATGAAGGGCAAATTGACAGGCGGAGCAACTGGCGTTCCATGTATGAAGGGCAAATTGCGGGCGCCGCGATCCTTAAGCGATGACGGGCGATTAGAGCTTAAGTGGTAGAGCAAATTGGGAGCCGCAGGTGCTGACGTGCCAGGGTTAGGTCTTGGAGCGTTACTCATTGACGGTCCTGAAGTGAATCCGTAATTGCTAGGTCTCATTCTCAATACTCCAGGGTTGTATACAGGATCAGGCAAGAGCTTTTCATTTAATCCTGCGTTAGCGCCAACGATAGCTCCAGCGAAAGATGGACGCTGTGTGTTACTCATCTTTTCACCTGCTGCTGCTCTCTTACTGACGTAAGTATTAAGGTAGTGTTGTGCGAATTTGTTCATAATGTGGAGAATAGAGATGAAGATGGTGCGAAGCTTACCACCTTTGAGTTTAACTGTGAAGGAGTTAAGTACTCGATCTCTCCAGAGCGCCTGTTCTTGAACGGAGAGTAGATCTGATTGTCGCTGCCCTTCCTCGCCTTGTGAGCAAAGCGGCTGTCGATGCCGATCGCCCTACTCTCTGAGGAGCGAATGGGATCTTGGAAGTTGAGGTAGGAGGAGTGGACGTTGCGGCTAGCATTCGGAATGGCGCTCATGTCGCTAATTCCTCCCTCACCCAGACTGGTAGCTCGAGAGGCACTGTCCCTGAACTCCATGAGGTTGATTCCACTGATGGGCATACTCAGCTGATTTCCAACGACGACGCTGTCGAGCTGAGGACTAAAGTATCCTGGACGTAGTGTCTTAAGCGTACGATCGTATCCAGTCTTGTATAGTAGATTCCTCGCCAGACCTCCGGAGTCCTTCTTGACATGCTCTTCCATGAAGTCCTCAACTGAATGCACAGATTTGTTAGCCAGAGAGTCGCGATCGTCTTCAAGTGCCTGTCCGCGATAGATTTGCAACAGTTTACTTGAAGCTTTGAGGAGCGTATTGGCGTTAACGGTCTTGTGTGGCTCGCCAAGCGTGCGCTGGGTTATCTCAGGATCGAGCTCGCTCTTGGCCAGTCTCTCGATGATCTGAGCGTGTTTGATTTCAGGACTGAGGGTTTGGTCAGCTTTGTTGCCAATTAACTTTTCGTGAAACTTGCCAACGGTCTGCTTGTCAAACACGTCCTGGTTGGCCTTAAGGATCTCTGGTCCCCACTCCTTGGAGATATCTTCGTCCTTGGCCCCTAGGGCTTGAAGGATAGGATACAGCTTGAGGTTGGCTTGCTGCAGTTTTACTCTGTAGACACCAGTCGACGGCTCCATGAAGATACGCATCTGCGGTCCTGTGCCAGAGCGTGTATTGATGTGACTCTCGAGCTCTCCGTTCTCTTTCTGTCTGGCGAACACTCCAGGTCGTAGGCGATACTGGTTGCCGATGGCGTACTCGTTGCCTCCGTTCACTATAGTGTGACGATTGCTCATCCAAGGTACATTGGCCAGGAGCACATGCTTCTCCTCGATGGGCTGCTTTGTGACAGCATCAGAGAGTCTAAAGTGGCCGTGAAGTGGGACGGAGAGTCTTGACCCTTCAAGGAGAGCTTTCTTCTGCTGAGCGAGAGTGTAGTTGCTCTTGTTGGTGTCGTACTCAGCACTGAGCAATTCAATCTTGATGCGATCGTTCTCGATGGGAAACTTGGAAAGATATGCTTGCTGAACTCTGTCGAGGATCTCCTTGCGAGTCGTCGCTGGGTCATAGAAGTCGCGAATTCTGACTCCAGATGGTAGTGTGGTCGGTTCCATTAGTAGGTAGAGTACATGAAAGTAGTTCTGATAGCTAAAAAAAAAGAATCAGAGTGCCAGAGCCTGATGGCCCTGACACTCCTTGATCTTTTTTTTACTCTGGCGTCTCGATCACTGAGCTGCAGCCTTTCGCAGCGCAGATCTTGCAGCTTTGACCTCACCCTTTACACTCGCTGGGACCTTACCGAGCGCGTTGTGCTTTGCGTATTCAGCAGATGCACGCTCAAATCGATCTCGCGCAGGATTCGGTGCAACAAAGTCAAAACCGCACTGCCAGCAACACGGCTCTTCTTTTGCGTTTCCGCAATTACAGTTTGGACAGTTCATACGGTTTTGAATCTCTTGGCGTCTTCAAGCATCACTACTATCCAGCTGAACAATCGCTTACGATCTCCGGAAGGTGATCCAGTTCCGTCCGTTTATTGACCACTCGATTGGTTCGTCGGTTTCCCATGGGACCATTATCTCCTGCTCGTCAGACTCGATGACAATCTCAGTCTCACTACATCCAGTGGCGACATAGGTGTGACCTGCGTACAAGACGACGATGTGTTCTTCGGGCATCTCCAGTACATTCTTCCAGGGTTTACAAGAACACTGATGCGAAGGTAGAGGGCGCTTGGTTCGACTGCGGCAATTATCTTCAGTTATAGGTCCTGTCACAATGGCTTCAATTGTACTCCATTCGTCGATGAAATCGTCATCTGCCCCAAACGCGATCTGATCGCCAACTTCACGGTTCTCACCATAAAGCACAGGACGATAACCATCAGTAAGGTCCTCCTCTTTCCAATTGTCGGTCCGGTGCCACGCTTCTCCTTCTGGAGCATCGGGCAACTTCCATTCTGGAAGTGGACGTTGTGTCCGAGCAAAACTCGACAAGTGTCCGCCAAGGGTACCGATCAGTGCATTGAACTTGACCCAACAGTAATCAGTATCAAGATCGTCGCAAGCTGGATAGCCCAGTTCGTCGCCAGCTTGAGTCTTCTCGTCAGTCAGCAAAGGACGATAGCCCTTGGGAAGATATTTTTCTTTCCAGCTGCTTCCTTGCCATTTTTTGCCCACTGGAGCAATGGGAGCATTCCACGACGGGATCGGTCTAGTAGTGGGGGCTTGGCCTCTGAATTCGTCCCACTCGGTGCCGATCCATAGACAGCCGCCCGCAAAGGCCGCCTCTTTCAGCGCTAAACAGCACCGGGGAGACGGCTCCCAAGGTCCAGTCTTGACGCGGTACCGATATTCGCTCAGGCATCGAACGTTGTTGGCCTTGATCCAGGTACCGTTCTCGTCTTGCGTCTCAACTTCGCCTCCGGAGTGGAAGCAAAGATATGCAGCTGCGTTCTCGACTCTCTGCTCGTCAGTTAGTTTTTTCATTATATGATATTATTTGCGGATTAATTTTCTTTATTTGATCACAGTGGGACTGGCCACTCGTCGAGTCTCTAGACTCATTTCTTCTTTAAAAGTAAATCCCATTCCGGAAGACCGTATGGATTACAAATTGTATCTGCGACTGGTAAGGGCTTGGGCTCTGTTGGTTGAACCATCAGTTTTAATCCCGCGTCCTCTAAGGACTGATTACCTCGCTTAGAATTTACATTCCTATCGACTAGCAAGATATTGGACCAGTCCGTCTTGCCCCCATGTGATAGTGGAATATAATGCTCTTTTGAGGCGGTCTTTCCACTCAGCTTCTTTCCCGTATAAGCGCAAGTATCATCATAGTGCTCACGAAGATTCTTCATATTCAGTTGCTTGCGCCTTACTGGAACCTTCTTGTAATTCTTGGCAACTAGCACCCTAGGAACCCGAATGGCAAACTTGATCGTATGAACAACGTCATCTTCATCTCGAACTGGAAGCTTGATCCAATCGCTCCATTTAGTTGGAGTCATGTATCCATCAGCCATGTCTAAGGCAAAGAAGGATCCAGCGACTAAATCCGACAATCCCTGTTGCACACTCTTAGTGCCAATACAGCACCAGGCTGAATTAAGGACTAAGATTTTTTGCTGACTTAGAATGCTCATTAACCGTCAGTGAACAATCGCTTACGATCTGTGGAAGGTAAAGCGGACAGCTGGAGGAGTTGGCAAGATTAATGGAGGCGACACCCCCGATAAGACTGATTCGTCCAGAATCGGGGCTTGTAAGGGGTCATTTACTGTCTCCTCCGCAGGGTTTTGATCTGGAGCCAGGTTCTCAAGCAGATCATTGACCTTACGCCATTTTTTCAGAGACTCAATTGGTCCTGCTGTTTGCATTTCTTCGACCAGATTTTTTCGACGACGCAGCTCGTGGTAAGCCCTTTCCTTCACCATACTCTCTGTAGGAAAGTACAGATCTGGAAACATGTCAAAGAAACTTGGATCTTTTCCATGAGAAGGCTGAGGCCCCTCAAGCATACAAAGTGAAACTGAGGCGATCGTCAGCATTCTTCCTCTTTCAAATGGCACCTTAAACGGATTTGTCGAGGTCATATCTAGAAGGAGTAGGTTACCCGCATTGACATGTGCCATCCATGTCACGGCTTGCTTCAAGTAATCAACCTGCGCCTTTAGCTGTTGTATGATGTCCAGCTGGGTGGGTCCAGACTTAGTTGGTAGTTCATCGCTTTGAGTGCGACGAATTCGCTGTATGTTCATTTTTTTTAGCTATTTCATTTTGTCATGTGTTTCACTATCTGTTTGCGGAACTTCTCCGCAGTCTCTCTGGCTTGCTCGGCCCTCAATGGATGCCCCGATTCTTCGACGTAATCCGCCAGATCGTTGATGGTATCGACCAGATCCTCGGCCTCCTCATTGGAGATCGTGACGTTCACGGTTGCGACCTCACGGCAATCCAGACGATCCACAGAAAAACGACAAGGCCCATGAGCGCGATTAGGGACACTCCAAGAGAATAAGAATCAGCGATGATCATAAGTCCCAGTGTTTATTTTCTTCTTCCCACCAAAAGGTGAGGTCTTCGGTTGTGTTGTCATAATACTCACCAACGTAATCTGATTTGAATGCACTATCCTTATTTTCATAAAGTGTCAGCGTTAATACTTTATTGTTAAAACATTCTTTTAAGTGATTGGCGATAAATTGATAATTTCCGCCACGTATTACACCAGCCTCCACAAGCAACAGAACCTTGTTGTTCTCGCGAAATGAATTCTGATGATTTGCCAAGGCACCCTTCAAGGCACTGATATAACGCGCATCCCACATCTCATCAGGGTAAGGAGCATCAATTCCAAAGCCATCACAAATCTCTCTTTCGTGTGTGAGGGCGTGACGCAAGTATTGACCAACTACGCTAGAGTAGTCAGTCGAAACAGTTATGATTACAGTATTTCCAGCATGTAATCCATTCTTTAGTAGTTGGGATTTCAATGACTTGAGCAACCTCAATTCACTTTCAAAGTCTACGTATTTTAATTTTCTATTCATTGGCTTGTTGGTTTTATCATACTACTTTGACGTAAGGTGCTACACTGGGTGCGCTATTTAGTAGAACGCAGTGGCTTGTGACTCTTTGATGCTCTTAAGAACACTGTTGCCTTAGGAGGTTCAGTACTCAAACGACCCTAAGGCAATATCCCTCGAAGGATCAAGTGGGTGGATCTGGCAGCCGAATACGGGGACCTTCAACTTTTGTCGGGTCGACCTATTGGCAGACTGATTATCTTTGCGTTGCATATGAACGGCACACTGCTGGGCCTTCTTGCTAACTGGGTTGGTTTTCTTCATGTAACGGCTCCGATGGTAGGTCAGCGACGGTCATACTGAGAAGCGTCTAGCGATACGAACCTCCAAATTACTCTCATCCTTGCTTCGGTTCAGGAGCGATCTCGACGCGCTTCACTTGGATGGCCCATCGGAGAAAGGCCCCTTGCGGCCCACCAATGATGGTCTCACAGCCATCATTGATGTAGCTGGCATTATCACCCTCAACGCTGATCACGTCTCCCAGCTTGGGCTCAGGATCTTTAGAGTCAGGTGTGAATACAAAGAATCGCTTGGGCTCTCCGTCTTCTACAACTTGGTATTGTCCATTTAGTTTCATTGTTATTCAAATTTGACTTTAAATTTCTCAGTGTTAGCTTACAAATATTTGTTTAATAATTTTAATTACTCTTGAAAGGTAGCCCGTAGAAGTTAGCCCCGTTGAGGTTGGTATCGCGGAGGTTGGCCCCGTTGAGAAGTTAGCCCCGTCGAGGTCGGCATCGCGGAGGTTGGCCCCGTTGAGGTCGGCATCGCGGAGGTTGGCCCCGCTGAGGTCGGCTTCGCGGAGGTCGGCCCCGTGGAGGTTGGCTCCGTCGAGGTTGGCCCAGCGGAGGCTGGCCCAGCGGAGGTTGGCATCGCGGAGGTTGGCCCCGCTGAGGTCGGCCCCGCTGAGGTCGGCCCCGCTGAGGCTTTCTATTTCCAGGAGCACCGCCCCTGTTGTCTTGTGGAGTATTTTCATCTTATGGAGTTGTCGACGATACCGGTGAGGTTGGCCTCGCGGAGGTTGTTGTCTTGTTTAATGTACGTTGTTGATTCGCTAGTCATTGTTTTAAATGGTCCTCTCGGTCAGATTTGAACTGACACGGATTGCTCCACCAGATCCTAAGTCTGGCGCGTCTGCCAATTTCGCCACGAGAGGTTAAGTTAGTCTATAAGTCGTTTGCCTGCTTGAAACTTTATGTTGTGCAAATAAGAGGTTGATAGTTGTGAATTGCAGCTAAAACATACAAATTTAAATTTTTAATTTGATGGTCGTCATTAAGAACCGAGATTGAACTGTTCAGCCATCAAATCAAAAGTATTTGTTCCAAGTACAGCTCAATACACTTCAAATTCGAAGTCGTCAAGGAATAGGACGTTCATGCTTTATTGTGTATTTGACAACCAGGATGATCATCAAAGTGTTGACTGCACACACGATAGCACTGCAGCAACAGCTAAAAGTCTGATTCAGGCTATGGTTAAAAAAAATGGACCACGCCGAGCAAAGCCAGTAAAACAGGGCTGATGGAATAGTTATTCCCGCTACTGACTTCCGTTTCCAGATGTCATGGCAATTGTGCAGCAGGAACAGTGACGAGGTTGAACTAAATGCTGCGTTAATAATATCTGGTGCGTTCATCTGATCTTAGAAAGATTGTTAGAAATAAACCTTAGTTAGCAATACAAAGTCCGTACCGTCAGTATTATGAGTGGAAATATTTATGAAAATAAACCTCCCCTCATCGGACAAGATGCCTATAGTCTATACTAGAATGAATTACAATTTATCCCACTTAAGTCAATTAGTGAAAGATGGGTGGTACGCCATGTATGTCCACACCTCCCCAAATAATTTTAGAGATGGTGAGGTTTTGGCGTTTCGTCACAGCCTAACGATTTTGAAAAAAAAACCATTAAAAAACAGAGCTTGATTCACTGATGAAAAACAGCATTATCAACATATGAATGGAAATGTTTATGAAAATTTAGAAATTCGACCTGAGAAAATTTTTGGATGGAATAGCACAGAACCTATATTTCAAGCACTTATAGAATGGGTTAAGCCATCTGTCATCATTGAGGTCGGAACTTGGCTTGGAGCATCTGCACTTCATATGGCTGAAGAAGTTTGTAAAGCCAAGCTGCCCTGCAAAATATATTGCGTAGATACGTGGCTTGGGGCGCTAGAGTTTATGCCGGGTGGACTAGGAGGAATAGAAAGAGATTTGATGCCAAGAAATGGGTGGCCAGAAGTTTATTTTCAGTTTCTGAGTAACGTATTGCATAGGGGTAAACAGGACATTATTATTCCTATACCAAATACATCTTCTATAGCGGCTAAGTATTTTTGCAGAGAGGGTATTCATGCGGATATGATTTATATCGACGCCTCTCACGAGGAAGAGGATGTGTATCGTGATATAGTAGATTATTATCCTATTTTGACTAAAAATGGAGTCATATTCGGAGATGACTACTCTGATGATTGGAGTGGCGTTATTAAGGCTGTAAAGCGATTTTCTAACGACAGCGGATTAAAATACCAAATTACAGGAAGTAAACATTGGGTAATTGAAAAACAAGTTGACGAATAAATCTCCATTAGTTGTTATTGCGCGTCATAGCGAAGATATTTCTTGGGTTGGCAAATTGTCATATAACTTTCAAGTAATCAATAAGAGCGCCGTGGGAAATACTGGTAGAGAGGCCGCGTCTTATTTGTGGTTTATTTGCAAAAACTACGACTCCTTAGAAGGGGAATACATTTTTTGTCAGGCTAATCCATTCGACCACGCTGCCGATTTCTTGGAGCAGATAAAACTGGAAAACCGACAGACTTTTGGGGAGGTGCTTGCGTGTGACATAAATGGACTTCCTCATCATTGGGGTGGTCTTAATGTTGCGGAAATCGCCGCAGCCCTAAATCTTCCTCCTTTGGAGAGGGACATTCGCTTTGTAGCTGGCTCACAGTTTCGTGTCTCATCGGAACAGATACTAACGCGCTCTATTGATTTTTATAGGAATGCTTTATGGATAGCCAACAACCACGAGGCGTATCCGAATGCTCCGTGGATACTAGAGAGATTGTGGCTAACTATTTTTAACATAAAATAGAAAACTACAGGTCTTCGCAATTGGGTTTATTGAAAAATCAAAACCATAATGAATAAAGCTATTGTTGTCGGTTCCTATGTTGGCTCGCCGTGGTTACAAGAGTGCGTTAGCGCATTACCGAAAGATATTCCTGTAATAGCTGTATGTGAGCCTTATTACGAATGTGGTAAGATAGGATGGATACACCGGAATACCAACATTGACGAATTCCTGTTTCTGACAGATACCACAATCGTTAAACAGCACGGCTGGATATACGACGTGATGAATGCTGAAAATCAAAGTTTTTCATTTTGGAAAGAGGGTGGAATAATGGGCTCCTTTCTAGGCAAATATCGCAGGGTCATATTAGACAAATTGGGCGGTGTGCCAATCACTAGAAATAAGATGGAAGCGGTGTTCCAAGAACATTCATTCGGCCACCGCTACTCATTATTGGATGATATTCATGTTTTATGGCCAGAGCAAATTTCGGGACAAAGATACGAGGAAAAACACGGACGAATGAACGCCATAATACAAAATGAGCATGTCATCAAATACAAAGGCGCGTGGGACAGTGCATCCGCAATGGTTTGTGAGCAGCGTGACGCTGAGCTTTCGGGGAGAGTCAAAGTATAGTATCCATTTAATGTTTTTTTTACTTAAGCTGACGTAAAGAGATCGCGTTGATCTTTATTACACTACAGTCTTACAATTACAGTTTTCATGTAAGTGTCTCGTTATATTCTACAGCTCCTATACCCATAATTTGGTGGCCATTCGGGTGATATGTAAATTCGTGAATCGTTGCGCTCGTAGCAACCTCTTTTTTGACTTCGCCCCATAGTCGCGTGACACCTGTGCAGAATAAGTCATTGATGTCGTGAAACGCCACTAGTTTGCAATTTTTGTATTTTTCAAAATCCGCACGAACCTTTTCGTAGTCGTGATCACCATCAATGAATACCAGATCGTACGACGTACTCAGAAGTGACACATCAGTAGTCTGATACACTGGTAAGTTATATTTTTCCCACAGCTTGGGTGCGTATGGAACCAAAGACAGTACATCGAATATATCGAAGGCATCAATGCGTTCGATGCCGAGCCTGCTTAAATAACTAGCCACGATAGTAATTGTCCACCCGTTGAAGGTACCAATGTCTAGATACGTTTTGAGTTTTTTTTGACCAATAAAGGAAAGATAAGCAGCCAGCTGGACGGGGGTCTGCCACATGCCACAGCCGGTGTTTCGCAGCATATACGCAACATCATCGCCATATAGGCTTATGCCGCTCTTACCCGGATAGTCGCGATTATCGTAAAAAAGACCAGCACTGCCGATCATGTGAGCCAGAGTAGATTCATCATTAAGTTGTTCAATGGGCACATCAAGTATCCATTTAACAGTTTTTTCGAGCCGTTCTAGGTCAGATAAGTGATCTGTATTCATCGAGAATGTTTGTTTGATCTAGATGGGCACGTTGGGTATAAAAGCTAAAATGGACACAGAGTGCACCTCCATGTATACAGTTGAGCTTCTGTAGCTGCTTCGGCTTGTCGATCGATAACCACACTTCTTCGTCTATTCCAACCGCCCCATCAAACTTAGCGAACTCAGATCCTAGCCACGAGATGCAGTTAATGGACATACGCTCATTAAAAAATAGCACCCAAGGTGAAAATTTCCACTGCGCGTGTTTGCCCAGTTTACAGTCTCTAATGAAACTTCTGTGCAAGTGCTCCGAGAATGCAGGGTTCTTCCACCCGACATCATCTATACACTCGTATCCAGCAATTCCTTGATCAAGAGTAATATTTAAGAAACGTTGCTGGAGGTAAGATGTGATTGCATTGTTAATTATATTGCCATACACAAGGAAAAAATCGGGATTAGCAATCCGAAATCTTTTCATAGAGCTTACGAAACCTGGCTCTAACCATACTATATCATCATCGAGCCTGATATATACTGTGTCGATATCTGTACAGGTTTTAAAGAAGTTGCAGATATTAAAAGAGGTGTAATTACTAGACGGAACAATGACACATTTAATCCAGGTATTTTCGGACTCAAGCTTGCGGCAGTAGTCAATGTCTGACTGAACAGCTGTGTTTATCCATAGGTGCCATTCATCAAAGTCATCTTTTTGCGCAATAAGATGTTGAAAAAGAAGTTCAAGGTAACGCTGTCGCCCTGCGGGTGTCACAATTATACATTTCATATTTGGTCTATTGATCCTTCTTGGTTGGGATGAAGTGAAAACTCTCGAAGTGTCCGAGAACTACCCCATCCAGTTCTACTGTTGTCCCATCCGGGAGATCGCCTGCCTCCTCGCTGCAGTTACGTAGCGAGTAGAGGCACATATCGAGGTCCTCTCCCGGTCCTCTTGGGACTACGGCTTCTCCGTGTTCGTTGTGATCGCAGAGCAGTTGAGGTCCGTCTGGACTACCGTCGAACGGAGCGTAGATCAGTCCA
>Ga0181348_1001329_pt1 | contig 10890 bp, 9 predicted proteins | sample Su13VDMM110DN_FD_130092 | JGI IMG/M metagenome (GOLD analysis project Ga0181348, IMG submission 130092) | Freshwater viral communities from Lake Michigan, USA - Su13.VD.MM110.D.N | ecosystem: Environmental > Aquatic > Freshwater > Lake | place: USA: Michigan | collected 2013-07-16
GCACCATCTTCTTCTGGATGGCCGCGTGGAGGTCGCCTGGTATCTTGCTGGGGTTGATCCCGTCAGCCTTCATCTGCAGCATGTCGTAGTAGGTGAACTCACCCTCGACACCGCCAGGGATTTCGAACGTGCCGCCGTTTTCGTATTTGAACGCGACCGGCTTTGTCAGAGGGCCGAGACGCTCCACGCCTGTCGCCTTGCCGAGCGCTTCGAAATCCTCCGGCGTGAACTCGTGGGGCTCTTTCCCGTTGAACGTGAACTTTTCGTTCTTCGTGGCGTCGAAGCTGCCTTCGATGGCCGCCTTGGCGGGGGCCTTCGCCGGAGCGCTATCGCGCGCGAAGAGGTTGCCGCCAGTGGAGCCGAGAACATAAGGCTGGTCACCTCCGTCCTTGAACTCACCTTTTTTTAGCGCGCTTTCGAGGGCGGTGCGCCCGCTCTTAGCCTCGCTCGCAAGCTTCTTGAAGTGGGCAGCGCCCGCAGCGTCGCCCGCTGACGTGGCGTTTTCCATCAGGGCCTTGTACTCAGCCTCCCAGGTGCCAAGTCGCTCAATGTGACCTTCAATTTCCTGCTTGGTCAGCGTTGGGCGAAGGCCAGCCTCCTCGCCCTCCTTGATCCAATAGACCTCGTTGGTTTTCGGGACAGACTGCCGGATTTCAACGAGGCCTGCCTGCGTGGACAGCTTCCCCGTTTTCGCGTTGACACCCCTCGGCACTGCGTTTTTCAGCAACGCCGACCTCGCCCCGCCCATCCCGATCGCGGCCATGCCAATCAGGCCGGCGGATGCCATCAGGTTGCTGGCGCTCGGATCCTTGCCGCCAATCGTGTAGTCGCGGATCTGGCGGGCGGTTTCAGACAGCGGCGTCGGGTCGACCATCGCGGCCTTGTCCAGCACGTCGCCCTTTTCGAACTCATTGACCAGCGCTTCAGTGTAGGCCTTGACCGCCTCAGCCATCTCAGGCTGCTGCGCCATCGACCCCAGCCGCAGGATATGCCCCGGCATGGACGCGGCCGACACTTCATCGCTGCGGGCCAGCCACCGGATGAACCGAGGGTTGACCATCAGGCGCGAGATCAGGTTCGGCGCCACATACCCGGTTGCCACAACGGCGGCCGCCAGCAGCGGGTTGGTATAGGCTGCAAAGGCCACCGCGATCGGTGTGCCGGCGGCAATCGCCACGCGACCCGTACCGGACGGGTTCGGCATGAACTTGGACCTCTGGCGCACGCGGTCTGCAAGCGCTGTCAGGTCTGCGATGGCTTGGTTCAACTGGCCGTCCGTGCTGCGTGTCAGCGCGCCCAGGCTGCCCTTCTCGCGCGCCTTGTTCAGGTTCGTCAGCCAGCTATCGAAGGACCACGCCTCGCCGGCGGCGTCCTGCGCGCCCGCCTTGGCAAGGCCCCACTTGCGGAAAATGTTGGACACCACAAGGTCGCGCTCGCGATCGTTCAGGGCGTCCATGACCGCCTGCACGCGGGAGCCTTCACCGCTTGCGATGCCAGCCTCGACACCTTCCAGCGTCTGGCGGTTCAGCGCGTCGCGCGCCTCGCCTGCCACTTCAACGCCGGTGCGCGTGATTGCCTGCGCACGCTGCCATGAGGTCCATGTATCGCCGCCGGCATTGCGGGCAGCGGTCGCCATGTCTTCCGACAGCGCCGCATACAGGGCGCGCGCGTCGGCCTCTGCCAGCCTCGACGGGCCGAGCGCATTGGCGTCACCATTCAGGAACTCGCCCACGCGCGTGCGCAGGGCGCGGATCGTGCCAAACGGGATCGTGACCGAGCCGTTCGGCCCGTTGGCCGCGTCATTGATCAGTTCGTTGCGCATGTTGCCGATCACCGGCGAGCGCAGCGTGCCCTGGCTGACGCTCGGGCTGCCGGGCAGGCGCGCCTCAAGGCGCTCCAGCGCCATGATGGTGTTGTCCATGCCAATCTGCGTCGTGGGCGGCATCCGGTTCTGGAAGTCGGCCTCGGCCAGCCGGCGCACGTTGTCATTGACCGCCACGCGCTCGTTCAGGCCGCGCTCGACGGCGGCGCCGGCAGCGTCATCACTGACACCCTGGATGTACGGTATGGGCCGCTCCAGGGCGTTGCGCGGGGCCTGCCCGGTCTGCTGCATCGTGTAGTTAGCTGAAGGCACGCGGCTCTGGTTCTCGGCGGCCGCGCGCGCGTTGAAGCGCTGCACCTGCCTGTTGGCGATCGTGACCACGTTGCGGGCGGCGCTCTCGACCTGCGAGGCGATCTTGTCTGCCACCACGCGGTAGCCGCCAGGCATGTAGGACGCGACGCGCTCGATCGTGCGGACCAGACCCCTGCGCGGGGCCGCCTGGCCTGCTGTCAGGTCAAGATTGCGGCCGTTGCCGCCAAAGACGCCGTCAATGATCTGCTGCGTGCGCGTGGGCTGGTAGGTGTTGCCGGCGGCATCGTTCATGCGGTCGGACGCACCGATGGCCCTGTTGATGTCGTCGGCGCCCTGCTGGCCGCCCCGCAACAGGTACTTGGTCGTCTGGCCGGCCATTGTCGCCACTGAAGGCGCGAGCGCTGCCATGCCGCCGATAAAGCGGCCCTGTGAGCCGTCACCACCCTGCGCCTTGTCGATGGCCCCACCGACCTCCGTGCCGACCGTGCCGAGCGCCGTTTCGGCCGCCAGGAAGCGGTTCGCGCTCTGGATCTGCCGGGGCGTCGTCAGTGACCGGGCAACAAGGCCGCGCGCCGCAACGCCGGGCGCAAGCAATTCGCCAGCGGTCCCTGCAGCGCTTTCGAGCATGGTTTCGTCTGGACGCCGGTGCGGGTAGATGTTCAGGGCGTCAGGCCCCAGCACGTTGTTGTAGAGACTTTCGCCACCGAGGTATTTCAGGCCGGGGATATCAGTGGTCTTGGACGTCTCCGACCACTTCATCGGCTTGATGCGCGGGTCGAGATAGCTGGCCGCCTGCGACCCGACATACTGCACTACATTGGAGCCGAGGTTGATCAGTTCAGCCGGCAAGGCTGGCAGCATCATTGCAGACCGGCCAATCCCGCGCGTGAACGCGCTCTCGACACCACGGCCTTCTGTGTCGTTGAACCCTTGCAGCCTTGCAACAGACGACATTTCGTCTGCAGTCGGCGGGGCGAAGAGGTCGTCGTCAGCCGCCGCAGGCGCTCCTGTGGCCCGCAGTTCATCGTCGGAAGGCGGCGCGTTGAAGATGTCCTGAAGACCTGCCATTGCGACCTCTACTGCTGCTGTGTGCGTTGCTGGGCGCGACGGAGCAGGATCACGTTGGCCTGCTCCGGTGAAATATTGTGCTGCCTGGCGTATTGCTGGACGGCCGCCTGCCATTGCGCGGCGCGGTCCTGCTGCGTCGGCATTTGCGACGGGCCAGCAGGGCCTGCGATCGGGCGCCCGTCTTCACCAACCATCGGCAGGGGCCGAGGCGCGCCGGCAGGCTGCGGGGGCGCCAGCGACCGCGTCGGCGCGGGCGCAGGAGCCGGGGGCGGCGCTGGTGCTGCGGCAGGTGCAGGCTTTGGGCTGGGCTTGTAGGGGGTGTTGATTGCGCTGCTGAACGACTGAACGTCCTGCTCGGGCATGCCGGCTTCAGCCGCCAGCATTTCGTAGTCCCTTTCGAAGCCGCCCTTGGCGTTGTTGTAGAGGACGATCAGATCATTCAGGCGCTGCTGGATGACGCCCTTGTCGTTCTTGCCGCGCAGGATCTCGTCCATCGCGCGCTGCGCGTCGCTGTCCGTCTGGGGGCCGGCGTTCAGTTGCAGGATCCGGTTGCGCAGGCCTTCGACGAAGGATGTGAAGCTTGCAAGGTTGCGCGAGAACTCGGACGAGTTGCCTGACGGGTTCTGAACGTTTTCAGCCCACCAGTTCGACAGGCCACCAACGTCAAGTTCGCCGGCCTCAACCTTCTGAAGCCACCCCTTTGCGTCGGCAACAATCTGCGCAGACCCACGGATGCGATCCCGCTTTTCGTCCAGTGTGCGGGACGTGGCTGGAGGCACCGGCCTCTCAGTTCCCTCTATGATGTACCCACCATTCGGCACGACGGGCCCGCTAGCATAGCCGGGCGCAGACGACGGTCGCGGGCCTGCCGGGGGCTGCTGCCCGCCCGTGTAGGCTGCGAGAGGCTTTGTGCCTGCCGGGGCCGGTGCGCCGGGCATTCCCGACGGCATGCGGCCCGGGATGACCATGATGCCGTTCGGGGTTGTCACATACCTGTCTTTGCCCGTCTCCATCTCAATACGGGCGCGGGCGCGATCATTCGGGTCCGGGTACAGTTGTGCGAGGGCGCCGTCTATTCCTGTCAATTTGTCGCCCGCATACTTTTCCTTGAAGCCCATCGTGCGCTCGAGCACGGCGTTCAGTTCGCTTTCGATGCCGGGCATGTCGCCGGCCTGCAGCTTCTGCCTCCAGCCATCGATGACCGTCTTGAAGCGCGGGTCACGCCGGGTCAGGCCTGTCATGAAATCAATGCCGCTTGCGACGCGCTGCGCACGCTGCTCGGCCGGCGCTGTCAGGACGCTGTGCGCGACCCTGCCCGCCTGCTCCTGCACGTAGTTGTCCCACTCCGCATTGCTCTTGTTGCGGTTTGAGAACTGCGTCTCAAGCTGCGCTGCAGCGCCCGGGTCGACCCCATAGATCTGGTCCATAGCCTGCTGGTCACCCTGCGACGCGAGCGTGCCGAACTTCTGGATCGTCTCGTCGGTGCGACGCTGCGTGCCTGACTTGTTGCCCGCCTCGTAGGCGTTGATGAAGCGTTCTGCGAACCCTGCCATGTTCCTGTCCTCTACCGGCGATAGCCGCGATCGTATGCGTATGCGTATGAGCCCAGCGTGCCGACGTCCTGCAGCGCCCCGGACCACGCCTCTGCGCCCTGCATCTTGTAGGCGCTCGATCGTGCCGCGCCGGTCGTCATCGTGTCGCCGATATTGCCTGCAACGCCCACGGCCTGATTGCCGAGGCGCGCGGCTGTCGCCGACCCCTGATCCTGCAGCGTACCGACGGCCTGACGCCAGTTCGACAGGTTCTGTGTTGCCATGCCCATGCCGCGTGTCTGCAGGGCCTTCAGGGCGCCGCCGCCCTGTGCACCCATGCCGCCGGCCTTCGACGCAGCCATCGTGGCGCGCATGCCTTCGTCGTAGGCGTATTTGTAGTCAGGGCTGTTGGAGAACATGTTGTAGGCCGCCGCGACTTCCTCTGGCGTCCCGATCCCGAGCGATGCGCGGAAAGGAATGATCGCCTGCTGCCCTGCCTGCAGGTATGGATCCTGCACCTGCTTGGCATAGTCCAGGCCCGCACGTTGTTCGGCGATCGATGCGTTCGTCGCGCGCTCTTGCGCCTTTGCCGCCTTGGACGCCGCACTTGATGTGATGGCCGCACCACCGATGGCGGCAACGCCACCCACTACTGCTGCAACAACCATGTCGCTACCCTTTCAATAATTTCGTGTGTACGCGCTCGGTCTCTGTCCAGCCGAGGCGCTCAAAGATCCGGCTTGCATCCAGTGACACCTTGGTCCCCGTGAAGAGACGCTCCACGCCCCGCCGGCGCATCTCGCGCTCGACGTGGCGGAACAGGTTCACGCCGGTCCAGCCCCGCCGGAAATTGGGGTGGACGTAGTAGAGGTCAAAGAAGCCACTCAGGCTTGTCCGGTAGTGAAGGTGCCGACGGATGATCACCACCGCATAGCCGACGCACAGGCCGCGCGAGCGCGCCACGGTGCAGTGCAGTTGCCCTGCCTCATGCAGACGCAGGTATTCGTCAAAGTCCGGGTCGAGCGGGATCTCGTCCTTGTGCAGCGCAACCTCGTTCCAGTGTGCCGGCCAGTGCTGGGCGATGTGATCAACACAGTCAGGCCACGCCTCGACGTGAAACGTCACTTCGCGCATCGGATGTCCACGATCAGGACCACGCGGTCGTCGTCCGAATTGTTCACGACTTCATGCTCAAGCTGGTTGTTGAACCAGTGGATGTCGCCCGTGCGCTGCTCAAAGGCCTCGTCGCCGACCGAGAACGTCACGCCTGGCCGCGCGCTCAGCGCCACCTGAAACCGCTCATAATATTCTGCCGGCGAACCGCCATCAGCGTGCCGATCAATGCGACCGCCCGGCGGCAGGCGCGTGATGACCACCCGACCGAGCCTGACGCCTTCAGCCTGCCGCATCAGCGTGTGGACGATGTGCCGTGCGCTTGCCAGCCTGTGCCAGCCCGCGAATTCGATGCACTCATGCTCGTCCACGACGTTGCCGTCGGGGTCTTGAAAGCGCAGCCAGATGTCGTCGACCATGCGGTGCGGTGACCCCGGATAATCCTTGCGCAGCCGGTTCTGGTTCCAGAGGTCGGAATTGAGTGAGAGGTCCAGCATGACCTTGGCGGTGTCGATGCCGTGCGTGAAGGTGTGGAAGTTTCGCATTAGAACTTGATGATCCTGTCAGCCCTGGTGGGGAGGTTGAAGGTCGTGGAGCCGTCGCCAGCCCCGAAGGTGCCGCTATAAATGCCGTACAGTCGTGCATAGTCCCTGCGGGACACGGCCGAGCCGTCTGCGCGAAGCCAGCCGTCGGGGACCGCAAGAACCGCAGGCCAATCGACCATGCCGCCGACAGGAACCAGCGCCACAAGGTCGCCTTGCAGGGTTTCGAAGTATTCCTTGGCTGCCCGGTCCGCACCGATGATCGTGCGCGGCGGGTCAATCTTGCGTCTGTTGAATGCCATCAGGCCGGCGCTCCCGACCCGGTGTAGACGTGCGCGTCCATGACCGTGAAGTCGACCGGCGCCGCTATGCGGATCCTGAACACCCTGTTGCGCCCCCGGCCCATGTTCTGCCGCCAGCGCACCGTGATCTCACGCTCGCCGACAGCGCCAAGGCCCCTTGCGATGCCGCCCTTGAACGTCTCTGCGCCATCGTCGGACCAGTACAGTTCGACCATCGGCTCCGGGTCACCGGGACCGACAAGGCCGCCGGTCTGGCAGACGAGGTCGAAGCCGGAGAAGGTCAGCAATTGATTGCCGCTGTAGACCGGCGCAAAGGTGATCTCGCGCACCACGCCCACATGCGTATAGGGGTAGGCGAGCCAGTTGGTGCCGCTTGCGACGAGCCTGAACTCGGCTCCGTCTGCAACGACCAGCGTGGCTGCGCCATTGATTGTGCCAGACGACGGCGTGATCGTGATCTGCCCGCCCGTCGCCTTCACGTAAAACTGCTTGCCGCTTTCAAAGCCAGCGGACCCTGCCGTCGGCAGCGTGTCCGTCATGCTGGTCGTGTGCGACCGTATCTTGCGCTTCTTGGCGTCGGCCGCCACGAAAGTGTAGCTGGCGCCACCGCTGACCTCGTCGGTCGTGCCCGACTGCGCGAAGGTGTCAAAGGTAAGTTCGTAAAGGTTGCCGTCTTCGCTGCCGACGATCGGCTTCTGCACCGGCCGCGCACCGTTCATGGCGAAGGTGTTCACGCCTGCGTCAGCCACCGGCAGGCGAGCGCTGGCCGTCTCTGACCCTTTCACCCGCTGGTGCCATTCATTGCCTGCTGCGTCATAGACCAGCGTGGCGACATCGGGGATGGTCACATGGAAATAGCTGTGCCCCTGCTGCGCGTAGGCAAAACTCTGCACCGTCGAGATGTCGGGGACGCTCTCGAGCAGTGTTTCGATCGCGTGGTTGGAGATGCGCCGTGCCTGGTAGCCCTCGGCCCGATAGATCAGCAGGCCGTTCGAGTTGCGGTCGCGGCCCAGCCAGTAGAACGAATTGTCCATGATGGCGATGCAGTCACGGCTGACGGTCCCGACCTCGATCGGCGATGCGCCTGACGCCCGCTGGAAGATCTGCGTCGGGTCGCCCGTATTGCGAAAGAACTCGATGCTGTCCTCGCCAAAGATCACCAGTTCCTGCTGCGCCGATCGGACGGCCACCGCATTGTCTGGCGACGTTTCAGCGGCTGCGAAGTCGAGCCCGTCATAGGACGTGCCGTCGCCGAGTTCCGACCATTGGATGATGCCGGTCCCGCGCCGCGTGAAGATCGTATACTGGTCGAGCGTGCAGACACTGGTCGGGTTGATGAGGTCAGGGTCGAGCAGTTCCAGAAGGACCAGCGTCACCGGGTTGTAGGCATAAGCACGGATTTCACTGACGATTGTGACGGTGACCCCGTCGTAGGCCATGTCGCACAGCAACGTGCCATCGATGGTGCCGCGATTGGTGGCAGTGCCATCCGACGCAATGGTGTAGAGGCTTGACCCGATGACTGCGCAATGCACGCCCTTTGCGTTGATCTGACCGCGCACCTGCCCTCCGCCGACCACGCTGAAAATGCGGGGCGTCGGACAACTGAAAAGCGTGACCGGCGACAGGCCGACAGGCGATGCTTCAGCGTACATATTGGCAAGGTTCGCGGACGACTGCTTTGCAGACCGGCCTGCGCTGAAACCTGTCGGCAGCTTGAGCGGGGTCTTGCCCATGCTCAGAACTGCGTATAGCCGGAACCGAGGCCCGGCATGTATTTGAGCCCCGTATCGATGTCGAGCGTGTCGGTCGTCCACGTGCCGTACAGGTTGCGCGCGTCGTTCATGCAGTCCTGGGCGAGGGCCGCTTCCGTTTCGCCGAGCACCGCCTCAAAGTCGGCAGCGGCAACGGCCGCCAGCAGATAAGGCAGGCCGAGGTCGATGGCGTTATCCGTGCCCATGACCGTGTCGAGCGTCAGCGTTGCGTGCGTGTAGCCCGACAGGCCCTTCACGGACCAGTTGGACAGCGTGCCGTTCAGCAGGATCAGCATTTCACCTGCCACCGCCGCCGACGGCGCCTCGTCAAGGGCAACCACCTTCAGGATGCGGCAGGCGCGGCTGATGATGTCGCGCGCGGTCAGCGTCGATGCAGCCATTACTCGGTGACCTTCTTTGCTTTCTTGGGGGGTGGCAGTTCGGTCGGCTCGTCGTCGACGTTCGCCTGCAGGATCGGCTCGTCGCCAACGCGGCCGGCGTCCGTCGGGGTGGCTTCCCATCCTTCCGGCACGACAAAGCCGTGCGTGAGCGGGACAACCTTACAAACAAGACCGCGTGCGGCCCGGCGATAGATCGCGACGGCGGGCTCAACGATCTCTTCTCGCCCTGCGGCTTGGTCAATCAATGACATGGTGGCCTCGATGTTGGTGGAACGTGACAAGAGGGGCCGGTGTGACCCAGCCCCTCCCGGTTTCAGTCAGCCTTAGCCGAAGAGGCGGCAGGCGAGGTCAGGGTAGATCGCCTTCACGCCGTACAGCATGTCGAGGCGGGTCTTCTGGCGGTCGGTCGAGATGTCGTAGTCGCTGATGATGCGCATCGACAGACCGTTGTAGGTCTCACGAGCGGACCACGAAGCGCCCTGCGGGATCTCGAGCGGGCGGGTCACAAGAGCGAAAGCGTTCTTGTGGTAGACCAAGTTCTGCGGGTGGGCCGTGGAGGCCGTGCCGAGGACTGTGATCGCCGCGTTGTCAGCAGGCGCTGCGTTCACGTTCTGGTATGCACCAGAGGTGATAATCGCAGGGCTGATGCTGATCGTCGCGTTGCCGGAGCCGTCTGCCGAGATGTCGGCGTTGACCACGAACTGCTGCAACACGGTCGTGACCTGACGTGTGGCCGGGTTGACCGCGAACACGTTCGCAATCGTGAACACGTCGCCCTTCTTCAGGATGGCAGACGAAGCCGTCCAGCCGTCCGTGATCAGGTTCTGCGTGTTCGTCGTGCGCGTGTTCGTGTAGGTCGAGACCTGCGCCGCACCGTTGACCAGAGGCGTGCCCGCCTTCGTGCCGACGGTGTGCGCCTTCACGTTCTGCGTCTGCATCAGGTTGATGCCGGCAATGTTGCCCAGTTCGCCGTCTTCGTAGGCTTCCTGTGCCTTGCCCTGCATGTAGAGCGCAGTCTGCGTGCCGAGGATCGCCCAGCCGGCAGCCGGATCCAGAACGCCCATGCGCATGTCGGTCGGAACCGCCATGAGGTCAAGGCGCAGCGGAGCCGCCGCGAGTGCGGCGAAGTTGGCCGGCGTGGTGCCTGGCGTGCCGACAGAGTTCCACACCGCGTTGTACAGGCCGCAGAGATCGCCTTCGACCTTGTGGATCATCGCGCTCATTGCCGGGGCGAGGTATCGCTCCGAGAACTGCTCGATTTTCAGTGTCAGGTCGGCCGTCTGGAACTCGAAGTCGACGCCGATCTGGTCGGTCATCGTGACGGTCGTCGAGCCTTCCTGCACGTCCTGCGCAGAGTAGGTTGCACCCGACCGGGTTGTGAACCGGACAGGCTTGCGGATGGTGACGGTGTCACCAACTTTCGCGAACTCGTTCTGGTAGTTGCGGTGGACCCGCTTCGCCATCCCGAGCTTGTTTTCCAAGAGGACGAGCGCCTCCTTGGCAATGACGCTAGGCGTCAAAATTTCATTAGGCATCGCACTTCTCTCCTATGCGGGGCTAGCGGTTTCGCTCAGCGCGCATCTGTTGTTTTCGCCAGTTTGCGTACTCGGCCATTGTCATCTTCGATGGGTCAGCGGCCGGCGCACGCTCTCTCGGGCGCACGGGGTTGATAGGTTCCGGCGCACTTGACGCCGTCTTTGCTTGACTGCCCGGTGTCGTAAGCTTCGCTTCTAGCTGCGCCAGTTCGAAGCCCTGTCTCACCGGGGACAGGTTGGCAATCCTCATCGCCTCGTCAGGGTTCTTGCCCAGGTAGTATGCGATGTCGGGGCCTTTGTTGTGTTCGAGGATGAACTCGGCCATCGCGCGCGTGACAGGCATCTCTGCCGTCACCTCGTGATAGTCCGAATATCGGTCCTCAATGGTCGCGACCGCCTTTTCGTAGGTCGCGCGACGGCTCTCGGCCGCCTTGCGCTCACGCTCCTGCGCAGCGCGCTCTTCGCTCTGCTGCTGAAGTTCCGTGAAGCGCTTCTCTGCCCGATAGTCA
>Ga0181348_1001330_pt1 | contig 10890 bp, 4 predicted proteins | sample Su13VDMM110DN_FD_130092 | JGI IMG/M metagenome (GOLD analysis project Ga0181348, IMG submission 130092) | Freshwater viral communities from Lake Michigan, USA - Su13.VD.MM110.D.N | ecosystem: Environmental > Aquatic > Freshwater > Lake | place: USA: Michigan | collected 2013-07-16
ATAATCCAGATGAAATTACTCCAAAGTTCTATATACATTACTCGTATGCTTCATATGATTGGAGTACTAACATATTAGTTACTGTAGCTGGAGTTTTGAATGATCCTGTAACTGCAGGTGTTGTTACAACGCCCGCTTTGGCTAGTCGTGCAACTGATTTCGTATTTGGAGACTATGGTCCTATTGAGAATATTTGGAGGGCCAGTTCTTATTTCCACGGAAGTAAAATCAATGCTTTAATGAAGTTACGTCCTCTTTGGGTGCTAAACAGTTACTTTGACAGCAATAGAAGATCAGAAACTTCTAACAATTTGCTAGACAATGTTCAGATAATTTTTGACAATACTAAATTACTAGGTAACAACAAGGATGCTAATTTTTCTTATAGTAATTATGATGACAGTATCATTGAATACATTACAGTAAGAACTGGGGGTAGCGGTTATACCTCAACGCCTACACTGACAATATATGAAAACTTTGGACAAGATGCTGAGGCTATAGCTGTGGTAAGAAATGAAACCATTGTTGCAGTTAGTGTTCAAAATCCAGGCAAACAATATTATAGCAAACCATCTGTAGCGCCATCAACTGGTACTGCTACATTTGATGCGTTCTTATTAAGAGGTGCTAAGAAATACTTTAACGGACTAAACAATGCGATTGTTGAATTTGCATTGTTTAATAAAACTACAGTTGAAGAACTGCAAGCTAGATTTAAAAATTTAGAATACAGACCTATTATAAAAGCAAATGGATTTATCAATCCAAACAATCAACAGTTTATTTTAGAAAGTAGTCAAAACAAAGGTCGTGTTGCTATACCAGAAGAGAATTACAATTCTGTGTTGTATACATCAAAACCCGATAACGAAGTTTTCTTAGGTGCAGTTAAAATTACAAAGGCATTTAACGGCTATGTTATTAACGGATATGATAACAGCAAACAATACTTTAATTACTATACACCAAATACTGGCACAAGACAAACTATTGTTACATACAATAACTTGTCAGTAAACAAGTATAGATCATATAATAGTATACCGCAACAACTATATTATAACACAACTCTTGGTTCTTTGCAAGAAGTATATAATCTATTATTAGGATACGGAAAATATTTAAATGATCAGGGTTGGACAGATGAATGGACAGAAGCTGCAGGTAGCTTCCTGGTGTGGAGTTCAACTGCTGGCATTGGTAGTATTACTAATATCATTCCAAATTCATCTAGCATTAGTATAAACGAAGGTTCTATCGGTTATTTCGATAACATTAATAATAAGTATGAAGGTGTTTATAATCTAATAGATGCTAATGGTAGACAGTTATCACCAAGCAAAATATTAATTGTAAGAGATCTATTAGAAACAGAAACACCTGTAACTACTATTAGTGCAAAAGAATCAACAACACAAATATACGGTGTTAGACTTTACAAAGTAAACTTAGAACATGCTATTGTATTCGATAAAACAACTTCGTTCGACGATGTGATTTATAATGCAGCATTGGGACAATTGCATAGCAGAATTATTTGGAAAGGCAGTAGAACAAAAGATTGGAATGGTAGACTGTATAGTCCAGGCTATATCGTAAATAATAACACCATTATCAATAACTTTGATACTACTGCAAGAGAAATAGACCAAGTTTATGCACAAGGTGCTATCCTTAATAATGAACAAGCAATAGACCTTGCAAGATTCAATGCAGGATATAATAAGCCAGACTGGGCTATTCAATTAAACACTAATAACGACACTGCATTCAACTTTATGCAAGGCACTAAAAAGTATCGTGGAACTAGATTTGCGCTTGATGCATTCATGAGAAATACTAGTTTGTTTGGGTTAGCTGCTAATGCAGTATTGCATGAAAATTGGGCAATTAGAACCGCAGACTATGGCGATGTGCGTAGCAGAGAAACTTTAGAATTCCAAGTCTATAAAGATTTGTTAAAAACATCACCTCAGCCTATTAGGTTTAGTGCAACTGATACACCTGATGTATTGACAGACATTGTTATTGACATTGATTTAAACAGTCCGTTACTTGTAACTGGTACACCCGGTAATAACTTCACTACTAGACCAGCAAAAACATATAATAGCACTACTATAAGTCAAGAGCAAGTTTATGCAAATGACTTTATTACTGCTGGACTCCCATTAACAACAGAAGCGGATTATAAAGTAATTAATTCAACTGATTTTGCTGCATTCCCCACACCGAACAACTCAGCGTATGATTTTAGTGGTTCGTGGACATCTATTGAACAGTGGGACAATAAAACAAGTTACAAATTTAAAGATCGTGTAATTTACAACGGTCGTACATGGGAAATGTTAGACCCAGATGGTAGTAGCGGTCTACTCCGTCCGAACGATCCAATCGAAATAAGCGGTACTATTAGTTTGCCAGTTATCCCAACCACAGGACAAACATTAATTATTGACGGTAACACAGTGTCAATTTCTAGAGTGTCAACAGCTACGGCATATAACGCAATTGTCGTTAATGGGGTAAACGATATTAGCACCACGGCTGTTGTGCCTCATAATACTACACTGATATTAGGTAAAACATCAGACGATGCACAAACTATTACTTTTAGTAGTACTACAAGTAGCGTTGTATTTTCAAATATTGTTATAGTAGGTGATGTTACTAATCCTCAAATTGTTGGCAGTGCAACTAAAAAACTAACGCTAGACGGTACTGATATTTTATTCAATGATACTATATCAACTACAACAAACATAACTGCTCAGGCAGCGTTTGAGGATTCGTTTAATTCTAGTTGGACTATTAATAATACAACCGTAGCCAAGACTGCTGCTGCAACTGCTAGAATTACTGCGATTGAAAATCTTAGAGCTGCGTACACCGGCACATGGGCAACATTCTTAGCTACATATTTTACAAATACTGCTGGTCTTAATATTTCAGCACTGCTTGCAGAGTATAGTGCAACTCCTAGCTATGCAGCACAGATTGCAGCACTACTTGCTAGTGATGTTACTATTATTAATAATATCAAAGGAACAACTTATGTTGCAGCAAATGTATTATCTGGATCTGAAATTATAACACCGAGCCATATTACAGATTCTCAGACAGCAATGAATATAGGTGTGTATACTAATGATATTTCGATATGGTTACAAGCAAATACTACAACTGCATTTACTATAACAACTGTTGTGTATATACTAACTGCAGGTAGTTATAAAACATATGTACTATCTGAGATAGTTTCTAAGATCATTGCAGCGAGTATAACTAATTTAACTGCTAGTATATCATCTAATAGATTAGTGCTAACTAAAACAACAGCAACTAATACAGTGACATTTAGTTTTACAATAACTAATGCTACTGCAAACGCAGAAGTGGGCATTACAACCACAACTACTACATATAACTCTGTGGGCACTACGACTACAACTAATCCAAACTTAACAATCGGTCAAGTTATTGCACAAATTAATGCTGCGGGTATTAGTGGTATTAGTGCAAGTGAATCAACACTTGATCCAACTAGATTAAGTATTACCAGTAATAATACTACATTTTATGTTGGTGCTGGTAATGCTAACACAGTGATCGGTATTACTGCAGGTCAACGAGTTGCAACTACAACTATTACTACTGTGCAAACAACAAGTGACTTGGCTACTATTATAGATGAAATTAATGCACTATCTATATACGGAGTAACTGCTAGAAACAGCAATAATAAACTAAAACTAATCAGTACAAACAGTACTTTAGTTATTGGTGCCGGCACTGCAAACAGCACTGTGGGATTAACAGCACAAACTCATACTGCAACAGCAACCGCTATTAGTAATGTGTTTAACGCTATCGTTGGTAGTGATGGAAATCAAGTATTCCGTCAAATGGACTATGATCCAAACTTGTTTAGTATATGGATTGCAGACAATAGTAATAGTGATGAAGAATATGACGGGTATGCAGTTTATCAGAGTATGGATTTTGGTATGTATATTATGGATGCATGTCCGGGAATTACTGCTGCTGATGATGCAGAAATCACAGTTGCAATGCCCACTGGTGTCACACAAGCACACAACTTAACTACAAATGATTATGTGTTAATTAGAGGTAGCACAACTGTTCCTAATATTGATGGTATACATAGAGTAACGGGTGTGAAAAACACCACAACGTTTTACATCGACGTTTATTTAGAAGAAGAAGGTGGAACTGGAAACATCTACCCACTACGTAATGTTAGGTTTGCAAGCTACACTGATTTAATTGCAAATTACAATAGCACATTAAATGGAATTAAAAAATATAATTTCTCTGGTTATAGACAAAATAATACATTAACACCTATATATGCGTTTGTTGACACTGATGATACAGGTAGTCCAGCAGTTTATCGCTGGCAAGGAGACTTTAACGACACAAGCGGACATTACGGCGATCTAGGATGGTTAAAGGTTAGAACTAGCCTTCCACAAGCACGAAATGATTTAATAGATAGTGTTAAAATTTACGATAGCAGAAAAGTTCTAGTTCAACTTGAAACATGGGATCCAGCAAAAGGTATTATTCCTGGGTTTATTGAAGAAGAGATTGACTTTAAAACAACTGCAGACCTTGCAAATTATAACTACAACAATGTTAATGGATATACTGACAATCCTAAGAGATGGTCGTCAGCACAAGTTGGCATGCGTTGGTGGGATATTAGCACTGCTATGTATTTAGATTATGAACAAAGCAGTATAGACTATCAGCAAAATAACTGGGGTCGTTTATTCGACGGCGCTAGTATAGACATTTACGAATGGACATTAAGTCCTGTGCTACCTGATCAATGGGCAGATTTTGTATTAAGAAACGGAACAACTTCGGGTGTTACCGCATCAGGTGAAAGTTATTATGTTATTTCAAATGGCGAAAAGTTATATCAATGGACTGAGGAAATTTCATATAACCCTAGAACTAATTTAACTACAACAACATATTACTTTTGGGTTAAGAACAAAGTTACATATGGCAATGGAAATAATTATAACATTTATCAACTAGCAAATATTCTTAAAGATCCCGGCGCATATGATATTGCATGGTGTGCTGCATCTGGTTCCGATTACTTGTTTATATCAAGCATTGATAATTATATAAGTAGTGATACAGTTGTACAAGTAAATCAAACTTACGAAAGCAATGCACTTGCATTAAACGAATGGACATTGTTAAATAGCTCTGATGCAAGTATACCCGTGCCAGAACAATTACACATTAAAATGCGTGACAACATTGTAGGATATAATTTAAATGCTGTAAGATATACATACGTTGAATATAGCCTATTAGATACATATTCATTAAATGCTGTGGTATTACAAGACGGCAAATACTATATTAGTTTGGCTAATAGTAATATTGGCCATAGTCCTATAGTAGACACAGCACAGTCTTACTGGAGAAGAATATACGAATATAACTTACCACAAGACACACCTGCTAATGATATTGATATAGTTGTAAGCAAATTGTTACCTGATCTTAGCTTGCATCCTCTAAATCGTTATGGTCATTTAATTAGACCTCAGCAAAGTTTATTTGTAAATATCGAAGATGCAAGACATAACTTTATCGATTGCACTAATCGCTTAATAAAAGACATTTGTCTGATAAGTGATATCATTGATTGGGATATAGTATTAAATTCAACGTTTGTTGAAGGTGCGGTTACATATGATATCAGCAGATATTGGAATTACATAGATTGGTCAAAGAGAGAATATTCAAACAACAATGAACTAATATACGAATATGATCCTAGCAATCTAGCTGATATTATAGTAGATTCAAAATTCGATATAATACCACAAATGGGTGATACTATAGTATACGAAGAAGATACATATGCATATGTAAGAAATGCAATTCACGAAGATAATATCAATAGACCAGAAGTTTATAGATATGTTAATAGTGAATGGGTATTGGTTTGGAAGAAAAAAGGTACAATAGAATTCAGCGAAGAATTGTGGTATCAATCTAAGTTCGGTCACGGATTTGATACAGCAGGGTTTGACATTACTGGATTTGATAGTAGTTTAGGTAATATACTAGGTAAAATATTTGACGAGCTACGTACTAAAATCTTTGCTGGCAAGCACCGTGTGTTGTATAATAAGTTATGGTTTGCTTGTTTAGACGCTGCGGTTGCTGATACAAAAGTTGATGACTTTGCATTCAAAACAACATATGTTGACATTAAAGTGGAACATCCTATTTTAGAAGCTAAGCCAATTTATCAAAGATATAGTATGGATGCAGTAGAACAATTCTTCCATAGTATTAAACCGTTCCATACTAAATTACGTAGTTCAATTGAAGCATTGACATACAATGATTTAAACGATATTGAAATTACTGAACTAAGTTGGACTAACGATATTACTGTTAGATTAAATGATCATTCTTTAAAAGAATGGGCAATAGACACAGTACTAAAGGGCGGTGATTTTACTGAAGAATACTTGATAGATTCTTACATTGCAGAGTTTTATGTAAATTCAGATTATGTTCAGGAAGGTATTGATATAGCAACCTCAGAACCAAATAATGTGGATGAAAGTACATTTACAACATTTACAACTGTATTTGATGATTATTATTTTTATGACGGTAATAAGTTTATACAACCTGCAGAAGAAGGCTGGGGACCAGAAGTTTATCCTGGAAACCTTACAGAAAATATACGTATTAGCGTACAAACAAACGTAAGTGGAAGTACTGAAACTAGTGATACTAGAACATTCCAAATGAACTATTTTGCACCATATGATATTGAAGAAAGCATTGCAATTGTTAACTCAGCTAAAACTACACTCAATGGTGCAATAACGGCGTCTGCAACTAGTATTGTTGTTACAAGCGGTGCGCTACTCAACAGTAGTGTTAGTGCAGACAACAAGGGTGTTGTATGGATTGAGAACGAACGTATCGAATATGATGCCATTGATGGAAATACACTGATGTATTGCACCCGTGGTACTAGAGGTACTGGTGATGTTGCACATAGCAGCGGCGCTATTGTAATTGACGGCGGACACAAGTATCGCATACCAACACTAGATAATTTTGTTGATTACGGCAATGGGTTACGTTTGGCTTACAATGACACTGGTGTTAGCTTATCAACAGCAGGAATTACACCTGAACATGCATTCATTAGAAATGCCGGTTACGGAACGGTATAAATATTACAAATGGAAGAAATGCTATGAGTTTATCACAAATTGAAAAACCGATGATAGGTGTAGAAGGTCATATTACTATACGGGATCCTGAAACTGGTGAAGTGCTTGTGCGCCGCCGGAACGCTATCAACTTTGAGAATATGAGTATTGCAATTGCTAATTTGTTAGCAAATGAATCAGGTGTCACAAGCACATATCAACTTGCTACAATGCGATTTGGTAACGGGGGTACAATAATTGATGGCTTAGGTGCAGTAACATACAAGTCAACTAATACAAATGTTACCTCTGGTGCGTTATATAACCAAACACATTCGCAAAGTATTGACGAAATTGTATCTCTTTCGGCTAATAACGGTACTGAAGTGTTGCATACAAACGGAAACTTATACAGTGATGTTGTTGTTACATGTACGTTAGATTACAATCAACCAGCAGGTCAAGATACGTATGATACCAGTGCAAGCATGGACGGAACTTATGTGTTTGATGAACTAGCGTTATATACAGCTAACGGAAATTTACTTACTCATGTTATCTTCCACCCAGTACAAAAAAGTGCCAATCGTAAGATACAAGTAATTTACACATTGAGAATAAGAACATCGTACAGCGATGTGTGAGATTAGGATAGAAACATGCCATATACAGTAGACTTTGCAGACAGCGGAAAAACACCAATAATAGTAAACGATGGTACAGCAGATACTAGTACCAGCTTAGTTCTAGTAGGTAAAAATTATAATAATTTTGGCGAAGCATTAAACGAAAACTTATTGCGCTTATTAGAAAATTTTGCAGATGCGACCCCGCCCAGTAATCCCACTGAAGGACAGTTATGGTATGACACTCAGAATAGTTGTTTAATGCTATTTGATAACGGTGAATGGTACCCGATCGGATTTCCTGCAGGTAACACACGTATAGAAGTTAGAACCAGACTTGATACATTGTCCGTTCTTCACTATACCATTGAACATATTGTTGACAACGTTATTATAACCATTACAGTCGATGACACAACTGCATGGACTCCTGCTAATAGTGAATACCTAGAAGATGGTGTTACACAGTTAAGCACACAGTTTCCAGTTATACAGTCTGGCATTAACATGAATACGACTGCAAACTTTAAGTTTAGAGGAACTGCAACCAGTGCAGAATATGCTGACCTTGCAGAACGTTATGCTGCTGATGACGAATATGAGCCGGGCACAGTAGTAATTTTAGGCGGTGCTAAAGAAATCACAAGTTCAAAAGAAGAAGCTAGTATTGAAGTGCTTGGTATTGTATCTACTGCGCCTGGATTTGAAATGAACAGTGCTGCCGGAACAGATGCCACACATCCATTTATAGCACTTGCTGGGCGTGTTCCTTGCAAGGTAATAGGTAAAATAGATAAAGGACAACGACTTGTGACTAGTAGTGTTGCAGGTCATGCTCGTGCAGCATATGCATCAGAATTAGGGGACTATAGACGAATCATCGGTAGAGCTCTTACTAGTAAAGAGACCGAAGACCTTGGTCTAATAGAAGTTGTTGTAGGGGCAAAATAATGACGGTTAGCCCAGGGGCAATAGCACAGGCTAGTGAGTATAATACTGTTGCTACACTTGTTAACAAAGTGTTTGGCGACAACTATAGTACCGCGGCCCCCACTGATACTAACAAGACAAATCATAAATTTGGTTGGGGTGCAGACAATATTGCTTCTGCACTTGCTGTAGGTACAACGATAACTGCAGAACGTTTGCAATTTACAGTTGATCGTACAAATGTTATGACAGATCACTGTAGCGTTACTAATAGTAGCATATTAATGTTTGCTGCGCCATTAAACGCAGGTAGAACTAGTGTTGATATGAATGCACCTGTTCGTGCTGAAGATTTAAACATTGTTGAAAATAAAATAAACAATACCATCTTAGCAAACAACACACACTTAACTATTGATCCGACCAATGCCAGTAGTCTTATTGCAACCCCTGTTAGTGGAGGACCCTACACAAGATCAACACCATGGACTAACCAGCTCATCGCACAACATAAGTGGTCATTTGATAGTTATAATCACGCTAGATACTTTTTCAATAGCGGTGGGCAGCTACGTTTAGTTATGGAAATGATGGGCGGCAGTACTGCTGGTTATTATAACTGGAGTGATGTTATTAATGAAATAGGTGTACTTAGTTTCAATTGGGATAACTTATTACAAAGTAATAACAATTACACTGCAGGTACTAGCGAAGGAAAAGGGTTTTATGATCTAACACAATATTACGGCGATGGTTCAGATGCTGGCACCAATGATGAGGGGTTACTTTTTACTAGTTCGGGAGTAACAGTTAGCGGATATGGTTATGGGTCATATTATGAACCAACAGGTGCTTATGGATTTGTTTCGAATGCTAACCCTCCGTATACAAGTATGTATAGTTCAGCATACAGTGTTTACTCGTCATATTCGTCGACTTACAGTGCTTATGCTAATTTAAGATTCAAATTATACGGAAAATGGGCAAATAACGGCAGTGATGTTGTGTTTAGACTTGTATTAGATGATAACACATTTGTCGAAGTAATTGACGGACAAATTGAAGCAACATGTACTTATTTGATGCCAGATATTATCGAACGCAATAGTGCAACGTTTGATGTTAATCCTGATCCTATACTATCAATCACTAATAACTTTAATAGTGCAGACGATAGTTAACTATTGACACCCCCGTATAAATAAGTTATAGTAGCATATAATAGGGAGAAACTCATTATGGACGAGAGACTCGAAAAGGCTCTGGAATTTGCGAACTACCGCACTACACTGAGCAATCAAAAAAGAAACGTTATGAGCCGTATGCAAATTTTGCAAACAGTTCACTATAATAAAGGTGTATTCATCGCTGATATGAAAACTATTGGATTCGTTAATGCGTTGCTTACTGTTAGCAAAAAGTCAGCCATTATTGTAGACACTAAAGAAACACCAGTAGAAGTTTCTGACTTAAAAGAATTCTTAGATTTATTAGTTGGTGCTTATACAGAAGCAACAAACGAATATAAAATTCAAATTGATAAACTTAATAAAGCTAGAAATATTAAAACGATTATGGATTGGTAATGAGCGAAGCGGAACGTGGCGTATGCATGTTTGCATATAACAACAATCAACTTGATTACGTAAAGTATGCTCATATTGCAGCACATTATGTTAAAGAAAATATGAGCAACAATGCTACATGTTTAATAACTGATACTGGAACTTACGAATGGCTTAAAGCTACGGTGAACTCCGAGTTCCATAGCAAATGTTTTGATACTGTTATAGTACATGACATTGAGCATAAGCCAAATCCACGAAAGCATTTTGACAGCCCGTGGTCTGAATTCAATGCACCGTTTTTGAATAGAAACAAAGACGACATTTTTAGCATGTCGCCGTTCGAAAAAACATTGCTGATTGATACTGATTACATAATACAAAATAACTTTTACGATTATATTTTCGATACTGATATTCCTGTATCAATGCATCGTACTGCTAGATACTTAGAACATCAGACACCGTATCTAAACGAGCAGTCTCTTAACGAAGCTGGCATCCATCATTGGTGGAGTACAGTTTCTTTTC
>Ga0181348_1001334_pt1 | contig 10887 bp, 12 predicted proteins | sample Su13VDMM110DN_FD_130092 | JGI IMG/M metagenome (GOLD analysis project Ga0181348, IMG submission 130092) | Freshwater viral communities from Lake Michigan, USA - Su13.VD.MM110.D.N | ecosystem: Environmental > Aquatic > Freshwater > Lake | place: USA: Michigan | collected 2013-07-16
CAAACCAATCATGAATAGGTTGGTAATCAGATAACTGACCACCCCATTTTCTAACTGAGGATTTACAATGTTGCATTGGATGTGCCATTATTTTAAACTTTTATCAATTAAATTTCCATCATGTTCAAATTCTTCAGAATCAGTAATATAAATAGTATTAGCTATTTCATATTCACCTGAAGGAATTTTAATAATCAGTACTCCATAACCACCATCATTATCCCACCAATTTTCTAAATCATTTAGAATTTTTTCATTTGCAAAGTCTATTAAATCATCTCTAAGTTCACCATCAAGAGTTGCTAAATAAAGAGTGTCTTCTCCATAAGTACTTAAATTCATAATATCATAAAAACTAGCTTCTTTAATTGTAGTATATACAACATCATCAATATCTCCTGAATCTCCACCACCTGAGTAGAATATTTTAATTCCCGTAACACCAAGGTCAGCCAACTTTAATAGAAGGCCTGTCATTTCATTTTCTGTCATTTTTTTTAATTTAATTTTTAAACAAAAAAAAACGAGACTTATTTCTAAATCTCGTTTTATAATTTATATTTTGTTTTATTTAAAAAACTCTTTATATGGAAAACTTTCTGAATTAATAGCAAAAGTATCTACAAGATTTATTATATCTTCAATATTTATTATATCATATTCATAAAAAGTTTTCAGTTGTTTTCTTTCTTCTTTGTAAGATTTATTATTTAATTTTCTAATAACTTTAGTATTTACTACATCGCCGTTATCATCTAATTTTGGAAACAAATGGAAAGTATCTTTTTGAATTGTAGATATAATTGCTAAATGTTTTTCTTCTGGTAAAAATATACATTCTACATAAGGACAATCTTCAGTTGCTCTAATCATAGAAAATGTTGGAAATCCATTGTGCTCTTGAATAACGAGCATCATACTTTTGTTTTTTAAATTTTCTTTCATATATTATTTTTTACAAATATACTAATTTATTTGCAAACTCATAAGGTAAACTAAATTCTTTTTTATCAATATGGTAATGAAATTGTTCATTGATTAAATTTATTAGTTTGATTTCATATTCAGCCAACGTTTCATCAGATACTTTAAAACAATATACATCATTATTGCAATCAACTACTATAAAATTTACAACTATTTTATAATCTAACGCTTTGCCTCTTATAAAAAAATTGCATAGTTTTTTATAAATTATAGCTTGCAGCCAATAATCATATTTATCAAATGATTTAATAAATTCTTTTAAATTACTATTAGTTGTTTTGACATCACTTACATATATAGTTTTATTTGTTCTGCTTACTTTAATTACATCTAATATTCCTTTTAATCCGTAATATAAATCTGAATCTTTTTCTTCCATTTCTAATTCATATGCTAATGAATCTGTGTCATCTGTTTCTTTTAACAAATAATAAGCATCAGAATTTTTTAAAATAGCTTCAGTTTTTTCTAAACATTTAACCCACATGTTATCATCTACTATTTTTTTATCTTTTGATTCTATTAAAATCTTAAAATATTCTTTAGTATCTTCATTTACTATTTTATTTATTCTTTTTTCATCTCCTGTTAAAAATGGTGCTTTTTTATCTGAAGCTAAACTTTGATGCAAATTAATTTCTTTTAAGTAATTAATTATTTTTTCAGAGTATTGTTCTAGATTTGAAGTTAATTCATTTTCAGGTGTTGTTTTAATAATATGATTTATACAATCTTTTGTAGAATCACTTGGTACTTTTATTCCAATGTTAATAAATTTACTTTTTAATTCTTCTGGTTGTAAAACCATACAATGAACTAATGTACCTTCATCAAAATGCTTACCGGATTTTTCTTCTTTTTCATTTAATGCATAATAATTATAATATTTTTTAGGTGATTCTAAAAATATTTTTAATGAACTTGGACTTAAATATAATTTATCTAAATTATTATAAAATATTTGTTCATTAATTTCTTGTTCTTCCGTTAAAAGTTTTTTCATTTTACCGTAATATTAAAGTTAAAGTTATTTGAATGTTCAGCATTGCTGTTATGATAAGTACTTGCAATTAATTTTAAATCATCTGTTCTTACAATACCATAACAATCCTTTACAGTTTCTACTCGTCTATCTAAAGTCATTTTATAACCTACATTAATAGCATATCCTTCTTGAAGTATTGGCATAAATTTAAGACCATTGGTAGTTTTATTTATATCTCTCCAAAAATAACCGGCAATAGCTAACAATCTTATTAATGATTTTGCTGGATTAACTTTGTTTAACATTAGAGTTGCTAACCTTAAGTTATTGCTGTCTCCTGTTGATAATAATTTAATAATGTTTTGTGATTTTTCTTCGTCTAATTCCATGTTATCTGAATGCACCATAAATTCTTTTAAATGAAATATTTCATTTTCTTCTTGTGTTAAAATACCTTCTACATCTTCTTCTAAATCAACATCATCAATAACATTTTTATAGGTTATATCTGTTTTTATTTCATCTAATGTTTTTAATAACTCACAATTTATAGCAACATATGTATTATTTTCAATTTTATTTATTGTATTTTCAATAAACTCATTACATATATTTTTATATATACCATGGGCTGCATGCAAACAAAACATAAATTTATGAATGCTATTACTTTTATTTCCTTCCATCCAAACATCATACAAATTTGCATTTATTGATTTGGTTTCCATAAAATAATTATCACAATTTTTAATACTAAAATTATGGCTTTTATTTAAATCAATATTTGTATTGTTGTTTATTGAATTAAAATAAGCAATAAAGTCAGTTGTTTTTATAATTATTTCATTATCGTTTTTTAAATAATGAAATCTTTCTGTTTGATTGTAATAATATCTGTTTCTTTTTCTATGTGGTCTGTTAAAATCATCATTATCTACAATAATTAAATTGCATTTTGTTTTTTGTACATCTCCGGATAACAGTGTTGCTGTTGATTTAATATCTTTTCTATATTTTAAATCAACAGCAAATTGACTTTCTTTATTTTGTATTAAAACTTTAAGAGCATCTAATCTTTCTTGATTATTTTCTTGATTATCATATGAAAATCCGCTTATGTTTTCTTGATCATATCTAGCTGGTGAATTTAATTTAAAGTAAGCCTTATTTTCTTTTTTAATATAAGAATGATACAGCTCTTTAAGAAGAACTGTATCATCAATTAACAATAAATCATTTACTTTTAGTCCATCAGGAAGTACATAAGAGTTAATTTTAAATTTTGTTATCATTATTCTAATATTACATTTACAATAGATTCATCGTTCATTAATACATTATATTTATTATTAGAATTAATTACCTTTTTAGCTAAAACAAATTTTAAATCTGAACCTAAGCAATTACTTGTAACTAAATCTTTAATTCTTTTAATAAACTCGCTGTTAATTTCTGAATTTTTAACAGTGTGTATCATATAATTTATTAATCTTGTAGTTAATACACATGCAATATCTGCTCTGTATTCTACATCTTCTTTAATCAAATCTTTAATTTTAGTTTTTATTGTTGCAAAATCTTTTTTTGTATCTAAAATTTCAGATGGTGATATCATTTTATCTAATTTGTTATTAATAAACATAGTAAATAAAGTTGTTACCTCTGGGCCCACGGCACCTTCGCCAATGTTTTGTATTAATCCTAAATTAGATTCGTAATCTTTAATAGTTCTTAAAGAATTATAAAACTTAACTAAACTTCTTGGATTTATTTCAGGCTTGTCTTCTTTAATTATTTCATTACCATTTAATAATGTAAAATTAATTGCTCTTTCATCAATACCTGATTTTTCTGCCCATTCAGCCCATACATTAGGTTCCCATTTCATATCAAAAGTTATGTAACGAGATTTTGCAGCTGCATCAACATCTGATACATTATAAGTTCCGTCATCAGGATTTTCTGTAAGAAGAATTGTCCAACCTTTTGGTAATTTCCATGATATATATCTTTGCTTATCAATAATTTCCATTACTGCTTGCATAAATCTTGGAGCTGCTCTTGTGTAATCGTCAAGTATTAAAATACCATTGTCTCCTTTACCTGCAATCCATGCTGGTTTAGAATAACTCATGCGACTATTGTTAGTAAGGGCCCAACCTTGGTCTATAAATGCGTTAATTACTCTTTCATCTATAAATTTACCTGATTGCTTATCATTATCAGTCTTAGTCATATAGTATTCTTTCACTGGTATACCCACTAAATCTCCGAGCTCATCTAACTGTGCTAAATTTATTATTTCTACATTCGGAATTTTCATTTCTTCCGCTAATTGTTCTACTACACTAGTTTTTCCTAATCCTGCTCCTCCACAAATAGATATTGCAACTGGCTTTAATCCATCTTCTTGCAATGCTTTGTTGTTTTTAATTAAATGAGTTAATGTTTCTTTTAACTCTTGGCTTGTCATTTGTATTTTATTCATAATTTTAATTTAATTTAATTGTTTTTCCTGGTAAGTGATTTGTCATTCCGCATTGTGTTGATAAAACCCATAACATATTTTTAATTTTTCTATCTGGTGAAGAACATTCTCCGTCAGTTAAATAAATTAAAGTGTTGTATTTTTTCCTGTATTCCCAATAATAATTTACAATTGGATTAAAATCCGTACCTCCTCTCCCATGAACTTCTATTTGTGTTTTTGGTTTATATTTAAATGGTTCTTGCATTTGTGTATCTGCAAATACAATAGTAAAATCATGACCTGATTTATACATATGTCTAATTTCATTTAAAAATTCTTCTAATTCTTTTGTGCTTACTGATCCAGAACTGTCTATGCCAATTAATATGCTAGAATAACTTTGTATTTTGTTACCAAAATCTAATTCAAACCGTCTACTTTTTTTTCTTTTAGTTTTTCTAATAGTATTTTTAGTACTTTCTCCAATATATCTTCTTAAATAAGCCTTCCAATTAAATTTAGGAGGATCAATGTTTTTAAGTTGTTCTATTCTTTCTAGTACATTTCCAGGTACATTACCGCAAGATTTTTGTATTTGCTCTACTACATCTTCTAATATTCTTTCTAATTGTTTAATAGCTAATTTTCTTTCAGCTTCTGGTTTTTTATCAAATCCTTCCCAATTATGTTCAGGTATATTGATTTTATCACCGTTTTCATCAAGTATTGAATTCTCATTATTTTGAATTGCAATTTTCATACATTGCATTTTATTTTGATTTTTGGTTTTAGCCATCAATTTTTTATAATATGCATTTGTACCTTCGTTAGGCAATAAATCAAATTCTTCTGCAAATTTTTCTAATGTACATCCATCTGGTGGTAAATTTTCAGGATCAATATGTTGATTAATTTCAATATCTTTTGCAACATTAGATATGGTATGATCATGTAAATGTTCATAATCAGTTAAATGAAAAAAAGCTATATGCATTAATTCATGTTGCAGTAATCCTTTTCTTTGATTATCATTCAATGTTAACCAAAAATCTGAATTAATATATAACTTAAAATTAATTCCATCAAGGCCTACACCTGCGGTTTTAACTAAAGTATTGTTCCATTCTTTATTTAAATGTAATAAAAGCAATCCATAAAAAGGTTGCTCTAACATTAAGTCTTTGCAAGTTTTAGTTAAGTTAGCTTGTAAATTCATTTTTATTTATTTTTTTCTTTTTTAATTAATTTTAAAAAAATTGGTTTAAAAAATGCTTTTGTGTTTTTTATGCCGTGTTGTTTAACACATTCAGCTACATCTTTTTCTATATTAAAGTATATATAATCAATACCATATAATTTTTTGTATTTATTCATAGCTTGAATACCGGCTGCATCATTATCAAACATAGTAAATACATATTCATATTTTGTTTTGAACATATCTAACTTGTCCTGAGTGATAGTAACATTTTCACTGTCTGGTGCAATTAGTTCTATATTATTATATTTTAATGATTTGAAAGCACCTATGTCTTTAAGTGATGATGCAATGATTAAACATTTTTTTGTGTATGTTAGCTGATCTATTCCTTGTATGTATTCTTTTACTTTAAGGAACTTTGCTTTCTTATTACCTGGCTGGTATATTTTACATAAGTCTCCTGTATTATTAAAGTAACCATAAGACATGTTACAATCAAAACTTAATAAAGACTCAGTGTTATTATTTGATATTTTTATACAGAATGAGTCTAATGGTTTTATATTATAAGTTTTTAAAAAGCTTCCGCCAATTCCAAATTGTTTCCAAAATTCTGCATCAGTATCAGTCCATTTTCTTATAACATAATCATTAACTTCTTTTTTTTCTTTATTGATAATATTAATTAATTTAATATCTGTATCATGTTTAAATAGTTCTATAACTTTTCTGAATGCTTTTTGTCTATCTTCTAATTGATACTGCTCATTAATTATATCTATTGCATCACCATACAATCCTGTAGAAAAATCTTTAAATCTATACATGTTATCTTCTTCACAAAAATAAATAACCATAGACTGCGTATTATCATTTTCATTAAATATAGATTTAATTTTAATTGATTGGCCTGTTAATTTTTCTTTAAGATTAAATATTTTTTCAAATATTTTATTGCTTGGTATAATAAAATTTTTATTTGTATAGTATATAGTATTAATCATAACTGCAAAAAAAAAGCCCAACATTATATTGGGCTTCGATTATTATTTTATTTTTAATCTATAATTTCAAATAGATCATCATCTAACGGTGCTGTATCTATATCAAAATCATTACTTAAATTAGTTGTTACATCATCTATTCCATTTTCTAAATTTTCATTTATTTGCAGTTTTTTAACATCTGGTTTAATATGAATAGCAGGATTAAATGTAGTTACTAAACCACCTACTTCATTAAAAGGATAGTTAGCATCTTTTCTATCTGGTAAATAAAGATAATACGCTGAGTAACCTTTAGCATTTATTGATTCAGTACCTGCTAAACACCATGACATATACACATCTTTAAGTAATCCGCCTCTATTAATAGCATCAAACATACTTTGCCAGTTAGGAAATTTGCCATCGTTTTCTTGCAACCAATCAGGATGATTACAAATAGTTAAAACTTTTTGCAAAAATTCTAATATTTTAGATGATGCTGATATATTAAATGGTTTGTTTGTTTTCTTTGATACACCACTAGCATCACTAATAGGCCAATTAGAATACTTAACTAATTTAGTTTGACCTAAAAATTGTCCCATCTCTGGACTATTGTAAACTTTATCAAATCCAACAAAGTCTCCTCCTATTGGATGTGTTTCTAATTCCATTTTAATTACATACTCTTCTACTTCTACATTATTTTTAAATACAATATTTTTTTCAATCTTTAGTAGATTAATTTTAGCTTCTACATTTCCTGGTTTTATTTCTTTCGAAATAAGTGTTTTCTTAATTTCTTTTGTTGATATTCCCGACATAATTTTTTTTTTAAATTGTTAGTTATTATATATATATTTTATCCCAATACGTTATTAATTCATTCTCTTTATTATATTCTGATATTAAAATTTCAGCACCTTCTAATCTTTTAATTTTACAACCAGCTAGTACATCATCACTTGGCAAGAAACAAAGATAATTTTTTTTTCCTATTCTAGTCATGTAACCTATTGCTTGTGCATCTGCTGATATTGTTTGTTTATTTTTACCTATTAAATTAATATCATGTGATGTTAATTCCACACCTTCTTTTAATATATTTACTTCTTTAACATGTGCTATATAAATAATATTCTTTGCACAAGATTCAATTAAAGATGTAATATTTTTAAATGCTTGTCTTAAATATTGATAGCCTGAACCATTAGGTAAAAATAATATGTTATTATAGTTTGCTTTACCACATGTTTCTGCCATTAATCCGGTAACAGGATCTTTAAAAAACCAACCTTTACCTACAGCAGTTTTCATATAAAGTCTTTCTGCTTCATTAATGCACATGTCTTCTAACTTTGTTAGAGTATCGATAGCAATATAATCATATGGAAAATTAGCTTCTTTAATTTTAAGTAATAGTTTTTTTAAATCATTTATATTACTAATATAAAGAACCATGCCATCAGCAGTTTGAATTTTATCTTCTAGGTTAATTACTAAACAGTTTTTTAATCCTGCTACTGCTGTTGTTTTTCCAATCTTAGGTTTTCCAAATATTAATAATGGACTTGGATTAATTAATAAACTTTTTGTTGGTTTTGTAGGTAAAATTATTTCGTTTACATCTACATTTTTTAATTCATTCATATTTATTTATTTTTTAATTATTTCATTTAACCAACTCTTCATGCTTACAGGTTTGCCTGTTAATATAGCAGTAAGATCTCTTATTGTAAGTTGATCTATTGGTAAGTCTTGATCTGGATCAGGCATTTCAAATAAATCATTTTGTTTTAATAAGTCTTCACATTTTATTAATTCATCTACTGGTATAAGATATCTTAGTAAATGTGGATTCTCTGCAACTTGTTGTTCATGCGCATTAGTTTTATAATCATTTACATAATTAGGATTATAAATCCACTTATATAAAACTCTATTAACATCTTCAGAATCATAATCCCTGCTTACAAATTCAGTATATATATCTTCTTCTTTTTGTAATTCACTTAAGAAAAATGAGACTATTTTTACACTGTCGTCAAAGTAAGCCATCTTGGGTGAATAAAAAGGATTAGATAAATTTAATTTATTAAATAATTCTTTGTGATATAATTTTAAATTTTCTTTCTTTAATTTTTTATCAATGTTGTTTTGTATTTGTTTTGTATTTATCATTTTTTATTGTATTGATCACTCTTATCTTGTCCTGGTGTTTCCATTTCAGTTATCATCATATTATGAAACTCAGCTTTAAAGAAATTCATTCCTGGTTCACCATTTCTTGATTTAATCCAATGTAATACTAAAGTATTTTCATCTTCAATTATATATCTATCTGGTCCATAATAATCTATAAATCTTTTAGCGGGTCTATTAATTCCTATAACTAAATCTGCATGTTGAACTAATCCATCACCACCATATATATCAGATTCAAGTATAAAATTTCCGTATTTTCCATCTTCATTTCTTTCTGGTCTGTCTGTGTCTCTGTTTAATTGGGTTAATAATATAAATGCTATAGGGTATTTTTTTTTTAATTCAGTACATGCTTCACCTAAGTTAGCAAGAACTTCTTGTTTGTTTGCTTCATTAGAATCTTTTCTAATAAGAACAGAGTGATCTAAAGTAACAATTGTATTGTGATATAACTTTTTACCTGAATCACTTACAACAGAATACTTTTCCATGTATTCTGCAATTTCTAATTTAAATTGTTTAACAGTTACCGCTTCATCTATAACATCTACTGGATACTTTGATGCTTCTTTAGCATGTTCATGACACTTTTTTATAATCTCATCAGATACCACAATGTTTTCACTTTCAGCACTACATAAATACTTATATGTTTTTTTGGTTACTGCTGAAAATTCTCTAAGTTTAGTTGTTCTACCAAACATTTCTAATTGAAATTGCAATACTCTAATATTTAATCCAGGGTTTAATTTAAATCCTTCTCTTACTATTTGATCTACCATTAATGTTTTACCTGAACCAGGTCTAGCACCTATAACTGTAATTGTATTAAACTCTAATCCATTTAATGAAGCAACATTAAATTTTTCCCAAGGTGTTTTATAACTTGGTATGTTTTTTTGTTGTTTGCCTTTCATGTAATGAAGAGCATCTAAGTAATGTTCTTTATGACTTTTCCATTTCATAATATTTTTGTTTTAAAATATTTTTTTTCAGTATAACTTTCATTGTTAATTACTTTATCACAATAATCTGCTAAATCAGAATGAACTGTTTTTGTTCCATCATTTTTTCTTATAAAATATAATGCTGTTCTCATATACATATAGCTATTTGATCTATACTCATTAATGTACATGCTTGTCGCTTGTTGTATATTTTCCCATGAGTATTCGTAGTTTTCAAAGAACCATTTAAAATTAGTTTCAATATTTTTTTTATTACTTCTTGCATACTTTCCATTAGGCAATTTTGTTGTAGGAAATTTTTTAATAAAATCATTTATTTCATTATCATAATTATTTCCCATTAAAGCATCTGTTTTAATTTTTTTGTCTGTTATAAATAATTTTTCAATACTGTTTAATGCTTTAATTGCATAGTCAGTTAATGTATTAGTAATACAATCAAAAAGTTTATCAGACAATGTTTGTTTATTTTCTTCAGATATATTCTTTTTATTAAAATACATTATTAATATTATGTATTGTTTTATAGAAATTTTATGTTCTTTTAATTTTTGAAATAATGAATTTTGTTTTAATGTTTTTTTCATATATAACGCTAAGATAATAATTTTTTTTTATATATGGGTTGTTTATATAATTTAATTTATATCTTTGTTTTAAAATATTTTTTATGAAAAAGAAAATTATAAACAAATCAGAAATTATTACCGAAATTAATAAAGATACTATTAATTTAAATCAAATTTATGAAGTAGAATCTTCTGAAGAAGGTAATTCAGAAAAAAAATCTAAAGTTCTTCGTGTAATTAAACAGGATGCTATTATGCAAATAGATGTTTCATTTCATTTTTATAATCGCATTAACTATTTATTATCTTTTCTTGTAGCTAATGAAGAAGATCCAGAAAAAACAATTATTAATATTACAGATTGGCAAAGTGGTGGTTCTTTAACAACAAATGAAATGATTATACAATCTTATATGATTTTATTAAAATCAATTGAAGAGGTTGCTATGTCAGATTTTGAAAAATATACTGAGTTTATGAGTGTACCTGATAGCTTTGATTTATCTAAAGAGATGA
>Ga0181348_1001335_pt1 | contig 10882 bp, 19 predicted proteins | sample Su13VDMM110DN_FD_130092 | JGI IMG/M metagenome (GOLD analysis project Ga0181348, IMG submission 130092) | Freshwater viral communities from Lake Michigan, USA - Su13.VD.MM110.D.N | ecosystem: Environmental > Aquatic > Freshwater > Lake | place: USA: Michigan | collected 2013-07-16
AGACTATTATCAACCGAGTAATTGAGACGAGCGGCGGGACCACGACGTTTTACGCGAGGTTCTATATGGTGTTCGTAGACTCCTCGATACCCGATAACGGGTGTCCGGGAACACCTCCTTTGCAGCCATGCTGCGTGAACCTGTCTATTGATGCTAGATGCGTTTATGACGGTAGTGCAGTTCCCAGTTTTGTCACCAATGCGTTTGCAACATATAATTGCGAGGGATCGTTCGCTCTCGATTTTGAATTCGGAAACCTAAACGATAGAATCACGGTGACGCTGTGAGCGACTACCCAGAATGCGAATCACTGCGTGGCCGAATGCGGATAATCTGCCGCAACGAATCGGGACTGCCGCTATGCGGGAAAAACTCCACCAATGGCTACCGCGTGCAATGGGGCAGGGATGCACTGCCGGGTGACTGCGAGCCAGAGAGGCAGCAGCAGGCCCGTAGCGTGTCAGCGACAGGCGTCGCGGTGAATCACACGCCGCCGACGCAAGCCGCTCCATCGCAACTCGTCGGTGACGCACTCACGGCACTGCTCCGGGAATACGGACTCGCGGCCAAGTCATCCTGCTCTTGCAAATCATGGGCGGGAAGGCTCAACGAATGGGGCGTCGCCGGTTGCCGTGAGCATCGAGCCGAGATCATCGCTCACCTCGCCGAGGCATATCACGCCGCGACATGGTGGGACACGTTTCGGGCGGCAGGGAGTGCGGTCTATCACTCGCTGCCGCTCACGCTCGGCGGGATGGTTGACGAGGCCATCAGACGCACGGAGAACCCCTTGGGAAATTGATAGGCCCTCCAGTGATCGCACCACTGAGAGGGCAACCCACATCGAGCAAGCCGTGGGAGGGCAGCAAGCCGTGGCGAGGCCATCGCGTCACGGCCATCATCCCGACGCTCGAATGGTCGGAGCTGCTTGAGCTATCCGTCGAGTCGCTGCTGCTCCAGACCGAGCGACCGCTGATCATGATCGTGGACACCGGCAGCGTCGAGACCACCGCACGATTGCAGGCCATGCGGAGCCGCAACAGCGTCGAGGTGCTGTCGATTCCGCTACAGGGCTGGATTCATCCAAGCGAGCCGGTAGCGTGTGCGTTGGATGCGGCGTGGTCGTGCGTTCACACGGAGTACGCTTACCTGACGCACAACGATTGCATCCTCAAGCGGCGTGAGCTACTCGCGGAAATGGTGGACCTGACGGCGATCCACAAAGCCGTTGGCTACAGGATCACTGAGAGGCCATACCCAGAATATATCACAGAACTCGGCCACACTTGTACGATGCTCGACGTGAAGGCGATGGACCTGATCGGCATGACGTGGAACATGCGAGCGTTCGCGCACGTGACCGGCCAGTCGCTCGACCCGTCGTTCTGCGGCGCGAACAAAGTGGACACGGAAAGGTTCATGAATCTCAAGCTGAGGCAAGCGGGTATCGCTCCGCATTTCATCGGATTCGAGCGAAATTACGAGCGCACGAACGATGAGAATCTTGACCATGTGCGGAGCCGGACGAGTGGTCTGCTCTACAGCCCAACGCACAGCGCCAAGGCGGAGAAGTGGGAGTCGGACGCGATCACGCAGGCTCGGCTGCGTCACTCGCCGTGGCTCCAGTGATCCCCTCAAGTCTGCTCGCGTTTCGGTCGATGATACCAACTGTTCAGGATCACTTAACAGTTGGCCACACTCTCACACGGAATGGATTCCCAAATGGACTACGCACTCGGATTTTTCTCAGGCGCGATCCTCACGCTCGCAAGCTGCGCCGCTTGGTTTTCGCTGCTGGAATGGCTGTGATTCTCAGTTTCTTTCCGCTCTATTGACAAAAACATCAACCGACGAAAGAATGCGTTCACGGTGCCGGTATCAGCGGCAACCAAAACGATCAAGCGGGGAAACCTGCAAGAAAAAAGCTCGCGAGCCGTCTGATACACGGTTCTGCGGGCTTTTTTTACGGAACAACCCCAAGGAAGGACGGTGAGACATGCTGTGCATTACCAGACGAGTCGGAGAGGCGATCCACATCGAGGGGCCATGCGTCATCACGCTGGTCGAGCTTCGGCGCGGATCGGCGAAACTGGGAATCGAGGCAGATCGCGAGGTGAGGATCGCACGGTCGGAGCTTCTCGACTGCGATGGAAAATGGAAGCCAAAAATCAAACGGGGGGCGGAATAATGAGCGGCGAACTGATGGCGACGATTGCAACGGGAACGCGAGCCGAATCCGACGCGGCATTCTCCGCACTCGTCTCGCTCTGGCAGGGGCCTCTGACCGGCTACGCGTATCGGCTGCTACGTAGCTGGGACGACGCTGAGGATATTTTCCAGTCTGTCATGCTGACCGTGTTTCAGCATTCTGGAAATTTCAGAGAGATTCACACTACAAAACAAGGGTTTTCCGGCGAAATGTCTACCATGGTAGACACGGAAATAGGCGTTTTTCAACAAAACGGACGACAAGCCGCAAGCTCCTTCTCCGGCTGGATTTACGCGATCACGCATCGACGTTGCCTCGACGCGATCCGAAAGCGAAAACACGACGCACTGTCACTGCGTGTGTCACCTACAGCCGACTTCGATCCGCTGTCCGTCGTCGCTGGAGCGTCACGATTGCCGTTGGATGCGATTGTCGAGCGTGAGGAGATCGCGGAATTCACAGCCGAGTTGGACAACATTCCCGACGATCAACGTGCCGTGTTGGAGCTATTCAACGCAGGCTTTTCGTTCGTCGAGATCGCGGAGGCGAGCGGACAGAAGCTGCCAACCGTGAAGTCGAAAGCGAGGCTGGCGCGGGAGAAGCTGGCTGGCGGCGTGAACAGGAATAGAGTCGCCGAGATATTAGGCAAGATGTTCGCGTAATAACGATGTGACGTATTCGATGGTGGGGGGATACAAATGGGCCTGACGTTTGGGAGTCTGTTTGCCGGAATAGGGGGGTTCGATCTTGGGTTTGAAAGAGCGGGAATGCAGTGCCGATGGCAGGTTGAAATCGACCCATTCGCAAACCGAGTCCTCGCCAAACACTGGCCAAATGTCCGACGCTGGCCAGACGTGCGAACGTGGCCACAACCCGACACCGAGCGAGTCGATGTCATCTGCGGAGGATTCCCTTGTCAGGATATTTCCTACGCCGGAGCAGGGGCAGGACTTGACGGTGAACGCTCTGGCTTGTTCTTCGAGGCCGTTCGCGTGGTTCGCGAATTACGACCGCGAATCGTTGTGTTGGAAAACGTGGCAGCGCTGCTTACTCGGGGGCTGGACAGAGTTCTCGGGACGCTGGCCGAGGTCGGGTACGATGCGGAGTGGCATTGCATACCGGCTTCCGCCGTTGGCGCGGCACACCGCAGGGATAGGGCGTTCGTTGTTGCCTACGCCAACGGCAATGGAATGGAAGGATGTTGGGACGGTATTATTGCTGGCCCGATTGGACAAGGGTGGAAGAGTAGGGAGGCGTTTGTGCCGAACTCTGACTCGACGTGGGGTGACATCAATATCGGGCCGGGTGAAGGTTGCTCCCTCATTTCTGGAGACGATGATGGGGTTCCCAATTGGGTGGACCGAGTTAGATGTTGCGGAAACGCCGTCGTGCCACAAGTCGCCGAGTTGATCGGTCGGCGAATAGTCGAAGCAGCTAACAACGGGAACGCGGAGTGATCCGAAACCGCGTTGGTGCGTTGGTTGAGAAGATGTTTGCTTGACTCCGACGCGACATGGTTGGATAATGGCCATCGCTCCGGCCAAGAGCAAAACAACGCTTGTGACGATGGGCTTCGGCCCTTTAACACTGACACCCGCGAAAACTTTCCTTGGCCGGAGCGTTCGCGGGTGTCGGCATTTCCGGCACGCTATGAATGACCACTAGCGGAAGCCGGTAGTATGTGCCAAGTGAAATCGCAAACAGTATCAGCCACGCATCCAAACAAATGCCCGCACTGCTTTCCGTCTCTGATGGAAACGCAAGATGGCAACCGATACTTCAAGGAGCTTTGGTGCCACGCGACAGACTGTCCTGTATGCCGTAGCGTCCGACTCGAATCCAAGATCCAGAAGGTTAAGGACGGTCTCGCTCGATCTGAGCGATGGCAGCATACGATCCTTGATTGCGATCAGAAGGACTTCGCTTCCAAGCGTCGCAGCCTACTCGACGCACTCAACCGACTCGGCTGGATGTACGCCGCAGTGACAGTGAAGGCGGACAGGAACCGGTTGCACGTAATCCACGAGCCTATCCCCGGCGCGAGCCAAGTCGGTGCCGCCATTCGTGGCAGAAAGAAGACGCTGCTCGCCATCAGCCGCATCATTCGAGCGGACTCATCGCTGTCGGTTCGCTTCGCGCGTGCCTCCAAGTCGCGACCGTGCTGGACGAAGAACACAGTCGAGAAGCGCAGGGCAGCGGACAAGAGACTACCGCACGAGAAGCATCGGCTTGTAGTCTCCTCGCCGTATGGATCGCAGCGGTTCCAGAAGCTGGCAGTCGATCAGATCGGAAGACGTATCGAATCCGGCGACAAGCTGAACCCTCGCGACGCCGATTCGCTATTCGTACTCAACCGCACGTCTTCACGGTCCAAGACGGATTGTGGCTCCCCGCCTAGTCCAGAAGCACGATTCAACATATCGGAGCGGGATGAGAAGCGTTTGGAACGGGAATCGTGGTACGACAGCGGGCCGGAATGACAGATTATCGACACCGAAACAATCAGTAGATCAGCAAGCGGCCAACCCAGTAGTTGAGCCGCTCGTTTCGTTTCCGGTGATCCAATTCGATTCTCGTGCGTTGTGATGGCATGTGCAAGGCCGGTCGAGTTCGAGATGGTCAATCATCGAGTAAGTCCGGCGAGCGACGCGACTCGGCAGCATACCTAGCGACCCGCTGCGGTGCGTGACCGCGAGCGAATCAACAACAACCCGTCTGAGTATGAGGTACGGACCAATGGCCACGACAAAAATTGATATTGATATCGAAAGCGATCTGATCCCCGAGGGGTACGAGGCGGTCCGAGTCGGCGAGCCGAAGAAATGCGAGTGGTATATCGGGTCGTCTGGCAGAGCCGTGGAATGCTCAATGGCCGGGTGGCGTGGCGACCCGCGAGTGATCGTCCGGCCGCTTCCAAAGGCGCGACCATATAACGCGGACGAAATGCGGGAACTCGTCGGGACGGTGCTAATACACGCAAACGGCTCACGGCATATCGTCAACGGCTGCAATGCCGACGGAACTGTATTTTTTTACGTGATGTCCTCTAACTACTCTGGCGAGTCGCTGCAACAATTTTTCACGCACCTCGACGGCCGGAAATGTGAGGTCGTCGAGTGACACTCTTTTCGTTTGCGGTGATCCAAGCCGATTCTCGTGCGTTAGAGGATGGTATGTGCAAGGCCGGTCCAGTCCTAGCTGGTCAGGGCGTGGCAAGGCGGGGCGGGGCAAGGCAAGGTTTGTTTGAGCTTTGGAATCGTTCCAAGTTCATAGCGTGGTGATAGTTCAAGGGGGATCAGTTATGAAAACAGCAGTTGCGACGTTGAAGAGTGCGAGTCCTTATTCGCAGAGTCGGTTCATTCAGACGAAGAAGACTCGCGACGTGACACACGACGAACACGAGGAAGCGACGTGGCGAGAGAGGATGCACGTTGATGCGGCTGGCATCGTGTTCATCCCGCCGATGTCATTCAAAAACTGCCTGGCGGAAGCGGCGAAGTACAAGTCGATCCAAATTCCCGGCAAGGGGAAGTCAACATATACGAAGCATTTTGAGGCCGGTGTGATGGTGTGCGAACCGTTGTCACTCGGCATCAAGGGGGCTGACGTGGCTGGAGAATGGCTGCACGTACCGAGTGACGGGCGACGTGGCGGGACTACTCGCGTCTCGAAGTGCTTCCCGGTGATTCCGGCATGGGAGGGAACGGTCGAGTTCCTGATTCTCGACGAACTGATTGACGCGGACGTGTTTCGCGCACATCTCGAAGACGCCGGCAGGTTCATCGGTATCGGTCGTTTTCGGCCACGCAATAACGGCTTCTATGGGCGGTTTGAAGTGATCGACGTTAAGTGGTCGTGAGTAAAAGATCGGCGTGGCGTGGCGTGGCATGGCTCGGCGTGGCGAGGCGAGGCGAGGCGAGGCAAGGAGCTTTTAAGTTGATCGTCGGCGCGATGTCGTGAACATAAACACGGCATGGCGCGGCCTGGCAAGTCGCGGCGTGGCCAGGCCAGGCAAGGCAAGGCAAGGCAAGGAACTTTTGAATCGAGAGTCGGCGCGATGCCGTGAACATAAACACGGCGTGGCGCGGCTGGGCATGGCATGGCGCGGCGAGGCATGGCGTGGCAGGGCGGGGCCCGGCAGGGCGAGGCAAGGCAAGGAACTTTTCTTTTAGGGGAATCGAATGAAGAAATCAGGTCTATTTCAGAAATCAGCAGACACCAGCATCGTCGAGAACCGGCTGCGGAATACAGTCGTTGGCGAGGTCGTGACATACGACTCGTTGACGACTCTGCTTGGGCGAGATTCGCGGACGTTTTGCAGATCGAATATCAATTCAGCACGCCGATCGCTCGAACTGGAGTCGATATTCTTCGACGCGATCTCAGGCGAGGGGATGCGGCGACTCACTGAGGCTGAGGCTGTCACGAAGACCGCACCGAGCTATGTCAGCCGTGCGAAGTCTGCGGCTCAACGCGGGATGCGTGTGCTGGCTCACGTTGAGTTTAGCGGACTCGACGAGGCCACGAAGCGAGTCCACCTATCGACATCAGCACAACTCGGAGCAATCGGGCTGTTTTCAAGCAGTAAAGCGGCTAAGCGTATCGAGTCGAAGGTATCGGAAACATCGTCAGCGATTGCGATTGGCGAGACGTTGAAATTGTTCGGCGGATAATTCGGCCAGGCAAGGCAAGGCGAGGCTGGGCGGGGCGAGGCGTGGCGCGGCTGGGCATGGCGCGGCGCGGCAAGTTATCGCAAGGCAAGGAACTTTTGAAACGCAATACGGCTAACGCCGTGGACATAAACACGGCGTGGCGTGGCGTGGCCGGGCAAGGCGAGGCGAGTTATCGCGAGGCAAGGTTTGTTTGAGAAACGCAATTCGGCTAACGCTGTGAATATAAACACGGCGGGGCGTGGCGAGGCGAGTCGGGGCGTGGCAGGGCGTGGCACGGCAAGGCAAGGCAAGGAACTTTTAATGGGGCAACCAACGTGACACTCTACGACGTACTTAGATTTCTCGGCCTAGCACGCCGCAAGATCATCGAGAAGACGCTGAACGACATCGAACGCGACGAAGCTGCGGCGAGGCAGCGTGTGCTAGATGAGCGACAGCGGATACCGGACAAACGGGAGGAGAATTGATGGCAACTCATTTTCGCCAAACGCTTCTGATCGCAACCATTGTCCTGCTGTGTGCTGTCGGTGCGCTCAATCTCGTCCACAACAAAAGCAGGAACACTCCTGTCCCGGTAGGTGTTGGCAGCAGCGGCCACGCCCGTTCCCCGCGATGGCCAAAGGTGAGGCTGGCACATCTCGCTAAGTTCCCGCGTTGCGAGGCGTGCGGCGGTACGAATGACCTACAGGTGCATCATGTGCGAGCGTTCCACTGCGACGACAGGCTGGAGCTTGATCAAGGCAACCTCATCACGCTCTGCACAGATGGGCCGTGCGACTTGAATTGCCATTTTGTGATTGGTCACGCTGGAAACACGAGGACGAACAATCCGAACGTGAGGGAGGACGCGGCTAGGATGTTCCGGCTGCTTCACTCTGGAGTCGATTGCGAGTTGCCGCAATGAAACGAACTGAACTCAAACGCGGCACATCGAAGATGAAGCGAGCGCCGATGAAGAAGCGATCCAAGCGGCATCGCGACATGCCAGAGAGCTTGGCCGTGCGCAGAAAGTACGCTGCTGACAATCCAGAGTGTGAACTATCGCCTCTGATGATTCGCCACGGCGGCATCAGGGGCATCAGCGACGGTGTGGAGACTCACCACATCGTCGGGGCGGCAGGACGGATCGACGTGGTGAGCAACATCATTACGCTGTCACCTGCGATACACAGATGGGTTGAGGCGAACGTCGTCGAGGGCCGCATCTGGTGTATCTACGCCAAGAGCCTGAAAACCGAGATCAACGCCGAAGAGTTCCGTCAGTGTTCTGGCTATCACCTAGTTGGATGGCTGTCACAGCATCGAGCGGAATGGCCGGTGTGTCTGGTGCCGTACGTGGAAGAACTGGTTAAGTCACTGGAGTGAATTATGTCGCGAAGCGGATACACAGACGATAACGATGACCCACTGGCACGCGGCAGATGGCGGGCACAAGTCAAGAGTGCCATTCGAGGAAAACGCGGTCAGTCGTTCCTTCAGGAACTTGCCACGGCGATGGACGCGATGCCGGTCAAGGAGCTGATCGCGAATCACCTCATCGACGCAGAGGGGGCGTGCTGCACGATTGGTGTCGTCTGCAAGTCGCGAGGAATTGACGTGTCAAAGGTCGATCCGCACGAACCGTGGGATGTCGGACGTGCGGTTGGAATTGCTCATCAGATGGCACAGGAAATTGAATACTACAACGACGAATACGGCTACTCGTTCGAGAAAGTCAAAGGAAAAAATCGTTGGGAGAGGGTCGAGGAAACTCCAGAGCAGCGATGGCAGAGGATGCGGAAATGGGTGTCTGACAGATTAGTGAAGTCACTGGAGGAACCATGCTGATCGCAATTGACTTCGACGACAATCCGCGCACTTGTGCGTTGGGGCATTGATCCGAACCGACCGCCAGACGTTGAGGCAGCATGACAAACGAACCAACCCAATGGCACGGATCGGAAGCGCAGCGGCGGCGTGTTGCAATGCTACGTGCGATGCACTTACTACCTCGCACACTGCCGCCGCTGCCTGTTGCAGAGACGTGCCGGTGTGCTGTGGGTGAGTTAGTCAACGACTATGGCGAGCGAGGGCGTAGCGTTTGGAGAGAGAAATACATTGAGGAGGAATATCGACGATGAGCAGTGAACGGGCATTTCGCGAGCGAGACGCGATGTTGATGCGCGGTGATATGGATGAGCAGGACGACCGACAACAGTTTAGCGAGGATGAATACGATGCAACGCAGCGAGACAATCAACGAGATATCAGCAGCACTGGCGAAGGCTCAGGGGATGCTGAGGCCAGCGATCAAGGACACAGTGAACCCGTTCTTCAAGTCGGTTTACGCTGACCTCGCCGCGATCATAGAGGTGATCCGAGAGCCACTGTCGAGCAACGGGCTTGCGATCCTACAGAGCATCGAGACGGATGCCGGAGACGTGGTTATCACTACGCTGTTGAGCCACACGAGCGGGCAGTGGATTGAGACGGCACTACGTTTGAAGCCGACGAAAAACGACCCGCAAGGCGTTGCCAGTGCGGCGACATACGGGCGACGGATCGGGCTGCAATCGCTCGTTGGCGTGGCGGCAGACACGGACGACGATGGCAACGCGGCATCGGCTACTCAGTCGCAAAAGCCAGATCCAGCCCAAAAAGCCAATGCCAAGGAAATCGAAGAACTTCGCCAGAAAATGGTGATCGAATCCGAAGTTATGGCGTTAGGGACTGCGATGGGTGCGGTGTCCGATTCAGCAGGCATGGACGCGGTACGAGCGACATTCTCAAAGCTGTCGAGCAAACTGACAGCGGAGCAGCGAACGGCTTTGGTTGCATTGGCGGACGCGGCGAAGGCGAGGATAGCGGCGACTTCTGCTGCGGTGCCACCGAATAGCGGGGAGGTGGTGTGATGGCCAGGCGATTCAGCGTTCCGCAGATTGGAGACCGAGTGAGAGTCTGTTCGTTCAGCGATGCCGTGAGCGGTCTTGGAACAGTCGCGTATAGCAGTCGAAATCTGACGACAACACGAGGACAATTCGATGTGCTGTGGTGCGTGCGGCTCGACTCGCATTGTCGGGTGGTAGGGTTCCATCGGTCTATGATTCGGATCGTATACCGAAAGCGACAGCCCGCGAAATGAACATAACACCGGCGAGCGTGCGGCACCGCAATTGTCGCAGCGGGCAGATCGCTCGTCAGTAACGCTCGCCGGTGTCTTTTTATATGGGGGAAACATGACCTGCCCAGCCTGCCAACAACGGCCAACGGAAGACGGCTCGCCGAACAACCTGATCGTGTTCGTCGGTCGCGTCTGCGATCCGTGTTTCGCGCGACTGAACAGGCCGACGATTCACGTCGGCTGCGTGCCGGGTGAGCCTCACGCTGTTGTCTGTCGGAGGACGGCTGAGGAGTTTGAGCGGCGGCGTGTGACGCTGCTGCAACAGGCCCGCGATATATGTGGAGTCGAGTGAGAAACTTACAGGGGGAGGTGCGAAGTGGATTACGAGGAGTTTCTGCGGAACAAATCGCAGGTGAGCGGGATGTCTGGCTTCGAGCCGACATTCATGCCGGAGGTGATGTTTCCGTTCCAGAAGCATCTGACTGAGTGGGCGATTCGTAAGGGGCGGGCAGTTTTGCTAGAGGACTGCGGACTCGGGAAGACGCTTCAAGAGTTGGTATTCGCCGAGAACTGCGTTCGAAAAACGAACCGACCCGCGTTGATTCTGACGCCGCTGGCTGTCGCCCCGCAGACTGTTCGCGAGGCGGAAAAGTTCGGAATCGAGGCCAGTGTTTCGAGGACCGGGAAGCCAGCGAAAAACATCACGGTCACGAACTATGAGTCGCTTCACAAGTTCGACGAGGCTGACTTCTCGTGCGTCGTCGGTGACGAGATCAGTTGCTTGAAAGCGTTCGACGGCAAGCGACGTAAGCAGGTCACGCGGTTCATGTCGAAGATGCCTTACCGTCTTGGCGGGGCGGCAACAGCTGCTCCGAACGATTTCATCGAACTCGGCACGAT
>Ga0181348_1001337_pt1 | contig 10871 bp, 13 predicted proteins | sample Su13VDMM110DN_FD_130092 | JGI IMG/M metagenome (GOLD analysis project Ga0181348, IMG submission 130092) | Freshwater viral communities from Lake Michigan, USA - Su13.VD.MM110.D.N | ecosystem: Environmental > Aquatic > Freshwater > Lake | place: USA: Michigan | collected 2013-07-16
CAACGTTTAGTTCCACCGACCGGATTTCCAGGAGACACTGTTGGTAAGGTAGCGGTGGGTGACGTTTACAATCAATTACCAGTATCATCGTCAAATACAGGAATGTCTCTATCTTCAGTATTAATTTCAAATACTTCTGGTGGTTTTAGTTGTACTGCAACATCTTTACCGTTAGTAGCAGGTCAACAATTAACAATATCAGGAACATTTGGAGGTACTGGCAGTATATCTGGGTATACGAATCCCACTACATATTATATTATATCCACTGGCGGCTCAACAACTTTTCAGCTATCTACTACATCCGGCGGCTCAAATATTACAACGACAGCCGGAACACCAACTGGATTGACTTATAAAGTTAACAACGGATATCTAACTACAACAGGTAATACTACACAGTTATACACCGATCTGCCGGTTGTATTCACCGGCACAACGTTTGGTGATCCAGTAGCTGGCACCACGTATTACTTACGGAACGTAGTAAGTAATACCACATTCACAGTGTCATCTACGCTCGGGGGAGCTAATCTATCCTTGTCTACTGCATCCGGAAATATGTTCCTGAATCCAGTTGGATACTCATACGTTTGCACTCAGAACTACGACTCAACTGTATATACAAAAACGGTCTCGTCAACCACAGTCACCACTAATGCAATTAACGTTGTAAGCACTACCTCTCTTGCACTTAATGCTCCTATTATTTTCACAGCCAACATCGGTGGCCTTGTTGCAAACACAGTGTATTACATAAAATCTATTTCCAACCCAAACGTTACGGTAAGTCAATCTAGAACAAATGGAGTAGCAGACACAGTGGTCACCTTGAGTTCTAACTCTACTGCAACCACAGCAGTAGCATACATTGGTTCAGACATTTGGAAAAAGATACTCACAACTACCTGGTAATAATTAACCATGGAACACCCCTTTATATCGGATTTATCAGAGAAAACATTAGACGAATTACAAACAGTTATTAACTCTCTCATGCCAAAACTCACGTTTGCCTATCGTACTCAAAATAGAGCATTAATCCATCAACTAACTATGGCATTGGACAGCTACCGCAACGAACATAATAAAAAAATGGATAAGATTATCCAAAAGCAACAATTACAAATTAACATCGAGAAAAACTAATGAGTGCCAGGGTATCACGGGAATTTAAAATAGATGCAGCAATTCACTATGATTCGTCTTTTATCATTAATTCATATTTGATTGTGTTAGATATGGACGTGATCACAGAAGATGTTAGAGAGCAAAATATTTCTTTGGAGAGGATAAAATTTATCCTTGAAGGCTGTATAGACAATTGCATTATGATACACGACACGGAACTTGTAGCAATTAATGCATATACATCTGCTGGCATTAGAGTTTGCACCCTCCCTGAGGAACCATATGATCAAATTGTTGCAGCAGTGATAATGAGTAAATTAAATGCTGTCGCTGAGGGAAAACTATCAATCACTGAAGTCACCATCAATTCTAAAATATGTGACGGAGTATCCTTTCATATTTCGCGTGAGGAAGATAGCGATTTTCGCTCAACACAGGGCGTTTGGTGGACGGACAACAGCCCATCTATTTGTGATGTTCCCAAAAAATCTAACAAAAAAGACAAAATAGTTCAATTAAGAAAAGATGTTCCGGATTGGATCGATTTGGGGCTAGGATGGAAAGAGCCTGACTCACACATTGATCCGAAATTCGGGACGGAGATTGTCTTTATGAATTTAGATAAACAGTAACCAAAACAGTTGCGTCGGTAACACAAATGTGTTATCATGCGTGAATGAGATTAGATAACTACGGACAAAAAATATACACAGTAGATGATCTGTGTAATTTATATCTTATCGATCCAGATAGGTCGATAAAATATGTATTGACGGAGACACCAATCTTATTCGACGGTGAATTAGAAATAGTTAACCCACCCAAAACAATTCTTTATACAAATCCCCAGATTCCTCTAAGAGAATTTGACAGTATTGCACAATCAGCTTGGTTTATTCCTGCTGAATACAAAAACTTTGACATAGCAAAATATGTGTTAGACTTATGTTCGACAGACGAGGAATTACAACGAGCAGGACAAGAATTGATCATGTTTCAAGAGCGAGACATGTTTGAGTTACTTGTGTACTTGAAATACTTGGTAGATACAATGCGTAAAAATGGAGTGGTATGGGGAGTCGGAAGAGGTAGTTCGACTGCATCTTATGTACTATTTTTGATAGGGATTCACAAAATTAATAGTTTGTTTTTCGATTTACCCATCGATGAATTTTTAAAATAACGGAGAAATTATGGCAAAATATAAAACAGCATTAGGTAAGACGGTAGATATGGGAGCATTATCTGCTAAAAATGAAAAAACTAGAGCAGTGGGTAATCTTAAGGTTAATGCTCGGGGAGATACGATAGATTCTATGGGTCGAGTGATAACCCCTGCCACATCTAAAGTAAATATGCGATATTCTAAAACAGTGGGTAACAGATCCTCTCACGCCACAAAATCTGCCCCGGAAAATACTCGCCCGGTTGCGGACATCGTGCCGGAATCTGAGGAGTTAACTGAATTTGAACGGGACTTGAACTCAGAAGAGGATGACGCCTTACTAGTCGAGAAAATCAAGGCAGCAGAAACTAAGTCAGAGACCAAGGTAAAGAAATAATGGCATCGTTTATCCCACATAAAGTAAAGAAATTTCACCCATTGAACGACAACATCATCGTAACTGATATGAAGTTCAAAGAGCGTATCAGTTCCGGTGGTATTGTAATTTTGGACGATGATATGAAGAACACTGGTATTCGTCCACGTTGGGCAAGGGTATATGCTATTGGCCCTAAGCAGACTGATGTAGAAGTTGGGCAATATGTCCTGATCGCTCACGGTCGATGGACAAGAGGTGTTACAATAGAAGATGATACAGGCGAGAAAGTAATTCGCCGTGTAGACAATAACGACATTCTATTGGTTAGTGATGAGCCAGTTGAAGATCATACAATGAGTGATAAGGGGATTTAAATGAAATGGTTTGACAATTGGTTTCAGAAGAAATGTCGGGAATCTTGGGAAAACGCCCAAAAAGACCTAGAAAATATATCAAAAGAGTCTTACCCGGTACCATCAGTGCCTCGGGGAGGGCGCCTAGCAGGCCACGATAATACATTATCTGCCCCAGGAATTAACTTTACCATGTACCGGGCAAACGGAGGTTTCATAGTTGAACACGCTGAGTATGACAGTATTACTGACAGGCGCACTGTGGGGTTGCATATAATTCCTTCAGGTAAAGACTTAGGCGAGAGCCTAGGTTCCATTCTAACATACGAGATGCTTAAAAAATAATGGTTAAACCGCTTTGGGTTGAGAAGCACCGACCGAATACAATAGGTGATTATGTATTCGTGGATGAACGCCAGAAGAATCAAGTTTCCCAGTGGGTCAAAGACGGAATGATTCCTCATTTGCTCATGTCCGGTGAACCTGGAACTGGTAAGACTACACTGGCTAAAGTTCTTATTCATGAACTGGAAATTGAGGCATACGACCTATTAGAGATTAACGCAAGTCGTGAGAACGGAGTGGAGGTTGTACGCAACAAGATCAATGCCTTTGCACAAACAATGCCGTTCGGTAAGTTCAAGGTGATTTTCCTAGACGAAGCTGACTATGCTTCTGCTGAATTCCAGGCTGCACTACGTGGTGATATGGAGAGGTATTCCTCAACTGTACGTTTTATTTTGACATGTAACTATGTACACAAGATAATTCCTGCTTTGAGAGAGTCACGGTGTCATCATTTCCACATTGCCAAACCCGATAAAACCGAATTTACAGCACGTGCGGCCACAGTACTGGTGGCCGAGAATATTGAATTTGATCTTGACACATTAGACAATTATGTTCGGGCTGCATATCCTGATTTGCGTAAGTGCTTAAACTTACTACAAGTCAACAGTGGCTCAGGTAAATTAATTCCTCCGCAAGAGCAGGGATCAAATGAACATGAATTGCTGGTCGAGGCGACAATGCAATTCAAAGCCGGTAACATCTTAGGTGGCAGACAGCAATTGATGCAATACATTTCTCTATATCCATCAAGGATTGAAGATATTTACACCTGGATGTACGATAACCTCGATCTATGGTCTAGCACCAATCAGGGTAAAGACGCAGCAATTATCATTATCCGCAATGGACTAGTTAGTCTATCCTCGGTCGGTGTTCCGGAAATCGCATTGGCTGCTTCATTATCGGAACTTACCGCGTGAGATTCTTACTTATAACTTTTTTTAGAAAACCAAATGGGCAAATCGATGAGCAGGTTACGGTCTCCAAACGGGTAAAGGAATCAGATATTCAAACATGTAATTTGATCATGGATTTTGCTGAGAAAAAATTAGACAAATGTGTGGTTGAAGGCAGGAACATCCCCAAAGATTGGAACAAGATGTACGAATATTACAATAGGATATACCCCACTTTAATCGCACAATTAGATAAGCATAATTCAAGCAAATGACACCGATCGAGGAAGTCCAGCTACAAGATACATTAGCTAGGGCAGAGGAAGCAATCGAAAAGATTAATGCCAGCGATGGGCCTATGGCATTTCCGTTAACAAAAACGCTTGGGTATATAATTGATACTGTGCCGACGGATCTATTAAAGACAATAGATCATGATATGGATGAATTGGTATTTGATCGCACGTTGTCAAAGCATAATACGTTGGCTGGAAACATCGAAGTGCAAGATGCATTTCCAATAGATGCTGAAGTAGAGCAATATCTTCATTGGCTGTCCAATCAGTATTTTGAAGCTTTTCCGGGCTTCAAAGAGAAAATGAATAACACTGCCGGAATTGACAAGAATACAATTCCGGAATTAGAAGTTTTTTCTTTGTGGGCTAATCGTATGTTCCCACATGACTTTAATCCACCGCATACTCATTCCGGATTACTAAGCTTTGTAATATGGTACAAAACTCCATATACAGTAGAGGAGCAAATTAAACTCTCCCCATGCATGAGGGTAGATGACGGGAATTTAGCAGGAGCCTTTCAGTTCCTACATCCAAACTTCGACGATGGTATCACAAAAACTATAATCAGGGCAGACCGCAACTATGACGGAAAAATTTGCATCTTCCCGTCATATCTGCATCATGCTGTCTATCCATTCTACGGCACCGGTGTGCGTATTAGCATTGCTGGTAATGTAAGAATAAAACCTCACGCATTATAACAAGCTAGCACTTCTTCGATTATTTTGTGACGTTGTACATCCTTAACTGTTAGTTCGACTGATGATAATCCTGCAATAGGGCGAACAGTTAGGCGCCGTTTCAAGTCCAATAATCCATTGTCCTTAGAGATACGATCTCCCTGTTCAATATCTCCGGCGATGACGATCTTGCTTCCAATCCCTATGCGGGTCATGATCATTTTTAATTGACTTGGGGTAGCATTTTGAGCCTCATCTAAAATAACATAACTATGTTTGAAATTCCTACCTCTGCAAAAAGCTAGCGGAGCAACTTCTATCACTCGCTCAGAAAGCATGTACTCAATCTCTTTCATGGAGTAAAATTCGTTAAGCACATCAAATAATGGTCTTGTCCATGGCTCCATTTTGGCATTAAGGTCTCCAGGAAGAAATCCGTGTTTTTCGTCATCTACTGCAACCGCCGGCCTAGTTAGTATTAGATGATCGCATTTTCCTTGCTGCATTGTCCGTATAGCTGCAATCATGCCCAGGTATGTTTTACCCGTTCCCGCCGGCCCTGAGACTACTACGATATCAGTGCGGCTATCCTGTAAAGCGATGATGTATTTCTCTTGATTGACAGACTTGGGGATTAATTCGGTTGATTTTTTGATTCTAGGTTTAGATTGTTGTGTTTGAGTAAAATCTATTGTTTTGGATTGATTCATATAGAATGTCTTTGTATTTGATTCCTTGAATTGTGAGTACTTTTGATCTTTGCTTCGTAAGGTGTTAGATTTTCTTTTGGACAAAATAATGTACCCCTTTTATAGTAGTCCGAGCACTCATAATGCTCATAATTATTTAAAATGGTTCGCCATCTCTATATAGATGACATTTAATATCTAAATAAATTGATAAATATTATGCTGACCGGCTATTTTATAAATCTAGTCCGGTTTCTATTTCAATTAACCGCTAAATGTGATAAATAATAGATGAAACCAGAATCCGCAGACCGATTTTTCGATGATGTGAACTTTACGAGTATTATATCCACTATAAAGGGTGTGTATATCAGCGACGGGTCTATGTCCTCGCTTTTAGACTATGAGAGAGTACTAGATGAGGCTGACATTTATGCGTTTAGAAACTGGCGTCTAGGGGAGCTAGTGCAAGGTCCCGATATTGGAAGATATTCAGTATCCTGTACATTCATGTGGCCTTATAAATTAATGCCGGACCCTTCAGCCATCAAGCGATTAGCTGCAATTGGATGTAACATAGAGATGGCTAAATCAAAAATTAAAGTGCCAGTTGAAGTCACTAATTATGAAGATTTCGTACCGGGCACAAGATATCCAAAAATGCACGAAAAGCAAGTGTGGTTTGTTAGAATTAAGATTCCTAAGGAATTGATGAATGACGTTAAGGAAGGCTCAATTGACATTGCAGACCAGACGATTGACTTAGAAGATATTGAAAGCGCATATGAGGAAGATTTGGATAAAGAAAATACTCAACAAAATGAGCAGCCAGGTGGCATGATGGGTATGAACCAAATGCCTGATTCGGGAGGGCCTGGCATGAACGGCGCTCCTGCGCCCGGACAACAACCTCAGGTATAAATTATGACAACGTACATTACAGAGGGCCTCGATTATGAGGATATGGAGGGGCAAATAGAACCAATCCTCAGCGTCGATGAATATGCCGCTAAAATGGGTAAGGATAAGGATATTATCACTCTATCGTTTACTGTGAATTCTGAGCAAGCCGGCAAGGACGTAGTTAATTGGTTTGAGCGCGGATATGATTGGGTTCTTGACGCAAGCTTGAGCGAAGGTGAGATAGAGGTTGGAAAGTATTTGGTGTTTGTCGAGATGAATCGCAGGTCATCTGGGCCTAGACGCATTGTGGAATTACTCACTGATTTAAAAACGCTTACCGGACTAAAGCCATCAGATTGGATTATAACAATAGATGGAGAAGAATACGATGCAGACGAAAAGGTATTGCATCAGATAATGATCTTAAATCCTAATGAATATAAAGCCGAGGCGGACGAGGAAGAGGAGGAATTAAATGAGATGCGTAAGAGTGCAGGATTAGAGCCTAAGCTAATTTATACAACCGGCTCACCGGATACGCTACTAAAAGATTATATCAGCAAAGCAGGATTATAATGTCATTTCAATTACCAAAACGCGCAGAGCTTGAATTTCCACATGCGACGGACGACGAGGTCAATGCTCTATTGGTTGCTGACCCATCTATTCCCCAATTCCATAATAACATGAATGTTACTATTGTAGCTCCTACTCCTGTACTTACTGCGGCTGCACACACAACCGCAGCCAACAATGCAGATGTTTTGATAAAAAATGATAACACAGATTTCATAAATAAAAAATGGCGGCCATTAATGGCATTTGTTTATATGATAACTTGTATTTGTGATTTTGTTATATTCCCCATATTATGGAGTTTACTACAAGTATCAAGTAAAGGTAGTGTCATTATGCAATGGCAACCACTAACATTACAGGGTGCTGGACTATACCATATTGCTATGGGCGCTGTATTGGGTGTAGCAGCTTACGGAAGAACAAGAGAAAAATTAGAAGGAAAACAATGATGCCAGATACATATCTGTTGGGTTGTCCATATATAGATATTGCGGGTCAATCTACTCAATAACTATTGACAATAAGCAAGTTCTCTGCTAATATAGCATATGGACCATTATAAAACTTTAGGCGTTAGCAAAAATGCAACAGCAGAGGAAATAAAAAGGGCTTATAGGAAACTAGCAAGTACCACGCACCCAGATAAAGGTGGTGATACTTCGTCTTTTCAGGCTATCCAAACTGCATATGACACGCTAGGTGATGTTGGGAAACGACAAGCCTATGATAATCCACAATCGGGATTCAGAGAATTTCCGGGCGGGTTCCAGTTTAGTCACGGCGGAAACCCATTTGATATTAACGATTTATTCAGACAGGCATTTGGAACACGAAATTCAGCTGGGCCCAATCGCAATGCACATCAGATGTACCGGACTCGCATTTCGGTTACGCTTGACGAAGTCTACACTGGGGGCAACAGAACTCTTAAATTACAGACTCCCACAGGCGAAAAGTTATTGGACATTTCCATTCCGAAAGGAGTGCATTCTAATAGTCAAGTAAAATACAATGATATAATTGAAAATGGGGTATTGATCGTTGAGTTTATAGTTGACCCTCATTTAAAATTTGATCGTCGAGGAAATGACTTATTTGCAACGCATCTTATATCTGTGTTAGATTTGATTGTGGGTGTATCATTCGAATTCGACACTATTTCCAATAAAAAGATATCGATAACTGTTCCGCCCGGCACACAGCCACATATGCAGTTAAAATTAACTGGGCAAGGATTGCCCGTTGCAGGTACAAATTTCTTCGGGGACCAAATAGTATTGCTAAAACCATGTTTACCTGACATAATAGATAAAGAAATAACTGACAGTATCCTGCGTACTAGAAATAATGTAAATAACCTTAAGGACACACCGTGACCAATTCACCTGAAATTGAAAGTATCATCGAACGTGCTATCGCGCTTGCCGGTGACAGAAAACATCAATACTGCACAGTAGAGCATTTACTATTGGCACTTGTGACGCATACCCCATTTAAAAAATGTTTATCAAACTTTGGGGCTGACGTTGAGATGATGACGGGGGAAATCAACTCTTATCTGAGCGGGTTACATGCAATTGAATCGACTGATCCTGAATCAACTCCAAAAAAGACCAACTCATTAGAGCGGGTAATGAATCGTTGTGTGACGCAGGTGTTATTTACTGGACGGCGCCAAGTAACTACGATTGACTTATATCTCAGCATTGCCGCAGAGGGTAATAGTCATGCTCACTATTTCCTATTGAAATATGGTATCAACAAATCTGAATTTGTTGTGTACTGGCAAAAAGTATATAAAGGGGCAGAGTACACATCCAAACTATCTGAATCGCAGGCAGATGAGATCCTGGAAGAATACACCCTCAATTTGACCAAACTAGCTCTAGAAAAAAAACTAGAACCTGTGATTGGAAGGACATCGGAATTAAACGACATTATCAATGTCCTGGCTAAACGGTTCAAATCGAATGTGTTACTTGTAGGTGACCCCGGGGTAGGTAAAACAGCCATCGTCGAGGGACTGGCACAAGCTGTTGCAGCCGACGAGGTACCGGACTTCCTTAAAGGGCATCAGCTTTATTCACTTGAAGTGGGTAGCTTACTTGCAGGAAGCAAATACCGAGGAGAGTTTGAGGAAAAGGTAAAACATATCCTCGAGGCTCTCAACGCGAAGAAAAAGGCAATTCTGTTCATTGACGAAGCCCACACTATGCAGGGCGCCGGAAGTGGATCAAGTGGATCGGTCGACTTTGCCAACATGATCAAGCCCGCAATTACGAAGGGTACACTAAAAGTTATTGCAAGCACAACATGGGAAGAATTCTACGAGTCGTTCGAAAAGGACAGGGCGCTAATGCGTCGATTCTATCGAATTGGAATTGATGAGCCCTCTGTTGAATCCACAGAGCGTATTCTGTCCGGACTGAGTAGTAGATTGAACGACTTCCATGATGTAGAGATCACCCACGATGCTGTTATTACTGCAGTGGAGAGTGCAACCAGGTATATTCATGATCGAAAGAACCCAGACAAATCAATTGACCTGCTTGATGCTGCATGTGCGAAGCAACGGGTACTTGGCAATGCTAAAGCACAAATTACTAAGGAACTTATCTTTGAGCAGGTTGAAAAATACACAGGTGTACCGGCTGACAAGCTTAAAGGGGACAATTTAGAGCGGATCCAAACTCTAGAAGTTAACGTCAAAAGCAAACTATATGGGCAAGACGAAACAGTTGAGAAGGTGCTTGAACGTGTTTACGTCAGCTTTGCAGGAATCGGCAATGACACGAAACCAACTGCTAGCTTCCTGTTTTTAGGGCCAACTGGTACTGGTAAAACAGAATTGGCAAAAGTACTTAGTAAGAATCTAGATATGCCATTGCTTAAGTATGACATGAGTGAGTACAGCGAAAAGCATTCTGTATCCAGTCTGATCGGACCGCCCCCTGGCTATGTTGGATTCGGTGACAGTCAGGTTCAAGGTGGACGATTGATTAGCGACCTAAGCAAAAATCCACACTCAATTATGCTGTTTGATGAAGTTGAAAAGGCTCATCCGGACATCTTCAACCTTTTCTTGCAAATGCTGGATGAAGGTCAAATCACCGGAAGCAACGGTAAGCAAGTTAGCTGTAAGAATACCATCATCATTATGACCAGTAATTTGGGTTCAGTCGATGGTGAACGCAATAACATTGGATTCGGTGATCAAAGCAAATCAGGTGAGGATGATCGGGCGTTGAAGGAATTCTTTAAGCCTGAATTCAGGAACCGTCTGGATTTAGTTTGTAAGTTTAACAAACTCGATACTCTTTCTATTAAGAAAATCGTCATCAAATTCACCGATGAGTTGAAGAAATCCCTCACTGAGAAGCACAATATCACTCTCAACCTTACCGAGAATGCAATTGAATTCTTGGCTAAACAAGGATACGATCTTC
>Ga0181348_1001341_pt1 | contig 10854 bp, 7 predicted proteins | sample Su13VDMM110DN_FD_130092 | JGI IMG/M metagenome (GOLD analysis project Ga0181348, IMG submission 130092) | Freshwater viral communities from Lake Michigan, USA - Su13.VD.MM110.D.N | ecosystem: Environmental > Aquatic > Freshwater > Lake | place: USA: Michigan | collected 2013-07-16
AGCCCATTGATTCATATCATAGTTTTGCTGTCCTGCGGTTAATTCAAGAGAACCTGTATAATAATCAATTGTACCCCCAACACCTGCTTCTTCTCCATATTGTTGGGATAAGCGAATAATAGAAGCTAGATTTTCTTGTATAACTCTATTATTTGCAGGTCCTATAGTTTGAGGATTTCCTTGAAAAGACAATAAATTTTCTGCTACTTGGTATGCATATAATTCATTTCCATAAGTTGTTACTGCATCTTCAAGTGCAGTATAAAAGTTAATGTCTTGTAATTCAACTTCAACTAAAGGATATCCTAAACGTTGTGCAGCAAATTTTGAAAATTTATCAGCATCTTGTTGAAATTGAAATTCATTATCATAAAATCCAAATGGAGTATCTCCTGGTTGGAATGAACTTGAGCCGGGCCAAATAGGAATGTTCATGTTACTATTTTGTTATAAATATGAAAAAAAAGGGCCTCATTTAGAGGCCCATTTTAAACTATTTTTTAAATTAATTTTACATATAATTAATTCCTATATTAATAGAACATGTTCCTTTAATAACTGAATCTGATAGGGTAAATGTAGATGGAAAAAATGTAGTTTTTAAACTTGCTGTACTACTACTTGATATGGAAAATATTATACTTCCTGTATCATTTGAAGAAGAAGGAGAATAAGTTAAAATAGCTCCTATACTTCCTGTGTAACTTCCAGTAAGTCCAGTAAATGAACCAGATGATAAAAAATAAAAGGATCCAGTATCTACTCTTACCCATGATCCTGTTATTAAATTATCAGATGCAATAGATGGGGAAATGCTATTTGAAGTTTGAGTTAAAATTGCGCTGTATAAAGGTAAAAATGGCATAATAATTTATTTTTAATTAAAGTGATACGTTATAAGATACTTGAAGTTTAGCATTAGAAATATTAACTGGGTTGAATGAGTTATCATAAACGTTTAATTCAAAAATAGGACAAAATTCAGCATTGTAATATGCATCAAGTAATCCTTGAACAGGATGAACAAATGATCCTATATAATTTCTTCCTAACATTTTAAACCCACCTCCGGCGGCAGTATATGTTGGTAAAGATGGAAGATTAATTATTAATGTTCCTGGGTCTCCAACATTATTTGATGTGTAAGGGTTTTGTGAAGATGAAGTAAATATTCCTGGGACAGTTGAGGTTGATTGGGGTGGTAATTGGATAGTTGAATACATCCATGAATTAATTGTTCCAGGATGATTGTTAATCCATGGAGTTAATACATTTGTATTAAAAGAATTATATGTTGCAATAGGATTAAATGGAGTAACGGGTCCTGTTGGGTTTAAATTTTCATAATATTCAACAGTAGTTCCTAATGAAAGTCTTAAATTTGTATCAACATTACTACTAGCAGTAATATTTGTTAAAACTTGAATACTATCAATAGAATTCCATGTGTTTTGACCAGTAATAGTATCTGGGTAGATGCGTCCAAAAATATATGTTCCAAAGGCATTAGTAAAGTTACCTACAGCATATTGAGTTGTATTTAATCCATTATATGCATTAGCACTACTTAAATTACTTCCACTTACTTTAATTGAATCATTTACAAAAGCAATATGTCTAGAAGATGTAGTGTGATTAAAATTAATAACACCAGAAGTAATTGTTGTTGATGATGCGTTAACATTTGTTACTGACCATCCTCCTGGGAGTGGGTTTTCGTAGCAATCAAATGAATATGATTTTCCATCAGATGGGATAACTAAGTATCCATCAATTACTCCATTAATATCTCCACCTATTACACTTGGAAAAACAAGAACATTTATACCACTTTTATTGATAAGTGTAACTGTTTTACCTTGAGTAGGTGTTTGAGGTAATCTTAAACAATATGATTGAGAAGATGCTGTGGAAATTATGTTAATTCCGTAATTTGAATATGTAGTAGTATTTGTAGAATTTGGGTCAAATGAAGCAGTTCCAGTAGGTACTAAATTAATTATAGGACGAACAACAGCACTTCCTGAAGTGGTAAGTCTGATGTCTCCACTTGCAGTTACATTTCCATTTATTGTTACGTTTTGATTTAACGTATTAACATATGATGCTGTTTGAGCAGTTGTAACAGTTCCAATAACATTAGATCCACTAACGTATGAAGCTGTTTGAGCAGTTGTAACAGTTGCGTTTAATATGTTTGTAGAAGCATTATAAGTTAAACCAGAATCAATAAAAGGTGATTGGCAACCTACTGCTTGTTCATTTACTAAAACTACAGAAGTTGTAGTATCTCCAGGAACAATAGTAGAAATGTTTATGTTACTAGCACATCCAGCTGTAGTAGCATATGATGCTGATATATTAGAAGATCCTGTACCACCTACTACAATATCCCCTCCAGGCCCTTTAATCAATAATTCACTATTTACTGTTACAGAATTACCTGAAATAGGTTCAAGATTATTTACTCTTAATGTACTCATCGATTGTTTTGTTGATACATATAAGAAAAAAAATAAAAGGCACCATTTAGGTGCCTTAATTTTTAAAGTATGTTGTATGTTTTATGCAAATGAACTTGATCTCCAAGCTCCATTCATCCACATATAAAGGAAATATTGACCTCCTACTGTTGCAGGAATAATTTCTCCATTTGTTCCTATCCAACCAGGAGCAGAAGATTGTGTTTGAGGGATAACTATTGAATTGTTGTTGCTTACTTTAAATGCATCTTTACGAGTGCTATTATCGGATCCATTACCAACAATCATTAAAGATATAGCATCTCCTTGAGTATTATAAACACCCATTACATGTTGATATGAACCAGAAGCAATTGTTCCGAAACCTTCAGCATGTGAGCCTTGTCCAAGAGTTGTTGTAAAATACCCTTCAGCATGTGAATATTGGCCTAGTGATATTGAACCTCCACCTTCAGCATGTGAATATGCTCCTGAGGAAGTAGTAGATAAACCTTCAGCATGTGAATATCCTCCTGAGGATAGTGTAGATCGTCCTTCAGCATGAGAAAATATACCTAAAGAAATTGTATTAAGACCTTCAGCATGTGAACCTATCCCTGTAGTTAAAGTACCTTGTCCTTCAGCATGTGAATAGTTGCCTGAAGCTGTTGTGTTTTGTCCTTCAGCGTGTGAATAAGAACCAGATGCTATAGATCCAGATCCTTCGGCATGTGAACCTGTTCCAAAAGCAATTGTTCCAACACCTTCAGCATGTGAATTTGGACCTTGAGATATTGTTAAAAACCCTTCAGCATGAGATGCATATCCATAAGTTGAAGTATTTGCTCCTTCAGCGTGTGAACTAGTTCCATGGGTTTCAGTAAAGGCTCCTTCAGCGTGTGAACCTGGGGCAAATGAGGTTCCTCCACCACTTGTAGAGATTACAACAGGAGCAAATGGGAATGTTGGAGAATATGTTACATCAGCATATCCCCCTTCAGCATGTGAACCATTTCCGTAAGTTGAAGTATTTACTCCTTCAGCATGTGAGTAATTACCATAAGTTTGAGTTTGGGTTCCTTCTGCATGAGCACCTCTACTAAAAATTTGGTTTAATTCTCCTTCAGCATGTGAATATAAAGACTCTGAAATTATAGAACCAAGTCCTTCAGCATGTGAACCTATTCCTCTATTTATAGTTAAAATACCTTCAGAGTGTGAATAGTTACCTGAGGCTGAAGTTTGGTATCCTTCAGCGTGTGAACCATATCCATCAGTTCTTGTACGATTACCTTCAGCATGTGAACCTTGTCCAGATGCTATTGTAGTTTCTCCTTCAGCATGTGAACCTGTTCCAGAAGCTTTAGAGCCAGATCCTTCGGCATGTGAATAGTCACCTGAGGCTGTTGTAGTAGAACCTTCAGCATGAGATGAAAATCCTATAGTTAATGTAGAATATCCTTCAGCATGTGATTGATTTCCTAAAGCTTTTGCTCGAGATCCTTCGGCATGTGAATATAAACCTGAGGCTGAAGTTAAAAATCCTTCAGCATGGGCTCCTTCACCATTAGCATGTGTGTAAGCACCTTCAACATGAGAAAACCAGCCTTCAGCAACTGTTTCTTGTCCTTCAGCATGAGATCCTTTTCCATTAGCTGTTCCTCCTGGGTAAGATGTTATAGCAACTGGTTCTGGTGGAAAACCAGCCCATGTTACATCAGCATATCCCCCTTCAGCATGTGATCCAGTTCCATTTGCTTTTGTTAAAACACCTTCAGCGTGAGAAAATGCTCCAGAAGCTAATGTGTTTATTCCTTCAGCATGTGAACCTCTTCCAGCAGCATATGTAAATACACCTTCAGCATGTGAATATGCAGCAGAAGCAAACCCACGATATCCTTCAGCATGAGCGAATTGTGATGAAGCTGAGGTAAAATAACCTTCAGCATGTGATCCAAAGCTATTTGCTAATGTATTCCAACCTTCAGCATGTGATGCATTACCATCAGTTCTTGTTTGTCTACCTTCAGCATGAGATCCAAAACCATTAGCTATTGTATTATCTCCTTCAGCGTGGGAATATTGTGCTGAAGCAGATGTTTGATTTCCTTCTGTATGAGAGTAGAGTCCAGAAGCTACAGTAGCACTACCTTCAGCGTGTGAACCATATCCAAAAGCAATAGTAGCACTACCTTCAGCGTGTGAACCATATCCACTAGCTATTGTACTTTCACCTTCAGCGTGTGAATAATCACCTGAAGCAGATGTTATGTATCCTTCAGCATGTGAACCTGATCCAAAAGTTAAAGATCCACTACCTTCAGCATGTGAATAAATTCCAGCGGTTCTTGTATTATATCCTTCAGCGTGTGAAAACCAACCTGTTGAAAGTGTTCTTGTACTTGCTCCTTCAGCATGTGAACCTGGGCCAAATGTTCTACCACCATTAAATATATTAATTGTTGTAATTCCTGTATTTAAATCAACAGATGCAGTAATGTATCCACCTTCAGCATGTGAAAATGCTCCAGAAGCAACAGTACTAGCACCTTCAGCATGTGAACCAATTCCTCTAGCATCAGTACTAGTTCCTTCAGCATGTGAACCCATACCGCTAGCATTCCCTCCATTTGTGACAGAAATTACTGCATTTGCAGTTGGGTTGTAAATAGCGTATCCACCTTCAGCATGTGAACCATACCCTAAAGCAACAGTTTGTAATCCTTGAGCCATTGCATTGCTTCCAGAAGCAACAGAACAACTTATACCAGTTGTCATTGCTCCAACGTTGTGAAGTGTATTTCCTCCGGATATGATTAATGATCCTGAAATGGTGGTTGTTTGGGTAACTGGATCAAAGGTTGCAATTCCAGCAATTTGTACAGACCCACTAATGTTTCCATTAATATTTCCTGTTACAGTTAAATCTCCTGGGATTGTTATTGTATTCCCCGATAAGGGTTGAATAGTGTTAGTACTGATTGTGCTCATTGATTATCGTTTTATTTATAAATATTAAGGGGAAAAATAAAAGGCACCATTTAGGTGCCTTAAATTTTTAAATATTTTTTTAGATTATGCTAGTGAACCTGATCTCCAAGCTCCATTCATCCAAACATAAAATCTATAACTTCCTGTTACGGTTGCAAATATCATTTCTCCATCTGCACCTGTCCAAGCAGGAGCATTTGATTGGGTGGTTGGAAGTATAATTGAGCCGGACATTCTAACTTTAAATGCATCTTTACGTGATACATTAGTTGTACCATTTCCAACAATCATTAATGATGTATTGTCACCATGAGTATTAAATTGTCCTTGAACGTGTTGATATGAACCGGATGCTATGGTATTATACCCTTCAGCATGTGAACCTGTTCCTAAAGCAACAGTATTAGATCCTTCAGCATGTGAATAAACTCCTATTGCTGCTGTTTGACCTCCTTCAGCGTGTGAAGCATATCCTTGGGTAACTGTTTCATTCCCTTCAGCATGTGAACCTGTTCCTTGAGCATCTGTGTTAAGACCTTCAGCGTGTGAAGAAATTCCAAAAGCTTCAGCACCGTCTCCTTCAGCGTGTGAATAATTTCCGGGTGATAAAGTATTAACACCTTCAGCATGTGAAGATATTCCTTGAGCACTTGTGTTTTCACCTTCAGCGTGTGAATAGTTTCCTGTAGCAAATGTGCCATTTCCTTCACCGTGAGCATAATTTCCAGTAACTTCAGTACCAGCACCTTCAGCATGTGAATATGAACCAGACGCTATTGTGCCTTGTCCTTCAGCATGGGAATAGATTCCTAAAGAAATTGTATTAAGACCTTCAGCATGTGAACCTATCCCTGTAGTTAAAGTACCTTGTCCTTCAGCATGTGAATAATTACCTGAAGCTGTTGTGTATCGTCCTTCAGCATGTGAATATGAACCAGATGCTATAGATCCAGATCCTTCGGCATGTGAACCTGTTCCAAAAGCTATAGATCTATTACCTTCAGCATGTGAATAATCACCTGAAGCTGTTGTGTATCGTCCTTCGGTATGTGAACCGGTTCCAAAGGTAACAGTATTATCACCTTCAGCGTGTGAATTATCTCCATTTGTTATTGTTTGATATCCTTCAGCATGAGAGGCATACCCATAGGTTTGAGTAAATCCACCTTCAGCATGTGATGATGTTCCAAATGCTTGAACCATATAACCTTCAGTATGTGAACCTGGGGCCCATGCAGTTCCTCCGGGTGTAAATCCAATGTTGGTAGGATAAAAAGGAAATGTTGGAGAATATATTACATTAGCCCATCCACCTTCAGCATGTGAGCCTACCCCACGAGCTTCAGTGTTAACTCCTTCAGCATGTGAATAATTTCCAATAGCAATTGTTTGAAATCCTTCAGCATGTGAACCTCTACCAAGAGCACCACCAGCTTCCCCTTCAGCATGTGCATATAAAGCACCTGAAGTTGTGGTAAGTAAACCTTCAGCATGTGAGCCTATCCCTTCAGCTATAGTATTTACACCTTCAGCATGTGAATAGTTAGCTGAAGCAGATGTTATGTATCCTTCAGCATGTGAATAAATTCCAGAAGCAAGCGTATTGTTTCCTTCAGCATGTGAACCTGTTCCAGAAGCTTTAGAGCCACTACCTTCAGCATGTGAATAAATTCCAGAAGCAAGCGTATTGTTTCCTTCAGCATGTGAACCTGTTCCAGAAGCTTTAGAGCCACTACCTTCAGCATGTGAATAATCAGCTGAAGCTGAGGTTCTAAATCCTTCAGCGTGTGATGAATTACCATCAGTTCTTGTTTGTCTACCTTCAGCATGTGAAGTAGCACCAGCTGCAACTGTTCCAGATCCTTCAGCATGTGAACCAGTTCCAGAATTTAATGTTCTTGTGCCAATACCTTCAGCATGTGAACCGTTTCCAAATGCTATACCTCCAGCAACTTGTATAACAGTTGTTATACCACTTTGATCAATGGATGCTGTCATATATCCACCTTCAGCATGTGAACCTACTCCCCAAGCTTGAGAATTAACTCCTTCAGCATGTGAAACTTCCCCACGGGATTGAACACCTGCTCCTTCAGCGTGTGAACCGGGCCCATAAGATTGACCTCCACCTGTAGAAACAATCCATTGACTATTATAAGGATCATATAAATAATATCCTCCTTCAGCATGTGAACCAACTCCTATACTTAGACCATATCCTTCAGCATGAGAAACTTCACCTGTAGCAGTTGCAGTATTTGCATAGTTTAATAAACCTCCTTCAGCATGTGAACCAGCTCCTGTTGCTATTGTACCTGCACCTTCAGCATGTGATGATTCACCAACTGCTGTTGTTTGAATACCTTCAGCATGTGAATATGACCCTGATGCTATAGTAATTCCACCTTCAGCATGTGAAAATGAACCTGAAGCAAAAGTAAGATATCCTTGGGCCATTGCATTGCTTCCAGTGCGAACAATACAATTTAAACCGGTTGTCATTGCTCCAATATTGTGGAATGTGTTACTACCAGATACAATTAGAGAGCCTACAATAGTTGCTGTTCCAGTAGCTGCGTTAACTGTTAAAATGCCTCCAATAGTAGCAGATCCGCTAATGTTTCCTATGATATTTCCTGTTACAGTTAAATTTCCAGGAATAGCAATATTACTTCCTGAAAGAATTAAATTATTTCCTGATATTGGATTTATTGTGTTTACACTTAATGTACTCATTTTTTTTATATTATAATATTACTAATCTAGAACCGGTTCCAACTGTGATTGAACCTGAATTATAAATAGGTCCTATTAATAATGCGTTATATCCTGAGGGGATAGTTAAGTTGATTGAATATGTAGGAAAATTAGCAAAATACCCTTCATCAACTACTAAAGATCCTGTAAGTTGAACATCTTGTTCTAAAGGGTTTACATAAGATGCCGTAGCAATACTACCAGTAAAGGATCCACTAAATCCTTTTGCAGTAATTATTCCTGTATTAGTAAATGAACCTGTAAAGTATTCAAAGTTACCATCTAATTCAGCGATGGTAAGAGGAGAACCTTTTACTTGTCTAAGTGTTAAATTTGCCATTTTCTTTTATTTATAAATATTAAGTGGACGCTACAAAATATTCTAATTGTGTACTTCCTGAAATTGCTTTTGCTTTAATAGAACTTAAATATATGAATTCACTATAGTAAGCTTCATCAACGTATCCATCTACAACATAATCATTAATTGATGGGGTATTTATTTCAGTATCCCCTAACATTATAGATTTCCCAGGACCTAAATCAAATATAGCACTTTCTGTGTTATCATTTGCAATTAAATACACCGAAGTATTATATTGGGTAGATAAATTGGTAATTCGAATGTATTGTACTTGAGATTTTACAAATGCTCCACCAGTTTGTTCTGCTTCACTATTACAAAAACGGATAATTTCAATTCCTGAACCACTAAAAGTTGTAGCAATAGTATCTACACGACGAAGAATTTGATTAACTCCCGTAATATTTTTAAAGACATACGTTTTTTCAGTAGTATTATTTGGAAGTGTAATTTCCTCAGTAATAGTTACATACAAATTAGCCATTTATATTTTATTTATAAATATGGCTAACCTCTGAAAGATTTGTATACTTCTAAAATATCGTCTACTATTGGATGTCTATGATTTTTTTCTAGTGTGATTACGTTAAAGCCTGGGACTTCTTTCATATGTTTGCATATGACATCAAATCCAGATGTTTTTTTATCTCGTAAATCAACTTGAGCAGCGTCCCCACAAAATATCATTTTACTACCGGAACATATACGAGTTAAAAGCAGTTCAGTTTGGTTGTCTGTTAAGTTTTGTGCTTCATCTACTACAACTAAACAGTTTGTAAAATTTCTACCTCGCATAAATGAAACAGGTACAATTTCAATTTCACCTTCAACTATACATTTTTCAATTTTTTCTTTATTGTATAGACGATGCATGTTTTCATATACAGGAGCTGTAAATGGAGCTAATTTTTCATTAACGTCACCTGGGAGATATCCAATATCTTCTCCTGCTACTACAGTTGGTCTAGTGATGATAATTTTTTCAATATCTTTTTTAAACAATAAATCAAGAGCAATATTTGCTGCTAACAATGATTTACCAGACCCAGCTTTACCTCTTAATACAGTTATTGTACTAGTTAAGATTAGTTCTTTAGCACGCTTTTGCTCTTCGTTTAATTGTATATTAAATTTGATTGGGCCCTTAGGTTTTCTTTTTTCTTTAAAAACTTCCTGCGCTTCAGCAGTTCTATTAAAATCTGTCATATAACTACGTTTGTTGATAAATATTGTAAAAAGATAAAAAAAGCCTGGCTTTCGCCAGGCTCTTCATTTTTGGTTATTTACTACCGATTAAAGTACATTCAAATCGTTAATAAAGATACGACCGAAGAATTCAGGACGGATCATTTTCTTAGCATAACGAGTCAATAAACCTTTACGTGGAGTAAATGTTTCTGGATCGTACACTAATGGAGTCATGATTAGAGGCACATATGGAGCAAATACCGCACCAGTTTCAAGGAATTGAGATCCTCTATAACCCATCAACATTAAGTTTTCAGTCATGTAAGGGTTTTTGTAAACTGTATAACGGCTATTCATTTGACCAGCTTTTTGGATACCAAATGCATAGCTAGCTTTTGTTACATCACCATCAGAAGATGAAGCAAATCCTGGGATTGATTCAAGGATAGTTGCTACAGTTGGAGAAGTTACGATGAAGTTTGCACCACCACGTAAAGTCTTTTGGTGAATTTTGTTACTAACTTTTTGCATTTTAGTTCCTAAAGTTTGGAACCACTGACCTTGTGTGTTGAAGAAATTAGCATTATCATATCCTGTTTTGCTAGAATTTAATACACGGTTGTTAGTAGCATACCAATATTCATCTGCTGCAGAAGCATCTTGGATTAACATATCAATTACTTCAAGATCAATTTCTAATGCGATATATTCGCTCATGATTGAAGTCAATTCAGCTTCAGCATCCAAAGATTGGTATGCGTTTAAATCTTGAGCAAATTCTGGTGTCCATTGTGCTTTTAACTTACGTGTTTTAGCAACAATAGCCTCAGATTTCATTTGGATATTGATTTCTGGAATAGCTAGATCATTAGCTGCTGTAGATTCAGCATTTGGATAACCACCAAATCCAGCAGTTGAACGATCTTCAAAATCACCACGGTTGTTATCTACTGGGGCAATATTATAGAATAATGTGTTAGCAGTTACTACTGAACCTGTACCTGGGATACCACCACCAGCACCTACAGCTGAACCTGACATAATAAATGAAATCGAGGTTGAACCATTTGTACTTGTATACTGAGGTAATAA
>Ga0181348_1001345_pt1 | contig 10840 bp, 9 predicted proteins | sample Su13VDMM110DN_FD_130092 | JGI IMG/M metagenome (GOLD analysis project Ga0181348, IMG submission 130092) | Freshwater viral communities from Lake Michigan, USA - Su13.VD.MM110.D.N | ecosystem: Environmental > Aquatic > Freshwater > Lake | place: USA: Michigan | collected 2013-07-16
GATATAAATTCCAAACTACGGTTGGAGTGTTATTAACTTGGTACAAACAAACCAAATCCGAAAATGAAGATCTTAAAACTCTATTAACTACGTTAATTGAAAAATTAGATAAAAATAATTATAGTAGAGGTGGTTGGGATGAACTAAGATATAATACCAATTGTGATGTTGACTATGATAAATTTCAAAGTTTTGTTGCAAATGAATTAGAAAAAGTATATGAAGGTTTTGATGATGATGAAAGATTTACAAACTATAATGAATTTATTAATATTCAGCAAAAAGTAGATAAAGAATATGGATTTGATAAATGGTTACTAATAAAAACAGATAAAAATAAAATGTTTAAGGTGGATAAAATTGATCCAAAAACAAATAAGATCATTGTTACTTTTAGAAATAACATGAGTGATGACCGTGAACAAAAAAGATCTGTAGATTTTGAAGATCTGAAAAGAATTGAGACCCAATACGAATTATTTGAACAAATCAAAAGAATTGTTGGTATATTGAAATAATTTCCGTACATTTGTGCTATGGAAAGAAATTATGACTTATTAAAACAAGTATTGTCCGTACCAACAAAGACATATAAAGAGGATTTGATGATCCAATTTATTACCAATTGGTTAACCGAAAACAATATTCCGTTTTATGTTGATGAGATGTATAACATCTACGCAACGAAACAAACCGATGAAGATATTGAATACTTCCCGTGTGTGATTGCTCACACCGATACGGTACATACTATTGACACAATTAACGTTGTTGAGGAAATGTTACCTAACGCTCAGGGAGAGATCAAATTATCACTTAAAGCATATAACGATAAAGGACACCCAACTGGTATTGGTGGTGACGATAAATGTGGTGTGTTTGGTTGTTTGGAATTATTAAAGGAATTACCAAATTTAAAATCAGCATTTTTTGTGTCTGAAGAAACTGGTTGTCACGGATCAAAAAACGCGGATCCGGAGTTCTTTAAAAATGTTGGATATGGGATTCAATTTGATGCACCTGAGAACAATATGATTTCTGAATATCTTATGAGTAAAAATATGTTTGATCGTGATAGTGAATTCTTTAGAGTTGGTGGGGGTTTAATTACCGAACATTTCCCATCTGACACAAAGTACCATAAACACCCTTATACGGACATATATATGGTTAATACATTATTTAATATTCCTTGTTTTAATATATCAATTGGTTATTATCGTTATCACACACCAAATGAATATGTTGTTGTTGACGATACTTACAATGGGATCAAAGTTGGTAAGTTAATGATTGAGGAACTTGGTTACACTAAACATTAAATATTTTTAATTTTACTACTGTGGTTGATCCTCTTTCTTTTTTCTACCTCTTTTTTTTGGTTCAGGAATAGAATGGTCCTCAATTAAAATATTTTCATCGTCTTTTACTAATAACATATAGTCTTTATTTTCAACAACTTCATTTAAAAGTATTTTTTCGGATATTAAATCTTCGATTTTATCTTGAATTGCTCTTTTTAATGGACGAGCTCCAAACAATTCGTCAAACCCCACTTTTGAAATTAAATCAATAACTTCCAATTTGTAACTAAACTTATATTTCATTTTAAGTAATCTTTTTAATAAAATATCAAGTTCCAATTTAACAATTTTATCTATATCTTCTTTTTTTAATGAGTTAAAGATAATAACATCGTCAATACGATTAAGAAATTCAGGAGCAAAAAACTTCCCCAACTCTTTTTTAAGTACATCTCTTTTATGTTCTTCTTTAACAACATCACTATTAGTTTTAAATCCAACACCAGTTCCAAAATCATGTAATTTTTTAACTCCAATGTTAGATGTCATAATAATTAAACAATTCTTGAAATTGATCTTTCTACCTAATCCATCAGTTAAATGTCCGTCATCTAACATTTGTAATAATGTTGAAAAAATATCTTTATTTGCCTTTTCAATCTCATCAAATAAAATTACAGAATACGGTTTATTTTTTACTTGTTCAGTAAGTTGTCCACCTTCTTCATGTCCCACATATCCTGGAGGAGATCCAATTAATCTTGATATCGTATGTCTCTCTTGATATTCCGACATATCAACACGTATTAAATTATCTTCATTTCCAAATATTTGTTTTGCTAATTGTTTTGCTAAAAATGTTTTACCAACACCTGTTGATCCTAAAAAAATAAATGACCCTATTGGTCGATTAGGATCTTTAATTCCGACACGATTTCGTCGAATAGATTTTGATATTTTCATAACAGCTTCTTCTTGACCGATTACTGTAAAGTTTAGAGAAGACTCTAAATTAACCAAAGTATTTTTTTCATCCAAGTTTAGTTTTGATACGGGTATTTTTGTCATATTAGAAACAACCTCATAAATCAATTCTTCTGAAACTATTCTTTTACTTGTTTTAAGATAATCCTCAAATTTTCTTTTTTCTTTTTCAAGATTAGAAACAATAGTACGTTCTTTATCTCTTAATTCTGCCGCTTGTTCATAATTTTGTCGTTTAATTACATCAAGTTTTTCTTTTTTAATTGATTGAGCAGCCAATTTAAGTTTTTCAATAACTTCAGGTAATTTAATATCGATCTGCATTCTTGCTCCAACCTCATCTAAAATGTCAAATGCTTTGTCGGGAAATTCTCTATCCGTAATGTATCTGTCGGCTAGTTCAACACAAATCAAAAGAGATTCGTCACTATAGTTTACCTTATGATGTTCTTCATATTTAGATTTACTTTGTTTAAGAATTTCAAAAGTTTCTTCTTTAGTTGATGGATCTACAATTACTTTTTGGAATCGTCTTTCTAATGCCCCATCTTTTTCAAAATGTTTTCGGTATTCGTCTAATGTTGTTGCTCCAACACATTGAATTTCTCCTCTAGATAATGCGGGTTTAAAAATATTGGAAGCATCTAAAGATCCGGAACTGTTTCCCGCTCCCACCATTGTGTGAATTTCGTCAATAAAAACAACAATGTTTGGGTTAGACTGTAATTCTTCAATTATAATTTTCATTCGTTCTTCAAATTGACCACGATATTTTGTTCCAGCAACAACCGAATTCATATCTAAAGATACAATTCTTTTATCTGACAAGTTTTTAGGACATTCACCATTAAAAATCATCATTGCTAAACCCTCAACAATTGCCGTTTTTCCGGCTCCTGGCTCACCAATTATTATTGGGTTATTTTTTTTTCTTCGAGATAAAACTTGAGCGATTCTTAAAATTTCTTTTTCTCGACCAATTACAGGGTCTAATTTTCCTTCCTCTGCCATTTTTATTAAATCTCTACTAAAGTTGTCTAAAACGGGAGTTCCTCCACTACTGTCTGGTTTCTTTTTTCCTTTTTCGTTTTCGTCTTGAAATTCAATCATAATATTTGTTTTTTTATAAATGTAATAATTTTTTATTAAAAAGTATATAAGGTGTATTTTTATTTTTTTATAAATATATTTAAAATAAAAGATTATGGGAGTTATTAAAGAAGAAATTAAGGGAACAAAAATTTTAAATGAAATTGAATCAAGTAATTTAATTAAAACGGAATACGATACTGAAACAAAAAAACTTGTTGCTGAGTTTAAAAATGGAATGATTTATGAATATGAGGATGTTCCTCATCAAATCTATACCCAATTTAGATCCGCAAAATCACAAGGTAGTTTTTTTAATTCACAAATATCCAAAGTTTTTAAATATATAAAAATATCTTAATTTAAAAACCATTATATTTATAAGTAATGGATAATAATGAAATACTAAAAAGTTTTGTACCAAAAAAAGAATTAAATCCAAAAATTTGGGATTTAAATGGTGGTACTCCTGCTATGAAATCTGAAGTTAGAGAAAGATTATTAGAGATTGCACATGAGTTTATTGACTTTTTAGATATTGATATTGTAATAACAGACATTATATTAACGGGATCATTATCTAATTATAACTGGTCAAAATTTTCTGATTTTGATTTACACATAGTTGCTAATTTTTCACAATACCCACCAAATCAAATTGAATTGTATGAAAAGTTATTTAACTTGAAGAAAATTATTTTTAATAAGAATCACGATATAACAATATTTGGTTATGAGGTAGAACTTTATGTTCAAAATGAGGTTGAAACTCATTTTAGTAGTGGAGTATATTCTATACTTTTTGACGAGTGGTCAAATGAACCAGAAAAAGAAGACATTAACATAGATAAAAATCTATTAAAAGAAAAATCTAAACAATGGATGAACATAATAGACGGTGTTATAGAAAACATTGAGGATGAGGATATGGACACCGCAAAAGAACTTGTCGATAAGTATAAGAAAAAACTTAAAAAATATAGGACTTGTGGATTAGAAAAAGATGGGGAATATTCAACAGAGAATTTAGTGTTTAAGATTTTAAGACGGAACGGATATATTGAAAAATTACATAATTTAGCTACAACTATATTGGATAAAAAGTTATCCATGAAACAATAATTTTATAAAACAACAAATAAACATAAGTATTAATATATTTATAAGAAAAATAATATTTTTAAAAAAACAAAAAAATGGGAAACTTAAGACCGATTGGTAGTGAAAAATTAGAAGGAATGGATAAAATTAGAAGAATTATTGAAATTTCTCGTTACAAAGAGAATGTTCCAAATTCTATTAATGAATCTAAATCTACAGAATACTCTATCAATTTAGCAGATGGACATAAATACCAAATTGTAAAAGAAAAATCGGGTTATATTATAAAGAAATCAATTAATGAATCTGAAAACGAATATATTGCACCTATGAAAAATAGACAATATTACGCATCATATTCTCAAGCATTCAAAAGAATGAATTTAATCGCTAAAGAATTAAATACTTTATTTGAAAATGAGAACGGGACTTCATTATTTAATGAAGACAAAAAATACATCTTAAAAAGAAGACCTACAAACGAAGAGTCGTATGGTACAGATGATATTGAACTTGACGAACAAACCCCGGCACCTGTTGCAGCACCTGTTGCGGCACCTGTTGCGGCACCTGTTGCGGCACCTGTTGCAGCACCTGTTGCAGCACCTACAGCAGAACCTGTGGCAACTGACGATTCACTATCTTCTGATGAAGATGTTGATTTTGACGGAATGGGATCAGATGAAGAAGGGGATGATGACGAACCAGTTACAATGAAAATTATTCAAAAACTTACAGGTAAATTAGCACAAAAAATTAGAGCTTATAATAGTAATGAAGAAGAAGAAATGAGTGGAGATGACGTTAAATATGTTATAAATTCTGTTTTATCTTCATTAGATTTAACAACTTTAAATGATGACGATGTAGAAGAAATAATTGACCGATTAGAAGGTGTTGAAGAAGAAGATGTTAATGACAATCCTGAAATGGGCGATGAAGAAGGAATGGGTGATGAAGAATTTGATATGGGTGATCAAGAATTACCTCCACCATCAGAAGGAGGGGAAATGAAAGAGATTATGAGTTTAGAAGACGCTCTTAATGAAAAAATTCCGTCAGCATTTAGTAGAAACATGAGACAAGAATTAACAATGGGAGACAGTATGTTTGATCTAAATGATTATGAAGAAGATGAAGATGAATATCCAAGACACGGATCAAAAATGAAACATAAATCATATCCAACTTTATCTCACGGAACATTTGGAGAATCAAAAATTGATAGAATTATTTCAAAATATTTTAATACTGATGTTAAAGAAAAAACAATACAAGAAGAAAATCAAAGAAAATTAAAAAAAGAAATGAGTGATTTTAATAAATCCGAGATTGTTAGATTATCAGAATCAATAAGACAAGAAAGATCATCATTAAAATTTATGGAAAATAACCCAAAATCTTCTTTGGTTGGTGTTACTAATAAAGGAAATTTAATTTTTAATAACGGTAATGGTATTCCTGATACTAAGATTACACGAAATGGATCAATTTCATGAATAAATTAATTTACATAAATGGAATGGGTCCTAACTATAAAGGGGATAACATTTATGAATTTATTTTTTCTGATACATTAGAAGTGTGGGGAGACAATTGGGAATTAAAACCCGCAAATGGATATCCAACACCACCAGATGTTGAACATATTAAAAAAGTTGGTGTGTTAACAAATGGTGAGGTTAGTTTAGAGTTAATTCAAGATTCTGATTTATTTTCAATGTTAGATTCTATGGATGGTGTTATATCTTTAGGTTGGGAAAAAGAAAATAATGATATTGATTTTTCCATTATAAAAAGACTTGTCTTTAAATTTGGAGAAACGGAACAAGTTGTTAAAGATAAACTATACGAGCGAGACATTGTTCTTGAATTTGAAAAAAAAGTAGTATATGAGAACTAAAAAAGACATACAATTTTTATTAGAAAACGGTTTATCATCGTCTTTTCTTTCAAAATTAAATGATTCACAAACAAAATCTTTAGTGGAAAGATTTAATAAAAAAGAAACTAATGAAATAACTATGGTTTCTAGTGCTGATTCAGCAACTCAATCAAAATTACAATCAGAGAAAAAACCATATGAAGTATATGAAAAAACTGAAATGGATGAGGACTCAACATTTAATATTGTAAAAGATCCTGACGCAACTGAAGATGGTATGCCGACTACGGAAAGTGAATTAAAAGAAAAGTTTGAATCTCAATCTCAACAAAATTTCTTTTGGGCAAAATGTAACACAAGTAAAGGTGTTAAAAAGAATAAATGGTGTGAATTGGCAAGAGAGTTTTCTGATTCAACATCAAAAAAACAATACAAGACAATGCCCAAAAAGAAAAATCCTGAAAAAATGGATGAGGCTTATGAAAAATTTTTAGAAGACAAAATAGTGGGAATGATTGAAAGACGTATTGAACCAAAAATGACTAAAGGAGATATTCTAAAAACAATTTCAGAAAAAATGGAAAAAAATAATTCCATGATGTTGCGAAACCCAAAAAAAATGAGTATGTTTTCACATGAATCTGGCATTGAAGGTAAAAGAATGAAAAGACCAAATCAAATGATGCCGATTATGGGTTCAATGGAAGAAAACGACACAAAAGAAAAAGAAAGAACAAAAGAGAAGGATGCTCCGACTAAACCAGGAACACCCCCAAAAAGAAGAGGTAACCCCTTTAAAGACCCTAACCCTGGAGTTAAAGAATCTCCAAGAGGAGAGAAAAAAAATAAAGAAAAAATGAAACAAGATTTTATTGGGTTAATTAAACAAGTATTTCAATAACAATGGATAATAAATATTTAGAAAGATTAATACAAAGATTAATTAAAGAAGCTCCTGTAGATTACGGAGATTATCCAGAAAGAATGGACCCAAGGGTTCAATCCTCAATTGAGGATCCCGAAGGATTATATGCTAAAAATAGATCTTTTAGACAGGGAGTTTCCGATGTTGAGAGAATTGCAGGAAAAAGATTTAAGGAGATTGTTGATTCCGTAAAACGTTATTATGGTACGGAAGAAAATATTACCGATCCATCAGTAAAAAGATCAATACAAATGGAACAAATGGCAGCAGTAAGAGAGGTAATGAGTCTTGAAACTAGTCAAAATAGAGAAGCTTTGAGAGACCTTGCAGTTGAGATATCAGCAAAAGAAAGAGGTCATATGTCACCAAATATTACAATGAGTCAATCGTTAAAACAAAAAACAATAATTAAAAAACCTGGTCAAAACGGGGGGGTTATTTATGAGTTTCCTTATTTTAACATGTTAACTTTTTTAGGTGAACAACCTGTTGACCCCGGAGCGTTTCAAATGAAACCAAAAGAAAGTAAAAAATTGGACTTACCGGCAAATTTCTCATTTGATGTAGATGAGTTAACTCCAGATGAAATACGACAACTTGAAATTGAAAAACGTAATGTAATTAACGCACTAATCCAAGGATCCGGTAAAAGAGGTCAATTTGCTTATCAACTATATAAAGATAGATTAGATGAAATTAATCCAAGATTATACTCATTATATAATAAAATTATGTCAGCAAATGATTTAATGTATTTTACTGATCAACAGTTAATCGATAGTTTGGGTGGTAATGCCGCTGGAGATTCAGGTAAATTAAATGGTGGTGGTGACGATGATGATGATGATGATGAAGAAGAATTTGATGATAGTGATGGTGAAAATGATGTTGACACATATTATGGTAACGGTCAAATATTCCCAATTTTATTACATGAATTAGACAAATCATTTAAAATGGTTCCGTCACGAGAACAATGGAGAGGAATGGACCCATCAATGGCTCATGATATTATGGGACAAACAGATAACATGTTAAATGAACCAGCACAATTTAGAGTTGGTGGTGAGTTAGTTAGAAAATTAAGAACATTACTACCTTATGAATTAATGGATGCCGACGGTAGAAAATATGAACCTTATTTTGAAAAAATTCTTTACAGTATTCCTGCAGAAGAATTTTTAAAAAATGTAATTGCAAATGTTGTTTCTGACAATGAAAATGATAATAATAAGGCAAAACGTAAATTTGAAGAAATTTTGAAAGATGCTAAAAGTCAGTACGATAAATTTAATAACGAAAATGATGATGAAGATGAACCTGGATATGATGAAGATGATGATGACATTCTTAAACAATTAGGTCTTTAATAATTTATTAAAATAACTAAAAACCCCCTTTTATGAAAATAACTGGGGGTTTTGATATTTATCAATAAAAACTTTTATGGGTTTATCTAAAGAACAAGTAATGTTAGAGTATGTTAAATGTATGACAGACACAACTTACGCATTAAAAACTTACTTACAAACATATGATAATACGGTTTCACAATACGTACCGTTAGAGTTATTTCCCGATCAAATATCATTATTAGAAGATTATGAAAATTATAATGAGAACATTGCCCTAAAATATCGACAAGCCGGAGTAACAACTGTAACCGCCGCTTGGGCATCAAAAAAATTGGCATTTGCAAAAAAAAATAAACCTGAAAAAATTCTTATTATTGCTAATAAACTTGACACATCTCAAGAAATGGCAAATAAAATTAGGGCGTTTATTTCTCAATGGCCCGCTTGGGTCGGTATTGGATTTGCTGTAGATAAAAACGCACAAAAACATTATAAATTAAATAATGGGTCTGAAGTGAAGGCGGTTGCAACATCAAAAGATGCTTTACGTGGATTTACCCCCACAATACTTGTATTTGACGAGGCAGCATTTATTGAGGCTGATAGTGATTTTTGGGCGGCTTGTATGGCATCCCTATCCACAGGGGGTAAAGTAATTGTGGTTTCAACACCAAATGGTTATGACCAAATTTATTATGAGATATATGATCAAGCGTTAAGAAATATCAATGATTTTAAAATTTCTGAAATGTATTGGTTTAGAGATCCAAGATATACCAAAGATTTATATTTAGTTAAAACAGAGAATATTATTCATTATTTGTTAAATAAAGAAGAGTATACTGATGATAATATTATTAGTTGGGATGGGATCCCATTTGTTGAAAGAGATTACGTTAAACTAAAATCAATTATGGATACAGGATACAAAGCTTGTTCTTCGTGGTTTGAGGGTATGGTAAAAAAACTTAAATACGATAAGAGAAAAGTATCCCAAGAGTTGGAATGTAATTTTTTAGGATCTGGAGATAATGTCTTTGATTCTAATATGTTACAAAAAATTCGTGAAAATATGTTAAAGGAACCCCAAAATAAAATGATGGGAAATTCATTATGGATTTGGAAAGAGGCGGAAGTTGGTCACAAATATATTATGGGTGTTGATGTCTCTCGTGGTGATAGTGAGGATTTTAGTACAATTCAAATTGTTGATTTTGACACAAGAGAACAGGTGTTAGAATATATTGGAAAAATTCCGCCAGATACGTTGGCTGAGGTTGCTTTTAAATGGGCAAATATGTATTCAGCATTTGTTGTAGTTGATATCACCGGTGGTATGGGTATTACAACCGTACGTAAATTACAAGAATTTGATTATAAAAATCTTTATGTTGATGGTGTTGATCAAAATAATATGTGGAGGTCGGCATCAAGAACGGTAGATAAAATACCAGGAATTAACTTTAATTCTAAACGAGTACAGATAATTGCAGCATTTGAGGAGGGTTTAAGACACGGATTTAGAATGTATAGTTCTAGACTATATAACGAAATGAATACTTTTGTTTATATAAACGGTAGACCTGATCACCAAAAAGGACATCACGATGATTTAATTATGTCTATTGCCATGGCATTATACGTGGGGGAGTCATCATTTTCAAGTTTAGAAAAAGTAACAGAACATACAAAATCAATGATTGAGTCTTGGACCATAAGTAATAATGAATCTGTTAAGGATATAATTAATTTTAACCCAACAATGCCAAATATAGGACATGACTCAAGAAGAAATAATAGTGGACCAAGTAGAAGTGATTACGAAAAATACGGTTGGTTATTTGGGGGTAGATAATATTTATTAATAAAATATAATGGGATTAAGTGTAAGGAGAAGATCGGGAAAAATAATGGGTGGATCAAGTTTAATTGTACCTGGTCAAGATATATTGACCGCCAAGATTTTTGATATAGACTTTTCGAATAAAAGAGGGTCATTACCAGATCAACATAGAGAGTCTCCAAGTCCATCTGTAACACCAACACCAACAAATACTGTAACTCCAACAAATACTGTAACTCCAACAAATACTCAAACACCAAGTGTAACTCCAACAAATACTCAAACTCCAACAAATACTCAAACTCCAACTAACACTCAAACTCCAACAAATACTCAAACACCAAGTGTAACTCC
>Ga0181348_1001346_pt1 | contig 10840 bp, 9 predicted proteins | sample Su13VDMM110DN_FD_130092 | JGI IMG/M metagenome (GOLD analysis project Ga0181348, IMG submission 130092) | Freshwater viral communities from Lake Michigan, USA - Su13.VD.MM110.D.N | ecosystem: Environmental > Aquatic > Freshwater > Lake | place: USA: Michigan | collected 2013-07-16
AATCGCGACATTTCATCAACCACGTTTTTGGTGTACGGGTTCACGCATTTTTCAACAATAGTATTTGCGCCTGTGTATCCGCTTTGCGTCAACATATCTTGCGCAGTTCCTGCTGATCCCGCACCTGCTTGCACCGTTTCAGGGGCCATGTTCAGGGCTTGTTGAGTAAGAGGCGACAAGCCAGCCACGCCGCCTTGCTGAACGGCGTTTTTACCCAAATTGATAATGTCTTGCTGGTAGTCCGTTAGGTACTGCGGCGCAATTGTTTGCTTTTGCTCTTCCGTTTTCAGGCTAGGTAACGGAGCACCTTGGAATAAATCAGCCACGAGTCACCTCCTTCAGGTATGCCAAAGGCGATTTGGCTTTTGGTGGAATTTTATCGATAGGCGCTGATCTTTTGTGAGCGCGTATTTGTTCACGAAACTTATCCAAAACTTCTGCGCCTGCTTTGTTTGATCCGTTACCCAATGCGGCAACTAGATCGGAATCAAAAACGTACTCGCCATCCGCCAGCATGGCTGGAATGTCGTCGCTTTGACCGTCACCCTCGCCAACAACGGCTCGACTTTCCCTGTAATCATAACGGCCTTCTACCATTGGTGGAAGCTTTTGATCGGTGCGCGGTAAGCCACCTTTTGCCATTCCGTTGACTGGGGCTGAGACACCCATAACGGCCATTGGGTCTGTTACCTTGCCGTAGGTGAAATACGGCATGTCATCAGGGTTGGTTGCCATACCACCTTCGGCCATAGATTGACCGCTTCCTCCAGCAGTGCCCAAGTCCAATCTTCCTGTTGTCGGGTCGTATCCAGTGCCCCCCATCGTGCCAACCATGCCTTCAGGCAACGGAGGGTCGGGAACAAAGTTGCTGCCCCTCGGCGATCCATAGGTATCAACAGGATCTTCATAATCACGCGCAAAGCTTGGCACGCCCAAATTTGAATAAAAGTTATCCATTTCCATGGCGCTCGGGAATTGGTATGGAACTTTGCCTGTGTTCACAGTTCTGACCGCGCCCATTCCAAACGGAGTGGTTCGATTTGCTGGCCCTTGAAATGCTGGCATGGTTGCATGGTTTTTTACAGCATCTCTTTTTTCATACATGTCCATAAGCTGATACAAGCCAGCTAAACCCAACCCAGCTTTAACTGCGGTGGGTGATGTCAACAAATCCTTTGCTTTGTCGAGAGTGCTTTTGTTTGGTGGCGCTGGTGTTGCTAGCGGCGGCACTGGGATATTGTTTACGGGAGTGTTATAGCTCGAACTGTCGTTATTTGCGGCGTTGTCTGCGTAGCCAGAGCTATAGTTGTTCACAGGCGTACTGTCGTAATAGCCTGACGTATCGTTGTTTACAGGCGTGTAATAGTCAGAGGTATCGTTATTTACAGGCGTACTGTCGTAATAACCCGATGTGTCGTTGTTCGCATCTGGAGATTGGGTGTAATAATTTGAGTCGTCATTGTTTACAGGCGTGTTGTCGTAATAACTTGAACTGTCGCTATTGGTAACTTCTTCGTCCATCATATAATTTTTGTCGTAATTAGACGAACCGCCTGTATAGAACCTTGGTAACCCGCCTTTTTTCATTTGAATACTCCCGCCTTTTTTGTAATAGCCTGAACTTTCGTTGTTCACATAGTCATTAGAAGTGTCGTAATAACTGGATGAATCGTTGTTGTAATAACTAGAAGAATCATTGTTTGCGGCCATGTAGTCGTTGTACGCATCTTGCTGAGCTTGATACTCAGCTAGCTGATTTTGATATGCCGCCTCTTCAGCTAACTGGCGATTGTATTCAGCAAGCTGCGCCTCGTAGTCAGCTTGCGCTTGCGCATAGTCTGAGCTTTCATTATTCACTGGCGTTTCATCAGCCACGGGCGCATAACCTGAAGATTCATTATTTACAGGAACGTCATATAAATTTTTGTAATAGTTGTCGTAATAGTCTTTGTAATATTGCTCTTCATACGCGGCGTATTCTTCTTGAGTCATGCCGTACTGTTCCGCCAAGCTCGCGGGTGGAGTGGTGCTTGCTGGCGGAGTGTCGTAGCCTGATGACTCGTTGTTGACTGGAATTTCATAGCCAGAGGATTCGTTATTCACTGGCACATTGGATGCATCAGCGTAATAGCTATCCATGTACTCTTGGCCGTAATAGTCAACGTAGGATTTGTATTCGTCTGGTGTCATTCCCGCAAGTGATGCCTTTTGCAGCATGGAGTCATCAACTGGCGCAGTTGCATTTGGATAATAGCCTGACGTGTCATTATTGGCAGGCGCAGGCGACAGCGGCGATGTTTCAACTGCGCTTGGATTAGTTACTGGCGCAGTTTCGATCGCTGGCGGCGAAACAACGCCGGGGGTCGTGTAATACCCCGAAGTTTCATTATTTGGCGGCGTGTAATAACCCGAAGTTTCGTTGTTGGTAGGCGTGTAATAGCTTGAAGTATCACTGTTGGTTGGCTCTTCTGTGGACGACAACGGACTTCCACCATTCGGCACATAACCTGAGCTATCGTTGTTTGGCGATGTGTAATAGCCAGAAGTTTCGTTATTCGGTTCTTGTGGGATTTGTGGGCCAATAAAATTAGGATCGCTAGGGTCAGTGACTATGGGTGCTTTTGGCCCCATGAAATTGGGATCACTTGGGTTGGTCACCACAGGCTTGTAGTAGCCAGACGTTTCGTTGTTGGCAGGAAGTGTTGGCCCCCTGAAATCAGGACTGTCAGGATTTGTCACTGGCTTTACAGGTGGCAGGACAACAGAAGTGGCTGGTGCTTTTGGTGCTGTGGGGGTCGATGGGGTCGATGGCGTTGAAGGTGTTGAAGGTGTTGAAGGCTTCTTCAAATAGTCCACCAACTTACTGCCAGCATAGATTGCGCCTGCACCAATCGCTCCTGTTTTCAATAAACTGGAAAGATTGAGGCCAGAATTGCTTGAGCCGCCGCCAGTGTCTTCGACTCGCTTTGGGCCAGTCATGGTGCCGTAAGAGGTGTCAGTGCCAGCAACTGATGTCACGGGGACATTGTTTGCGCCTGTCGTAGGCGTGAACTCTTTTAGAGTCGTTGAAGTCGCTGGCTTCTTTTGCAAATAAAGCGTGCTTCGTTTTTTTGTAAGTTTTGGATTAGCCATTACTACCCCTTTATGGCGCGTATACAGGATTACCCTTTGTATCGAAATACAAGGGTTTGATGGTGTTGCCTTTGGCATCTACCTTAGGTGCGTTTTGAGCCAACGTGTTTTGTTGCTGAGTCGTGTATTTTGGCGGAGGTGGAGGTGCTGGCTTAGCGGTCGGAGCGCTAGCCAAAGTTGGTTTTGGAGGTGCCGCAACGGGTGGCGAGTAGCCCACTTCGCCCGGCTTCTTGGCCGCAACTGGGGTTTTAATTTCCACAGGAATGTTGTATGGATTCTTGATTGGATCAACAACAGCGCTTGTCAAATTAGACGCTGCGGGCTTGGGCGGGGCTTTTATCATGATCTCTTCCGCCGTCAGCTTTGCGTTTGGATCTGACACGTTAAACGCATCACCTGTGGTGCGAGCAGCAGGCGGTGGCGGTGGCGGAGCTTTAATCATCACCTCTTCCGCAGTCAATTTGGCGTTTGGATCCATTACGTTGAAAGCGTCGCCAGCCTTTCTTGGCGGCGGTGGAGGCGGCGGTGGAGGCTTTATAGCAGGCGGCACTGAAGGTGGAACTGGAGGCGCTTTTGGAGCCACGGGAGGTGGAGGCGGAGGCGGCGGCTTTGGTGGAGCTACTGGCGCTTTCGGTGGCGGCGGCTTGCTTGGAGGTGGCGGCTTTTTGGGTGGCGGAGGCGCAATCACCTTATTGACTTCACCCATAGCGGTTTTTGTGATGTTGGAAGCTATTGCTTGACCAATATCAGTTTGTTTAGGCGGTGCCGCAGGAGCTTTTGCCGCGTCTTGTGTTGCAGTGTTTGGAACAACGCTTGGCGCGGCGTTTGAGGTATAAGAAGATGAGTCTTTAGAGGGTTGCGTGGGTGACGACGCTGATTGGTTATAGCTTGAGCTAGTGTTGTTTGCTTGTTGCTTCAATATATCTATCTCAGCTTTTTTGTAAACAGACTCGTTAAATTCTTCAAAAGACGTGTCCACAGCCTTTTCGTATTTATCAACCGAAGATCCAAACGATTTAGCAAAAACTTCTCGATCCGCTAGCTTTTGTTGAAAGTCTTTTTCGGCTTTTGTGTAATCATCTTTTGCAGGATTGTATTCAGTTTGAAGGAATTGTTTGTAGTCGTTTGACTCTTGCAAAAGTTCAAGTTTTCTTTTTTCGTATGTTGCGAGCGAATCTTTAGGGGCTTCATTAATTACGTAATCTATTGTATGTAATTGACCGTCAGTCATTCCGCTCGTGCCACCTTTTGCGGTTTCTTGAGATATTCTGTTTGCGGTCGCAACGGATTTGTTGTAATCATCGGCGGCTTTTTTTTCTTTTGCTCTTGCGTCGTTAACTCGTTTTTCTTTTTCTTTACTGGTTTCAAATTTTTGTTTTACCCACGCTTTTTTTTCATCTAAGTACGCCTGCGCTTTTTGCAAAGTCTCAGAATTTTTTGTTAGGTTAGTTGCAAATTGATTAACGTAATGAGCAGAGGCGGTGACAGCGGCTGAATTTGCAATTGCGTCACCAATATCTCTACCATTCAAAATAGCAGTCGTTGCAGAGTTTGTTGCGCTAGTTACCATTTTGGTGTCTAAGTCGCCGGGGCTAAACCCGTAGCCTCCCAACTCTTTTGGCTTAGTAAGGGTCTGCGAAACATACCCTGACACTGCGCCTGCAATGGCCGCATTTCTAATTTGCTCTTCTGTGCCGCCTCTTAAATATGCGGCTGCGGCAGGCAAAGATGCATTGATTAAAACTTGCTTGTAAAGGTCTTTGCTTTGCACGTTTGCGCCAACGTAAGACAGGCCCAAATTGATTGCAGCATCTTTCCAGTCGCCGCCATTGAGAACAGACACAGCCGCGTTTGCAATTGGGTAAGGCACGCCAACTGCCGTCAAGCCAATACTTACAATTGTTGGAATAGGATTTTTTGCTATGGCCTTTGCAGTTGCATAAAGAGATGCCGCAGTTTTTACTGTGGTGCTTTTTGCAAACTCAGCGACTTTTTTACCAGCGTTAACAACTGACGTTCCTGCGCTTTTTGCGCCTTTTAGCAAATCTTTGACATCGCTAACAACAGCATTACCAACGTCTTTTAAAGTTTGTAGTGGGTTTGATATAGCCTTAACAGGGTCTTTGACTATATTTACAAAGGTGGAGAACATTCCCATTAGGCGCTCCTTGCACTTGATGTGCTCACAGCAACTTCGGCAAATTCATCATCGTCGCCAATAATGTCTCCAATCTCCACATCGTAACCAGCATTTTCTAAAAATTTTATAGGTACTGTATGGGTCATATAAGTTGAATAATACTCGTAGCCAGCCAATCGCAAAGCCTTTGCAAACTCAACAAAATTCTTTCCCTGCAACAGTGGCGGGTCTACAGTAAAAACATACCCAGCGGCAATTTTGTCCACCTTTTTAAAAATAAAAATTGTGTTGTTTGAGCGAAGCGATCTCCACTCTTTTGTTTCAGTAATTTTTTTGTAAATGTCCATGTAGACATACAGCCAATCCTCGCCAAACATTTTTGTTGACTTGGATCTTTTGATAATGTTTTGTACGGTTTCTTGTTTCATGAACGTGCAGGATTGACCGCCCCCACTAAAACAGTGGCCCAATCAGACCAGTCATCAAAAAGATTTGGGTCTGGCACAGCTTCTCGCGCAAACGAATCAATACCTTTCAATCCATTACCCCAAGATTTCCAATCGGTAAATTCATTGGGTATTGTCAATTGCTGGTCGGCATATAACTCGCACATCAAGCTTGCCCACGACGTAAACGTGTGATATCTCGGGTCATAAACCAGCGGAGGAATATTACTCGTAGCCACGTACATCCCCTATGGTTGCGCTGACTAGAACGCGGCCTAGCTGATAATTTCCACCCGCCACGTTTGATGTAAAACGCAAGCGCAATTCGCGCCTTTGTTCTTTCATGTCAATCTTTGAGGTTGTGGGTGAAAAAACAAATACTGGCGACGTGGCATCTTGACCTTGCGCATATGGCCGTCCAGTTACTACCAACTGCATATCACCAGATTGAACAAAGTCAGGCTCAAGTCTTTCAATTCTTAACCATCGATTTAGGCCCATCGTTGAATTTTCATTAGGGCCGCCAGCCACCCATCCAAGGTCGCCAGTCTCAAAGAAGCTTTCAATGGCGTTGATTTGTGTGTTGGTGACACTGTCAACACCAAACTCGTGCTGCCAAAGGCTCGTAAAAGTCATCAGCGTATCAACTCTAATGGTCAGTCCGCTGCCAACTGGAAGCGTTGCGCTCAAAGAGTCAAACACCTCGTAATTTATTCCGCGTGAAAATATTGTGATGCTCGTAACAATTCCGCCAGCAACAACAAAGTTTGCGCTTGCGCCAGTTCCTGATCCGCCAGTCAAAGGAATTGATGGGTAGGTGCCATTTGTGTACAGCGTGCCACCGTTTGTAATGGTTGCAGTTGATACGCCACCGACGTTAGTTGGCTCATGCCCTGCGTTAACTGGGTAATGAAAAACTTGAGAGAAGTATCCAGCGCTTCTACGCGCTCCTAATGCTTGACCAGCGTCATACCAAATTCTTTCACGAGTGTTGTAAATAACGGCATCGTTGCATTCGGTTGATTGACCTCGCGGATAAAACCACCAAATCTCCCCATACCGAGGAACTTTCATGGCATAAACTTTTTGCCGCTGATCGTAATTTAAATTGTCAAAGAAATAGTTTTGGTTAAATGAATTTGGTATCTCCATCACCGTTCCGTTGTACAACAGAAAACGGTCACTTCCGCACCAGTAGTACACGCCGTCATATTCAATCACAGACTGAGAAGACATGATGGATGACTGCGAAGAGATTACGTCATAGCGCCAATAAAAGGTTGTGCTGGTAGCGCCGCTTGTCGTTATGGTTGGCGTAAAGCTAACCCTGATCAATGAGTCCAAAGACCAAAACAAACCAGATGGCGCGGCAGAGCCACCTCGCACAGGCAAGCCCTTAACGATTTTTGTGGCCGTAATGTTTACCTCGTTCGCTGTTGGCGACACCCAGTCATTTAAATTTGCAGGCCCAGAATTTTTTATCAAGCCGTAATTTCCATATGTAAACAGATACGGGTAAAGCATGACTGCGCCACCTGATACTGATACGTTGTTGTCTACGGTAATGGTTACAGTTGCCGAAGTTGTGGCGGCGTTTGAAATGACGAACGTAGTTGCATTCGTGATTGCTGTCACAGTCGTATTTGCTGGGATGTTTGAACCAGTTATTGTTTGACCAAGACCAATCAAGGTCGTGGAGGCCACAGTAATCGTTGTGGTGGCGTTTGTGGTGGCGGACAACGTAAATACGCCAACGGGGGAAACGCTGCTGCCAGCCGCTGGGCCAAACAAAACTCTTGTGTTGACGGTGCTGTCAATGTTGTTTAAATTTTGACCTGCATGAGCAATCAGGTTTTCGTTGCCAGTTCCATCCGCATCAAAGGTTGCATCAAATTGCCATAAGTTGTTTGCATTTGACGTAAAGCCAGACAACGTGAAATCCACAACGCCAGATCCAATGCCTTGCTGGTCAATGGTGATTGATTGCAAACCATCAGCGTATCCGCTGTAGATTGTGTTGAAACCGTTGTTTGGCTCAACAAACAAGCCGCGTGAGGGGCCAGCCAAGTCGGCGGTTATTTGACGATAACCACCTATCTTGCGAGGGCGACCACGCTGGAATCTAACCCATGCCCCGTTGACATAAAACTCATGGTCAAAGATTGTTCCGTCTCTTTGTATGCCAGCTTTTGTGTCTAACGAAAATATTTTGTCGGTCATTAGAAAGACCCGCCAGATACGCCGCCTGTGAAATTGCCCGTACCCGCAACTTCAAATCCAGTTGCGGTGACGGTGGTTCTTTTTGTTCCCAAAATGGAGATGGCAAACTCGCCCGGGCCCGAGCGGAAGATACCCGTGTTTGTCTCAGACGCAAAAAACGCGGCTGGGTTCGAGGCAGATCCATCGATGAACGATACTGCCGTACCCACAATCGTTGTGGTGTTGGCATTTAAAAAGTTCGTTCCGTCACACACTACCGTCGCTTGCGTTCCCGCTGGAACCACCACTGTCAATCCAATTGTTGTTCCAACCGTTACCGTGTATGCCCCAGAGGTTTGATTGCTAATCACATACAAGTTGACTACTGGCGGAAAATATACAGTTACGTTACCAGTAAGTGTTCCAATAAACGTTTGAATCGTATTGGATGCTTCCGAGGCGGTTAGCGTGACCGTTCCTGATGTCAGTGATTTTGTTGTCGCGGTAAAGTTGAACAAGGTGCTAACACCGTATCCCACCGTAATAAAACTTGTTCCGTTGCAAATAATGAAAGCAGACTCTGATGGCGCAAACGCTTTTGAGGTTGCTGCGTCTAAAAGTTCACTAGACGTGGTCGTGATGTTGACAACGCCAGTCCCGTTATTTTTAAACAGGCAAAACCAATTGTTGCCTAAGGTGCTTGCAAGTGGCAGGGTCACCGTGGTTGTGCCGCCTGATGAAGGCCACTCTAATACTTGCGCCCTGTCAGCACCGCTGAAGACGTATGAGGCGGTCAAACTTGTGACTGGGTGGCTTTGATTCAGGGTCAGGCCTGAAGCCAAGAGGCCGTAACCAGCCAGCGTAGCCGCATTGGCGGTGGACGTGCCAGCGCCAAAGGTAAACACGCCCCAAGTGCCGTTTGCCGTTGAGTTGTCGGTTAGGTAGATGTAGGCCGCGACGCCGGGCAAAATCGTCGTGATCGTGCCCAAATTGGTATTCGTAACCTCCAAATTGACCGCGCCCAAATTTCTAATCAAGGCATCCGTACCAACGGACGTTTGACTTGCTGGAGGCATCAGCAGCTTGTACGCAAAGTTTGGCGTTTGGATATCCATGATGCGAGCGGCAACATTGGAGGCATCCGTACCGTTTGCAGGCCACGTCAACTGTAAAGATGCCGCTAGCGTATAGCTGACATAACTTACATCCGTAGGGACTACGACATCCCCTGTAAATGGTGAAATATATGAAGTCATGAGTCGAGCGCTATTGCTTGTCGGTCACCAACCCGCGATTTGTCTTCTTCCTTCAATGCGGTGATGATTTGCGAATACTGTGCTTGCCACATTTGTAAACGCTCGTCGTTTTTGAGGAAGGGCATTGCTTGCAACAATGTGCCATACAACATTGCCTGAGGGGCATATTGCGTAAACCAGTTTGTTTGATTGGTGCTGTCCAGTGGCTGCACGCGCTCGTAATAGCTGACTTCCATTGAGTAAGCCAAATCAGGCGTGGGTGCCACCAACCAATGCGTGTAATCGTAATCGCCGTAATATTTTGGTACGTCTGTGTCAGTGGTGGACGGCCAATACTCGCGCAGGAACTCATATTTGCGCAAGAACAAGGGCTGCCGATTGCCAGCAACCGTCATGTTCATCGAAACCGTTTTGTGCCAGCGAGCGGGTTTTTGAATTATTGATTGACCAGCAACAAGCGTAAAGTTTCCAACGCTCAGATTTCCAAGGAATTTTAAATCTGCGGCGAGCACTTGCTCGGCCAACATAATAAAAGTCGGAATGTAAGCTATCGTTGTTGCGTCAGTTCGCTCTAAATAAGCTTCAACGCTGGTGACCAAATTGGCATAAGTCTGCGCCACTGCTGTTGCCATAACCTGCTGCCTTTCGCTTGTTTGCCCTACACCTGCTTCATTTTAAGTTGTCTGCCCAGATTACGCAAACGCTCTTGTGCCCGATTTGTCAATAATTAGCGCCATGGAGCGGGGTTCCGCCTCATCGGTGTTGGGGATTGAAACATGCGTCCATCGGTCGAACTCGCGGATTACTTGGTCGTATGGGAGATTGGCCGCAATAATTGCATTAACCACCTCATTTGGGGTCATCCCAACGACTCGGATATCAGCCGCGCAGCCACGTCGATGCTGTGACCGCTCGGTCGAACCCACCGCTTGGTTGACCTCCGCACTGCGAAACGCACTATTCACGATCACTGGCTTGCCGCCCACGGCCTCTTTCACCTGCTCAAGAAACTGGGCCAGACGCACCAAATTAGCCAGTTCGGCATCATTTGGGGAGTTATCGTATTGCCTGTGATCTGTGTGCGTCAGTTCTTCGAGGGTGAAATTTGGTGACAGGTTCATTTAAGACTCCTTACTTTTTCGTATTGGTCGATGCAGGTGTTGAGGCTGCGGATGGCTTCGTCGCCTCGGCTGGTGAGATCGACAAGAGCTTGAGCAATTCTTGGGTCAAGCTCGGCTCTTGTTTCTGTATCTCCGCTGGGAGCGGGGGCATCTGCGGTGGCTGGTACGGGGCAGTTGGGCGCTTTGACAGGAATGAACAGCTTACGCTCGCCAGAGGCAAGATCAGTACGCAACTTAGTTTCTTTAATCCGTGCAACATCGTTGGCTTTCCTTAAAGTTTGGGCATAGGTCTGGGCTACCACCGCCATGCGTTGTTCAGTTTCTCGCGCCTCGCTGTTTAAGCGGGCAATCTCCACTTGTTGACGATCTTGCTCGGCTTGTGACCCCTTCCAGTATCCGCCACCAAAAGCGGAAAACACCGTCAAAGCAATGAAGAGCAGAACGTACGGGTTAAGCAGGCTCATGGTGTTTGCCCGTCGTTATCGTTGGCTTCTGCTTTTGCAATCGCATTTGCCACAGCCCTTACACCAGACCGCCCAGCAACAC
>Ga0181348_1001347_pt1 | contig 10836 bp, 13 predicted proteins | sample Su13VDMM110DN_FD_130092 | JGI IMG/M metagenome (GOLD analysis project Ga0181348, IMG submission 130092) | Freshwater viral communities from Lake Michigan, USA - Su13.VD.MM110.D.N | ecosystem: Environmental > Aquatic > Freshwater > Lake | place: USA: Michigan | collected 2013-07-16
ATTCCGTCCTGTTAAAGTTTATAATAAGATCGTTAACCAATCAGCCGATACAATTAACACAAGTGTTCAATATTTAGGATCTCCTAATTTCTTAACACAAAATGTTTATGTAAATACTTATTATGATGTTAATTACATTAGTGTTGATAGTTCAACTGATTTAAGTGTTACTTTAGGAAATGTTGTTTACCCACAAGGAACTAACTACATCTTTATAAACAAATTTGATAATTACGTTAAGTTTAAAGTATTCACAAAGTCAGCTGATAAATTACAAAATGTAACTATGGACTTTGCTGGTACTGGTATGAATGTTAAATTAACCTTTGTACTTGACGATAGCACAAAAATTTACATTGACCCAACTAGTGATTTAAACGCAGCTAACCCAGGAGCTGGTGAATTGTTATTCTTCCTTGATGATACATTAACAACAAAACTATTAGGAAACACTGAGAAAGAATACTACTTAGTTAATAAAAATCCTGATGGAACTGAAACATTAATTTATAGAGGGCAATACTCTGACATAAAAAATAGGTCTCAAATATTAGCAGAACTTTCTGCAACATTATTTAACCAAATCGGTAATCAAGCAAATGGTGCAGGTAATGCTGCTGGTGTTAACGGATTTGGAATCGGACCAAATTTTACTAGCTTATATAACGGGTTTGATACATTTGCTGATCCTAATAATGCCAATTTCGGTGGAGGGCTTGATCCTAATAATTTAGGTTTTGATCCTGCTGGAGGTGGTAGAAATAACGGAGCTGGAGGTGGTAGAAATAACGGAGCTGGTGGAAATGGAACTAACGGAGCTGGTGGAAATGGAACTAACGGCATGGGAGGTAACGGAACTAATGGTGGAGCTGGAGGTAACGGAACTAACGGTGGAGCTGGAGGTAACAGTTCAGGAAATGCTGCATTAAATAATTCACAGTCTTCACAAATTTCTCAATCACAATCTTCTTTATCCACATCATCAGCTGGAGCTCAAGGAGTTCAATCAGCAATTGCTAATGCTGCAGGAAATTCAAATAGTTCTGCTGCAGGTAACGCTGCTGGAGGAGCTGGAGGAAATAACAGTACATCAAAATTAAACATTGTTGGCATCCCAGGTGTAACACCAGGATTAGGTGCAAATATAAATGGTGCAATAACACCGAATGTTGTTAAACCATCAGCACCAAAAACTGCATTATCATATGCTGCTATGGCGCTTGCTGCATTCCAAATGTTAAGAGACTTAAAGAAAAAAGCAGGATTGTAATATGATTTTAAATGCTCGAAATAACAACTTTATTGTAAGATTCAATAAAGGATTCTTTTACCCGTCAATCGTTAAAAAATATGAAACTTATTTGAAACGATTACCGATGCCGTATGAGAACTTACATGATTATATGACTGCTTCAATTCAGGCTATGACATTTCCGCCATTAACAGCTGAACCTGTAGAACAAATTCTTAATACAGATAACTATTCATCTAAAGGTGGTTTACGTTTAGAGAGATATCTTGATCGTAATATTACATTAACCTTTAAACTTTATGAAGGTTATATAAACTACTGGGTAATGTTTGATATGTTTAGAGCTTTTTATGATCTTGATAATAAAGAAACTTTTTTGCCTGACATTACTTTAAGTTTCCTAGACCAAACAGGATTTGAATTTATTGCCGTTAATCTTAATCAGATAATAATGACAAACATATCGGAACTGGAACTTAACTATTCATCAAACACAGCGGAGTTCAAAACATTTAATATGAATTTCAGATACAATTTTATAGACATTAAAAAACGATTAGATTAATGAAAACATTTAAAGAATTTAAGTACACAGGTAGTGATGGACCAATTTTTGAATCACATGAAATTTCGCACTTAAACGAAGCAGAAATCCTAGAAGCAGAACGTGTTTATAAAGATCTGTCCGAATACATTGCTGAACACGGTATTGAAAACATCGACGAAGGAATCTTTGGTAAGATCTTAGGTGGTATTGCAGGTTTTGTAGTAGGACCAGCAATCGGTAGAATTATTGCTCGTGCTTTAGGAGTTGAGAAAGGAATACTATATGACATGTTTACATCACGATTAGTTTCAGCTGCGTTAGGTGCTGCTATCGGCAATAACGTAACTAAATGATCATAGGAATTGATTATTCTATAAAGAGCCCTGCCCTAACAATACTGAATGCAAATAATGAAATCATTTTTGTTACGTTAGCTCGTAATTCAGTTATTAAAAAAGGGATCGTCACTGCTTTAGAAGCGGCTGACGTTAAAGTGGTTTTAATTAATGATGAACCTGCACACCCGAAAAAAACTGTTCTTGAAAAAAGAGAACGATCTTCACTTGAGGACGCAATAATGCAAACTGCAACTATTAGCAGTCTTATCAAGGAATATGAAGAAAAAGATTTAACAGGTCTGAGTGAACATGAATTACATATAGGAATTGAAGGTTTCTCTTTTGGTTCAACTGGTAATCGTTTAGCTCAAATAAGTGGGTATCAGTATATGCTTAGGTACATGCTCTATTCAAAACATGATTTGAATCCTGCGAACTTTTGGGTATATGCACCAATGACAATTAAAGCTGTAGCAGGAAAAGGTAACTTCAAGAAAGAACAAATGATTGAAGCTTTTATCAATTGCGAAGACCCACGTTTACGAGCAACAGGATTATGGAAAGCTATTTCTGAAAACCCTGCTCAATTCCAAACCAAACGTGGATTGTGGGAAAAACCACTCGATGATATTATTGACTCTTTCTGGGTCTTAATAACACTGGAATCCAAAACTATTAAAACTATTTAAAGGACTCTGTATATAATTATTAAATACCAATAACAATTATATTTAAAGTCCTTCTAAAGGCATCTATTTACACAAGATATGAGTAATATAAAATTTACAGAAGAAGAAAGAAAAACAGTTTGGGATATTGTAACGGAATACACAAATCTCAATTCATCAGCTGCAACTCTTAAAACAGAAATATTAAGTAATAAAGAAACTGTTGCTGAACTTATTGATAAATTACAAAATGGAAAAATAGCTGAAGGCGAAGATCCTGTAATTTTAAACGAAAGATTAGGCAGCATAATGCAAAATCATCAAGATCATTCCCTAGCACTCAATAACATTATTGAAGAATTAGGAATTGTAAAAGCAAATGAAGAAATTCTTTATAAACAACTTGCATCAAAATATGATGTTGAAGTAAATACGATTATATCAGAAGTAACGAATTTTATTTTATCATAATTTAAAAAATGTTAAAACTTTTTTAGTCTTCGTGAATATATAATCTACAAACAACTCAAGGATACACTAACCGTAAATATAGCAGATTGACTTATCGAGTACAAGTCAAAATGTAAAAGAAAGCTGACAGTATACTTAAAGCATTTAAGATCTAACAGTTAAAGTACTCACAGATAAATTTTTATAAACTTAAAACAACTAAAAGAAAACATGGAAAATCTAAATGACATTTTTAACTTATCACTTGACGATTTTAAAGAAACAGAAAAGCCTTCAGGAGGCGGTAGAGCAATCTTCAAACCTGAAGCAAAATCTGGTAAAGACGGAGTTTACAAAGCAGTAGTTCGTTTCTTGCCTTGGCACCAGGATGTTAAAAAATCCGTAATGAAAAAATGGTCTTGCTGGTTAACCAACACAGCAACGAATGAGTCTAAAATGGTAGACTGTCCTTCAACAATTGGTAAAAAATCTGTATTACAAGATTTATTCTGGAAGTTTAAAAAATCTGACTCAGTAGCTGAGCAAAAACTTGCAGATAATTTCTCTCGCCGTCAACGTTTTGCATCCCTAGTACAAATTGTAAAAGATGATAACAATTCTGAAAACGTTGGTAAGATTATGGTATGGCCTTACGGGGTTAAAGTCTATAACAAACTTCAGGCTGAAATGAAACCTGAGTTCGGTAAACCTCACATTCCTTTTGACCTTTTTGAAGGTAAACCTTTCTTAGTTCACGTAACACTAGTTGCTGGCTTTAACAATTATGATAACTGTCGTTTCTTAGATGAGAAATTACCTATCACAATTGATGGACAACAAATGGAAAAGAATCAAGATGACTTGACAAAAATCAAAGCATTCTTAGAAACTTCCCCTGATTTGAACACATATGATTACCAAGATTGGGATCAGACAACTGAAGACTTCGTACAAGGAGTTATCAGATCAACTGTACCAGGCGGTCACATCTCATCTTCTGTTGAGACACAAAATCGTTCTGCTGTTCCGCAAGCTCCTAAAACAGTTATTGCTGAATCTGCACCTGCTGCATCTTCTCAATCAGTACCTCCTGTCGCATCGGCTACATCAAACTTTGATGAGCTAACACTTGATGATTCAAGTTTTGATGATGACTTATATGGAAGCTTATAATAATAACAACAATGAAAACGAGAGGGATAACCTCTCGTTTTCTTTTTCAGATAAGACTAAGGTTGTATCTGTTGAAACATTATCATATACAGTTAAGGAATCGTTACAAAGAATCTTAAATGAAAGACATTCTTATGGTGAGAAAAGAATCATTGATCCTAAACACGAAAGATTAAACTTTGCTTGTCCTTACTGTGGTGACTCTACTCACGATCATTACAAAAAACGTGGTAACATTTATTTAACAAAAGGATTTTACTTTAAGTGTTATAACTGCGGTAAGTATCGTGACATTGAAGGTTTTATGAAAGACTTTCAACAACCTCTAGCAGCTGATGAAATTGTTTTAGCTCGTGAACTAACATCAAAACTGACAAGCTCAGTTAAAGGTATTGACCCAACAATGTTTCTTGACGTTGAAGGATTAAAGAAATGGGCAATTGACCGCAAAGTGATTGAAGAAAAGAATAAACTTGTTCAAATTGATAAGTCATCAATTTATGTTTATTTACTTAAACGTCTCCAATCCGATATGAATAGATTTGCCTGGGATCCTGAAAAGGAACAGCTTTACATCTTTCACCTAATCCCTGAAACAACACTTGTGTTAGGTTACCAAATACGTAACTTTAAATACAAACCAAAATATATGACATGGAAACTGTCAAAAATTTATGAAGACTACGGATATGACATACCTCAAGAGGTTTTAGACATTGATGATATCTCTACAACTTTTGGCATTCTTGAACTTGATTTAAGTCAACCTATAACTGTTTTTGAAGGTCCACTTGATTCATTCCTGTTTCGTAATTCAGCAGGAACTTGTTCTTCAAATATTGACTTCCCTATTGATTTAGGATCGTTAAGATACTTATATGACTATGATGACGCAGGTAAAAAAGCAGCAATGGCAAAACTTGAAAAGGGCCGTCCTGTTTTTTTATGGAGGAAACTATTGCGTGACTTGGGTATAACAATTGAATGGAACAAGAAAATGGACTTAACTGAATTACTTGTTTACTGTAAACGAAAAGATATCAAACTGCCTGCTTTAAGTGGGTATTTTAGTCAAAGCAAATATGACATATATGACATCTGACAGAGATAAATTAGGGCTCGAGAAAAATAAAGATACAATAAAAGGTGGTCTTTGTTCCTTTCAGATAGATAATCTGGAATTCGTAAATTTAGAAATGAATGAAATGAAACCAAAGTTAAAAACGAATGATGAAATAGTAATCGTTAGAAATGGAAAATCAAGGAACAACAGAAACACAAGTCTCTTCTAATAACGAGCCAATTTATACAAGATTCGCAAAAGAACGCGATGAATGGAGTTTAAAGGTTCAAGATATGGCAGAAAGGCTAAAAGACATTTATAAGTTATCAGATCTCTTAACGGACTTGTACTCGTATAGACAAATTGCATTGGAATATACACACACACTGATGTCACATCTAAGCAAATTAAATGCAACATTTCGAGTTAAGAAAGTTGAGAGATATGATTACTATTCAAGAGGATATGATTTAAGATTGGATAAAGATCCGAAAAATGATCATATCAATGCTGACTTGAATTTAATCGTTGAACGACGAGAATTGCTACAAAATCATTTAGACTATTTTCGTTCAACAGTAGGTACAATTGACTCAATGTGTTTTGGTATTAAACATCGTATGGCACTTGAGGAATATAAAAGAGGATAATGGGACAAGTAAAAAGAATTGATACACCAGTAGGTAGATTTTATAAATATACGATTGACGCAAACAAATCGTACGATGAAGGTGGATTTAAACTTATGCCTAGCGTTACAACTGTTTTAGGAATTTTAGGTTCTGATAAGTTGGATAAACTTGAAGCTGCGATGGGTAAAGAAGCTCTACAAAAATTGGGACAAAAGGCGGCCTTGAGAGGGACTGCAATGCACATGTTTTTGGAGAACTATTTTATCTGCATCAAGAATGGGAAAGACGCAGATTCTTGTTTATTATACACACAGAAGAAATCTCCAACCGATTTAGTACATGATGGTTTAGAAATGGAAAGAATCACAGCAGGTCGTGAGCTATTTTATAATTATCTTTACGAAGGATATCTTGACCGAGTTAAAAAAGTAATCTTTACTGAAAGATTCATTTGGTCAATCATAGCTTTATTTGCTGGTACTGCAGATTTCTGTTTTGTAAATGAAAACGGACAACTTGTAATAGGTGACTTTAAAAGTGCAAGTTCAATTAAAGACGAAGAAACAATACATAAGTATGAGTTGCAGCTTGCCGCATACATCATTGCTTTTGAGGAAATATATAAAACAAAGGTTCATCACGCTGAATTATGGATATCTCATCCGCTTGGGATTCAAGAACAGATTTTAGGCGGTGATGAATTAGAAGAAAGAAAAAAACAATTTTTAAGCCTAGTTGAGAAATATCATAATGGCTGGGATGCAAGAACTGTCGCAAACAAGTATTGCACCACAGCATAAAATTACTACTAATGGAAGTGAAAGCAAGAGTAACGCCAGATAACAGATTCTTACAGATAACTGAATGCTCAGAAATAGAACTTGAACAAATAAGATTTTCATTTAAGAAAAGAATTACTAATTGGAGATTCCACCCACTTGTAAAAAAGAAAATCTGGGATGGCTATATTGCATTTATTGATAAGTACAACAGAATACCTGTTGGTCTTTGGAATGAATTAAACGAAACTTGTAAAAAATACGGATTTGACTTACAAGTTGAAGGATTTGGCAATGTCGTAGATGAAGATTTTGATGAAGAAGATTTTCGTCAATGGGTTACTGAGTTTTTTACCGATCATCCAAAAATAGTGCCGCGTGATTATCAAGTTGACGCATGTATTCCTATTCTTAAATACCGTAGAAGTATTAGTGAAATTGCTACATCAGCAGGAAAGACATTAATCATATTTATGATTTTTGGTTATTTGCAGAATCGTAAAGGCGCTGGTAAGTTCTTAATGATTGTACCTAACACCAACTTAATCTTACAAACTGTTGAAGATTTTGAACTTTACAACAATGATAAGTTAAGATACCAAACTCAAATGTTACACGGTGGAACTGACAAAACAAAAAAGAATGTTGACTTCGCAATAGGTACTTATCAAACACTTGTGAAACAAGCTCCAGAATACTTTGATGATATTGATACTGTTTGTGTTGATGAAGCTCACCATACTCAAGCAAGTTCAATCAAAAAGATTCTTGTTAACTGTATTAACTCCAGATATGCTTTTGGTTTATCAGGAACAATGTTACAAAATGGAAGTACTGAAGCAATCACAGTTCAAGCTTACTTAGGGCCACTTGTAAATAACATTAGTGCTTCTTTCTTAACAGCAAATAAATTCGCAACACCAATTATTGTTAAAGTTGTTGAAATGGACTATCTTGAATCTGAAGCTCGTGACAAACTGGAAGAACTCCGTAGTCGTAAAGCTGAAATTGAAGGATCTAAATTATTGGATCTTGAAAGAAGATTAGTTATAGATAACCGTTCAAGGTTTCTTTTTGTTTGTGACTTTATTTGTCGCTCAACTAAAAACTCACTTGTTCTTTTCCAAAATGTAAAAGACGGATACGGAAAAAGGATTTATGATTATATCCGAGAAAAAACAAATGATAAAGTTGTCTTTTACGTAGATGGAGGTACATCACCAGATTTACGTGATGATTATATTCACCGCATGGAAGAAGGCGAAGACAAAATAATGGTTGCATCATTTGGTACATTCAGTACAGGTATCTCAATTAATAATATACATAACGTTTACTTTGTTGAATCTTATAAGTCTGAAAAAATCATTCGTCAATCAATTGGTCGTGGAATGAGATTATTTGAAGGCAAGGAAAGAACAACTATCATAGATTTCGTTGATGATTTTTCAACAAGCAAGTCAAGTAAAAATGGAAAAAACTATTTAATGAAACATGCGGAAGCAAGAATTCAAATCTATCAAGAACAAGGATTCCCATACAAGAAATATAAGGTAAAATTTTAGCACACCTCAGCAAAGATATATAGTTTAAATTAGATCATAAATGAAGAACTATTCAGAATTTATTACTGAAGGTAAAAAAGGTCCAACTCCAGCAGGTAATGTTATTACACCTACCAATGCAGGAGCTATGAAGTCAACAATCAACACTACTGATGAAACGTCAGAAGCATTGAGAAGAAATCTTCTAGACAAATTTTATACAAAGCTCGAGAATGATGAGGACAAAGACGCAGTTAATAAATGCGTCTCTACAGTAGTTTATTGTCTGAGCAAAAATATGCGAGTTGATAGTGACATAATTGAGCTTCTTGCGAAAAAAACAGGTAAAGATAAAAAAGATGTTGTAAAAACTATTGAAGATGAAACAAATAGTTATTACGGCGGTGCTGATAATCTTTACGGAAGAAAATAGTATTAAAAATAAAATCATAATATAACATGAAAAAGTTTACAGAATGGGTAGGAGCAATTCGCGAAGCTGAGGAAAAACAGATGTCAGAATTACAAAAATCCTATAAAGATTACTTTGGAGCAAAGCTTAATAAGTTTAACGCAAAATCTCCAGCTGATTTAACAGAAGAACAAAAGAAAGAGTTCTTTAACGAAATCAAAAAAGATTGGGAAATAGGAACTGGCGCAAAACCTGCGGGTAAGAAAGATGTTGAAGAACATGGAGTTAAAGAATCTTTAAATGAAGGTGACCAAGAAGAACAAATAAAGAAAGAATGTATTTCTAAACTTTCTCGATTTTTCGGAGTAAATCCAAGTAACTTATCTAAATTTAAGTTTGATGGTAAAGATAATATCAAAGAACTTACTAAAGTTCTTGGATCTACATCAGATGAAGGTACTGAACATATTTACAGAGTTGCTGTTACGGTGGCAAAAAGTAATTTGGGTGTTAAAGAATCTGAAGAAGTTAACGAAGGTGCCTTAGAAATTGCTGGTGGCATAGTTCTTGGTCTTGTTAGTCTGAAAGCTATTGGACTTTTAGCAAAAGGTATTTTCGGTACGTTGAAACTTAAGTCAATGAAAGATCCGAAAAAACTTAAAGAACTTGCTGACGTAATCTATGATCGAGCAATAACTAAAGATAGCAAAGGTTTATTACAAGGTGCTCTTTGGGTTGGTGTTGTTAAAGGTATGATAGACAAAGGAGAAATTAAAGATGGCTATCAGCTATTTAAAACTTCTTTAGCCATGGATAAAATTGATATAGACAAAGTTTTTGAAGCTGAAGGTTTTGAGTTAACTGATGATGTTAATGAAGACGTAATAAACGAGGCTGTGGCAACTCCTGAAGAACTTGCTTCATTTATTCAAAAAGAAGAAAAACATTTTGCTGCATTCTTAAAACCTAAAAAACTTACAGCAACTGTAAACGGTAAAGTTGTAACAATTAAACCTGGTTCAGGAAGTTTTACAATCACGGTTGATTACGCAAAATCTACGATTGACACAACAGGAAAACCTGAATGGCCTGAATCAACTTCATATGTTGAATTAATGGAATACATTAAAATCACTAAGTTTAAACTTAATGAATCAGCAATTTTTGAAGCTGAAGTAAAAAATGCTAAAGACTTTGAAGAATACGCTATGGCTATTTTGAAAAAACAACACGGTGATGATTTTGACGAAGCTAAAGCTAAAAAAACAGTTAGTGGTTTAACTGCAGCTGCTGAGAAAGATGGTGACTGGGGTGCTGCTGTTGGAAAATTACAAAACGCATAATATGAAAACATTCAACGAAGTTGTAAATGAAGCAATGGTTCAAGTTGCTGGTAAGTCTAAACCTTCTGGTGCTTTGGTATTGGCTAGAGTTATACTTGAGTTTCTAGCAAAAGAAAAGCATTTAACACCAGCTGCTGATAGACAACTTATTGGCATTGAAGATGATGTTGCTAAAATCATTATGGAATCTACATTCTAAAAAATAATTTTGTTATGTCTTTATTAAAATACAATGACTTCTTAATAAAAGAATCTGCAAATTTTGAATATGTATTAAATGAAGGAGGTGCTTACGGGCACCTTCAACATCCCTTTGATGACTTTAAATTGTCTATGGCTGATTTAAAGGATATGATTAATACAACAGTTGACGGTGCTTTCAGTCCTGAGAATTTTGTTCAAGAAAAAACTGATGGGCAAAACATCATGATATCTTGGAAAGATGGCCGTTTAATTGCAGCAAGAAATAAATCACATTTGAAAAATGGTGGTGCTGATGCACTTACGTCTGATGCTTTAGCTCAAATGTTTGCTGGTCGTGGAGATATTGAAACTGCATACAATGCAGCAATGAAAGATCTTACAGCATCTATCGGTAAATTGTCTGATGCGGATAAAGAAAAGTTTTTTGCTAA
>Ga0181348_1001348_pt1 | contig 10834 bp, 7 predicted proteins | sample Su13VDMM110DN_FD_130092 | JGI IMG/M metagenome (GOLD analysis project Ga0181348, IMG submission 130092) | Freshwater viral communities from Lake Michigan, USA - Su13.VD.MM110.D.N | ecosystem: Environmental > Aquatic > Freshwater > Lake | place: USA: Michigan | collected 2013-07-16
GAAGCTTGCAATATTTGATGCCTTTGAGATACTGAACAGGATTGAGGCTGAGAAAGAAAGCCTTGAGATGTTAGAGAGTGGGATTAAACGAACAGATACAAAACAAGGATTTGCAGAACGAAGGTCAAAATAGTATGTATAGGGTAGTTCATGACTATGTTCCCAAGAACGCTATATCTAATAAAAATGGTGTTCGGTCTTGGAAGTATGGCTATAATGAACAGTATGACATGGTCATTATATCAAAGACGGGTCAAATAGGTGACATTATAAACATATCAGGTCTATACATTGCACTTCCTCTTGCACCTAAGGAGTGTCTTGAAAGACACAAAAAATCATCCGAGCAGTATTGGGAGAGGGAAAAGACACCAAAAGAATTAGATAGGATTCAGTCAATATTTCAATGGAACGATATGCCGTCTGAGTTTAAGGACGGATGGGTAGACTACATTGAGCAACAGTTTGACTACAGAGAACAGGGGTATTGGTTTATGAACAATGGAATCCCTACATATATAACGGGGGGGCATTGGATGTACCTGCAGTGGTCAAGTATTGACGTTGGATACCCTGATTTTAGAGAAGCAAATAGAGTATTCTTTATATTTTGGGAGGCTTGCAGGGCTGACATAAGATGCTTTGGTATGATATACCTAAAGATAAGGCGTTCAGGATTTTCGTTTATGTCGTCATCAGAATGCGTAAACATAGGAACGCTTGCAAAAGATGGGAGGGTTGGAATCCTGTCGAAGACGGGTGCTGATGCCAAGAAGATGTTCACCGACAAGGTTGTTCCCATTAACAGTAGGCTTCCGTTCTTCTTCAAGCCTGTTATGGACGGCATGGACAAGCCTAAGACAGAGCTTGCGTACAGGGTCCCTGCATCAAAGATAACAAAAAAGAATATGTACGATGTTGACATTCAAGAAGTTAAAGGTCTTGACACGACAATAGATTGGAAGAATACTGAGGAGAACTCGTACGATGGAGAAAAGCTATTGTTCTTAGCCCATGACGAGAGTGCAAAGTGGGTCAAGCCAAACAATATATTAAACAATTGGCGAGTAACCAAGACCTGTCTTAGGGTGGGTAGCAAGATTATTGGCAAGTGTATGATGGGCTCTACATCAAATGCACTGAGTAAGGGTGGAGACAACTACAAAAAGTTGTATGAGGACTCGCTTCTCGATTTGCGAAATGCGAATGGTCAGACTAAAAGTGGTATGTATGCCTTGTTTGTTCCAATGGAATGGAACATGGAGGGATTTATAGACATATACGGTATGCCGGTATTTAGAAAGCCGTTATCCCCCGTGCGTGGGGTAGACGGAAACGACATCACCAACGGAGCCATAGACTATTGGGAGGCAGAGGTTGACTCACTTAAAAGTGATTCTGATGCATTGAATGAATTTTACAGACAGTTCCCACGTACAGAGAGTCATGCATTTAGGGACGAGAGTAAGTCTTCGCTATTTAATCTAACCAAGATATATCAGCAGATTGACTACAATGATTCTTTGATTAAAGAACACCATACTACAAGGGGTTCGTTTCATTGGAGGGACGGGGAGAAGGACTCTAAGGTTGTGTGGACACCTGATAATAAGGGTAGATTTTTACTTAGTTGGATTCCAAACAGTAATCTACAAAATAATATACATACCTTAAATGGGGTAAAGCATCCCGGAAACGAACACCTTGGAACATTTGGCTGTGACTCCTACGACATATCCGCAGTTGTTGGAGGAAGGGGTTCTAATGGTTCATTGCACGGAATGACTAAGTACCACATGGACGAAGCACCCGTAAATCAATTCTTCTTAGAGTACATAGCCCGTCCACAGACGGCAGAAATATTTTTTGAGGAAGTCCTTATGGCTTGTGTGTTTTATGGTATGCCAATACTTATTGAGAACAACAAGCCAAGGCTACTGTACCACTTTAAAAACAGGGGCTACAGAGCATTTTGCGTAAATAGACCCGACAAGCAGTACGCCAAACTAACTAAGACTGAGCGTGAGCTTGGTGGCATACCTAACTCATCGGAAGATGTTAAGCAGGCACACGCTTCTGCAATCGAGTCTTACATTGAAAAGTTTATTGGTATGGACTTAGCAGGCACGTACAGAGACCCCGATGAAATGGGCACAATGCCATTCACAAGGACTCTTGAGGATTGGGCAAAATTCGATATAAATGATAGAACAAAATTTGATGCTTCAATTAGTTCGGGCTTAGCCATTATGGCAAATCAAAAACACGTATATTTACCTGAGAAAAAAGAATCGAAAATAAGTATTAATTTCGCAAGGTATACTAATAGCGGAAGCACAAGTCAACTTATTAGATGAAAGATGTAGTAGTTAATATATCAGCCACCGGCTTTCCGGGTCAGTTTGTATCAGACAGCGAAAAGGCTACTGATGCATTTGGTCTTCAAGTAGGTCAAGCCATACAATACGAATGGTTTAGAAAGGACGGCAATCAGTGTAGGTATTATAGCCAATGGAGAGATTTTAATAGATTGCGTTTATATGCAAGGGGAGAACAGTCTGTACAAAAGTACAAGAACGAGCTTGCTATAGATGGTGACCTATCATATCTAAACTTGGATTGGACTCCTGTGCCTATCCTTCCAAAGTTTGTTGATGTAGTTGTTAATGGAATGTCTGACAGGCTTTTTAAAGTTAAGGCGTATGCACAAGACGCAATGTCTCAATCTAAGAGAAGCAAGTATCAGGATATGGTTGAGGGTCAAATGGCGGCTAAAGACGTATTAAATATAATACAGGAATCTACAGGGATTAACTCTTTTATGATGGACCCCGAAGAATTGCCTCAAACAGACGAAGAGTTGTCTTTATATATGCAGTTGAACTATAAGCCTGCAATAGAGATTGCGGAAGAGGAAGCAATCAACACAATATTTGACGAGAATCATTACCAAGACACACGCAAACGAATTGACTACGACTTAACAGTTGTGGGGATTGGTGTTGCTAAACATGAGTTTCTTCCCGGAGCAGGAGTTCAGGTTTCATACGTTGACCCTGCTAACATAGTATACAGCTACACAGAAGACCCATTCTTTACTGATTGTTTTTATTGGGGAGAGATAAAGACCCTTCCTGTGACTGAGTTGATGAAGATTGACCCAACTCTTACTCGTGAGCAGTTGGAAGAAATCTCAATGTATAGTCAAAGTTGGTACAACTATTATAATGTAGCTCGTTTTTATGAGAACAGCTTGTTCTATAGAGACACTTGCACGTTGCTGTACTTCAACTACAAGACCACTAAGAAGATGGTCTATAAGAAAAAGATTTTTGAAAATGGTGGAAGTCGTGTAATTGAAAAGGATGACAACTTTAATCCTCCTACTGAAATGATGGAAGAGGGTAAGTTTGAAAAAATGGAAAAAACCATTGATGTTTGGTATGATGGAATAATGGTAATGGGAACAAACATTATCCTTAAGTGGGAAATGTCTCAGAACATGGTTCGTCCAAAATCAGCATCTCAACACGCATTACCAAACTACGTAGCGTGTGCTCCACGTATGTACAAAGGTGTAATAGAGTCGTTGGTTAGGAGGATGATTCCTTTTGCTGACTTAATTCAGATAACACACCTTAAGCTACAACAAGTGATTGCTCGTACTGTGCCTGATGGTGTATTCATTGATGCCGATGGGCTTAATGAAGTAGACTTAGGAACAGGAAACGCTTACAATCCGGAAGATGCTTTACGTCTTTACTTTCAAACAGGTAGCGTTATTGGTCGTAGTTATACGGGAGACGGTGAGTTTAATAACGCAAGGGTTCCTATTCAGCAGCTTACGTCAAATTCAGGGGCAAGCAAGACCCAAATGCTTATAGCTAACTATAATCATTACATGGACATGATTAGGTCCGTAACGGGGCTTAATGAGGCAAGGGACGGCTCAACGCCTGACCCCAACTCTTTGGTTGGCGTTCAAAAACTTGCAGCACTTAATTCAAATACAGCGACTCGTCATATCCTTGAAGGAGGTCTTTATATATACAGGTCATTAGCTGAGGCTTTGACTTATAGAGTTGCAGACATATTAGAGTATGCTGACTTTAAAGACGACTTTGCAAACAAGATTGGTAAGTACAACGTATCTATACTTAACGACATTAGCGACTTGTACGTGTACGACTTTGGTATATTTATAGAAATCTCTCCTGATGAAGAGCAAAAAGCTCAACTTGAAGCCAACATACAGATGGCTTTGTCTAAGGGAGACATTAATCTTGAGGACGCAATTGACATTCGTGAGATTAAAAACCTTAAGCTTGCCAATCAGCTCCTTAAAATGAAGCGTATTAAGAAGCAGGACAGAGAAGAAAAGATGGCTATGCAGCAACAGGCTATGATTTCTCAGCAACAATTGAAGTCTCAAGAAATGGCAGGTCAGGTTGCTATGCAAAAAATACAGGCAGAGACTCAAGCCAAAATGCAAATAAAACAAGCTGAGGCAGCATTTGATATTGAGAAAATGAAAAATGAAGCTGAGTTCAAAAGAATGTTGATGGGCGAAGAGTTTAGTTACAATATGCAGCTTGCAGGAATAGAGCAGTCTGCTCTTAATGCAAGAGATGATGTAAAGGAAAAATCAAAGTCTAAGCGTATTAGTCAACAAAATAGTGAGCAATCTAAATTAATAAATCAAAGGAAAAATAATTTACCACCGTTAAGTTTTGAATCTAACGAGGACAGCTTAGATGGGTTTGATATGGCTGAATTTGAGCCACGATAAAAATTAATTATTTTTTATATAAATTTGTAACAATTAAATTTAATTAAATGGAAATGAAAGTAAGAGCGATTGAAACAATCGAACCAAAAAGTGTTCAAGAAGTAGAAAAAGAATTACTTCAAAAGCATCAAGAAGAAATTAGTAATGTACAGGAAGAAGTACAAGAAGTTGTACAACCCGTGGAAGAAGATTTAAGTGAGGAGAAAGTTCTTTCATATATTGGTAAAAGATATAATAAGCAAATTAACTCATTTGATGAGCTAATGGCTGAACGTCAGGAGAACGAAGCTCTTCCTGAAGACGTAGCCGCTTATATGAAATATAAAAGGGAGACAGGACGTGGATTTGAAGACTTCATCAAGTTGAAGAAGGACTTTGAAACTATGAACCCTGATAATCTTCTTAAAGAATATCTTGCTATTACTCAAATAGGTCTTGACGAAGAAGACATTGATTCATTAATGGACGACTATAGGTTTGATGAGGACCTTGATGACGAGTCAAGAATCAAGAAGGTTAAAATAGCAAAAAAGAAAGTTATTGCTGAAGCCAAAAAGTTCTTTACCGAACAGAAGGAGAAATACAAACTACCTCTTGAGTCAAGTGGGTTAGGAGTTTCTCAAGAAGAGAAGGAAGAATTTGAGTCTTATAAGCAATACACTAAACAGGCGAAGACCATGCAGGAGGAAAATGACCGAAAGCGTAAGTGGTTTGACCAAAAGTCCGAAGAGGTCTTTAGTAAAGACTTTAAAGGTTTTGAGTTCAACATTAACGATAAGAAAATCTCATTTACTCCCGGTGATGCTGCTGAACTTAAAAGAGCACAATCTAATCCGATGAACTTTATCAATAAGTTTTTGGATGATAGTGGTCTAATAAAGGACGCAACAGGATACCATAAGTCTTTGTCAATCGCAATGAATCCTGAAAAGTTTGCTAAATTCTTTTATGAACAAGGTTTATCAGATGCAACAGAGGATGTAATGCGTAAGACAAAAAACATAAATATGTCTGAGCGTAGAGCACCCGAATCTGTTAATAAAGGAGGAATGCAAGTAAAATCGGTAAACCAAGACTCAGGACGAGGCTTGCAAATCCGTAGCATTAAGAAAGTTTAACAATTTAAAAAACAAAAAAAATGGCAGTTTTATCGACACCGGGATTTCAGCTTCAGCCAAGTGCGGAGCAGGTCCCTTTATCCACTAACTATATTACCAACTTCGATTTCTTGAATCAGTATCTTCCTGATACTTATGAGAAAGAATTTGAGCGTTATGGTAATCGTACTATAGCATCTTTCCTTCGTATGGTAGGTGCTGAAATGCCTTCTAACTCTGACATGGTTAAATGGGCAGAGCAAGGTCGTCTTCATACAAAATACACAAACTGTGATTCTTCAGCTGCTGCTGCTGCTGATTCAGCTACAATCACTGTTTCTGATACAGGCGTTACCGCTATTGCAATTCGTGCAGGTCAGACTGTTTTCATTTCTGATAACGCAACAGGATTGTCAAATAAAGGTATTGTAACTGCTGTAAGTACTTCTGCAGGCACATTTGATGTTGCTTACTACGAAGCAGGAGGTCAAACTTATTCAGGTACAGACGTATTATCAGTTTGGGTATATGGTTCTGAATTTAGAAAAGGAACCGTAGGAATGGTTGGGTCTCTTGAGGCTGAAGATGAATTCTTCTCCAACTCACCAATCATCATCAAGGACAAGTACGCTGTAAGCGGTTCTGATATGGCTCAAATTGGATGGGTAGAAATTACAACTGAGAATGGTGCTACAGGATACCTTTGGTATCTAAAGAGTGAGCACGAGACTCGTCTTCGTTTTGAAGACTATCTTGAGACTGCAATGATTGAAGCCGTTCCTGCTGAGTCAGGTTCAGGTGCTGCTAACTCAGGTCTTAACCCAATCTACGGTAACAAAGGTTCAGAAGGTATCTTCTACACCGTTAATGACCGTGGTAACGTTTGGGGTGGTGGAAATCCAACTACATTGCAAGATTTTGATGCAATCATTTCTCGTCTTGACAAGCAAGGTTCTATCGAAGAGAACGTAATCTTTGTTAATCGTGCTTTCAGTTTTGATATTGATGATATGCTTGCTTCTCAAAATAGCTATGGTGCAGGTGGTACATCTTATGGATTGTTCCAAAATGACAAAGAGATGGCTCTTAACCTTGGATTCACAGGATTCCGTAGAGGTTATGACTTCTATAAGTCTGATTGGAAATATCTAAATGACCCAACTATGCGTGGTGGTCTACCTACAGGTGGAAGTGCTTCAGGTACTGTAACAGGTCTTTTGGTTCCTGCAGGCTCTACAAGCGTGTATGACCAAATCCTTGGCAAGAATGCTAAACGTCCTTTCTTACACGTTCGTTACAGAGCGTCTGAGACTGAAGACAGAAGGTATAAGACTTGGATTACAGGTTCTGCCGGAGGTGCTCAAACAAGCGACCTTGATGCAATGGAGGTTAACTTCCTTTCCGAGCGTTGCGTGTGTACCCTTGGTGCAAACAACTTCGTATTGTTCCGTTATGGTGCATAATCCGAAGCTATAATAAAAGGGGAGTGTCTACAAAGACACTCTCCTTATTTTAAATTAAATTAAATTATATTAAATGAAAAAGAATTTTACATCAACAGATAAGATATACAAACTTAAAGGAGAATCAGCACCATTGTCTTACACGCTGTCATCAAGAAATAATAAAAGATACCCTCTTCTGTGGTTTGATGAGGAGAACAATGTTAATAGACCTCTAAGATATGCTATAAATCAAAAGACCCCATTTGAGGACGAGCAAGATGGTAATTTCATATTAGAGCCTATTATATTTGAAAATGGATTCCTTAGAGTCCCAAAAACAAACCCTGTTCTACAGCAGTTCCTTTACTATCATCCTCAAAACGGAAGAGCATTTGTTGAGGTTGACTATGAAAAGGATGCAGCAAAAGAAGTAGAAAGTTTAAGTGCTGAAGTGGATGCATTGGTTGAAGCTCGTCAACTTAGCATAGAGCAACTTGAGAGTATATCAAGAGTTCTATTCAGTAAGGACCCATCAAGGTCTACTACTGCTGAGTTAAAGAGAGACGTTCTTCTTTATGCTAAGAAGGACCCTAAAGGATTTCTTAATATATTAGGAGACCCAATGCTTAGTGTTCAGTCAAATGTTCACGTCTTTTTTGAACACAAGTTATTGTCGTTCAGGAATGGGCGTAAAGAGGTTTGGTTTAATACCACATCGAACAAGAAAAAGATGCTTACTGTTCCTTTTGGGGAAGACCCATATTTTTCAGTAGCCAACTATTTAAGGACTGACGAAGGTATTGACGCTTTGAAAATGCTTGAAAATAGTATTTCTTAGGTTAGATTTTAGTTTGGTTTTAAGTTCCGGGGGGTATTTCTGTACCCTCCTTTTTTTTATTTATCTTTGTAAAAAGTGTACAGATGATTAACTCAGTTAGAAATACCGTCTTATCTGTTCTGAACAAAAATAACTACGGATACATATCCCCATCTGATTTTAATTTGTATTCAAAACAAGCACAGATGGAAGTATTTGAAGAATACTTTTCTCAATATAATAAGATTATAAATATGGAAAATGCTCGTATGTCGGGCACTGATTACGCAGATTTAAAAAAAGTTATTGCAGAAGCTATTGAGTTATTTTCAAAAACATCTTCTTTGTCTCAGGTAACTCCTGCTACAAATCAATTCTATTTACCCTCACTTACAACAACAGGAGACCTTTATTATATGGTCAATAAAGTACTCTGCTATGATGCGTCAGGCATGACAAGGGTATTTTTAGGGGAAGCTGAAAAGGTAAACCATAGTAAAATAACTATGTTAATAAATTCATTACTTACAGCTCCAACCGAAACATACGCTGCATATACTCAAGAGGGTGGTATATTAACAGTGTATCCTGATACAATTAATCTGCCTAATGAAGTTGATGCTCAATATTTTAGATACCCTAAGGACCCTAAATGGACATACATAACGCTTGTTAATGGAGAGCCTTCTTTTGACCAATCACAACTTGACTATCAAGACTTTGAGCTTCCAACGGAAGATGAATATAAGTTAGTAATAAAAATATTGCAATACTGTGGAGTGTCTATAAGAGAAGCAGAAGTAGTTCAATTTGGACTGTCTCAAGAGCAACAGCAGCAACAACCAAATTTTAAATAGTAATAAGCAATGGCATATATTTCTCAGTACGAATACTACACAAATAATGAAACCACTCCTGAAAATAAAAATTGGGGGTCTTATCAGTATGTTAGTCTATACGACATAGTAAACAATTTCTTGTTAATGTATTCGGGCAACCACTCATTGGTCAACAATGAGGAGCGTTATAGAGTACTATTCCACGCAAAGCGTGCAGTACAAGAGTTGAATTACGATGCGTTTAAAGAAATAAAAGTGTTAGAGCTTACCGTTGATGATGGTCTTAGGTACGTATTGCCTTCTGACTTTGTCAATTGGGTAAGAGTAAACTTGTATCAGAACGGAGTACTTAGACCATTGACAGAAAACATACAGATACTTTCTGCAAACGCATACCTTCAAGACCAAACGGGACAAATATTGTTTGATGAGCAGGGAAATGTGCTTCAACCTGAGAACTCAGAAATTGATTACGACAGACTTCAGGGCACTAAAAAAAGTATATATTTGAATCCTAATAGCAAGTACAATGGTATGTATGGTTGGGAAGTAAATGGCAATTGGTATTTTGACTACAGTTTTGGGGCAAGGTTCGGTCTTAATAATGAGACAGCAAACGCTAACCCTACGTTTAACATAGATAAGAAGGCAGGTGTTATTAATTTTAACTCAGATATGTATGACCAATCCGTAATACTTGAGTATATCTCAGATGGTATGGAGAACGGTAATGATGCAAACGTATCTGTAAACAAGCTATTTGAGTCGTATATATACGCATATATACGTTACGAGATACTTAACTCTAAGTTAGGTGTTCAGGAATACATAATAGCTCGTGCGAGAAAGGAAAGAGGTGCTCTGTTAAGAAACGCTAAAATAAGAATTAGTAACATACATCCGGGTAGATTGTTAATGAATCTACGTGGTATGGACAAGTGGCTTAAATAATATGGCAAATATTACAAGGAACTTTATCGCAGGTAGGATGAACAAGGTTGTTGACCAACGCCTTTTACCTAATGGAGAGTACATTGATGCTATGAACGTCAGAATGGGTTCTACGGAGAATGCTGAGATTGGCGTTATAGAGAACTCAAAAGGAAACCTACCTCTTACTGCAATAGCTTATATAGATGGAACATCTCTTAGTGGGGATGCAAGGTGTATAGGTGCTTTGGAAGACAGTGCAAACGAGACTATATATTGGTTTATACATGATAAAAGTTTTATTGTAGGTGCTACGGGAAAGCTTGACATGATAGTTTCATTTAATGTCTACACAAACATACTAACGTATCACGTCATTAGTATAGACGATGGTGATGGTATAAATACTACATTAAATTTTAATGAAAAATATTTAATAACGGGTGTTGACCTTATAGAAAATCTTTTGTTTTTTACAGACGATTATAATGCACCAAGGTTTATAAACATAAAAAGAAACTATTCAAATCCTATCTTGGATGTAGACCAATTCTCAGCAGAGTCTTTACTTGTAGTAAAGCAGCCTCCAATTGAATCTCCTGCTATACAACCTATAGTCACGGGTGGTCAGGATAATTTTATGGAGACAAGGTACATCTGCTTTGCTTATAGGTACAGATACCAAGACAATCAGTACTCTGCAACGTCTCAGTTCTCTGCTCCTGCATTTATTCCAAAACCATTTGAATTTAGCGTCAACAGTTTTCTTAATGAGGGCATGGTTAACCTTGCTAATTCAACTATAGTAACCTACAACTCAGGAGGACCGCTTGTTGTTGGTTTTGATTTGCTTTTTAAAGAAGCACAAAGCAATACGATAAGGGTTATTGAGAAGCTTGACAAGTCTGTCCTTGGTC
>Ga0181348_1001350_pt1 | contig 10823 bp, 8 predicted proteins | sample Su13VDMM110DN_FD_130092 | JGI IMG/M metagenome (GOLD analysis project Ga0181348, IMG submission 130092) | Freshwater viral communities from Lake Michigan, USA - Su13.VD.MM110.D.N | ecosystem: Environmental > Aquatic > Freshwater > Lake | place: USA: Michigan | collected 2013-07-16
AGAAGACCACCAATATACGCAAGACCACCAAGCACAAGCGTATCTGCTATGTCTACCGTTGTGATGTCTCCAGTTGACGTTGTTGTTCTTTTTACCAGCGCGTTGAAATATTCTTTAAACTCAGAAAGCGTCAATTTACCTAGTTCTATGGAAAGTTCATCTGCAGGGATGTTTGTCGGACTAACTGCTGGACGACCACCGATTCTGCGGTAGATTGTCTCAATAAAACCAACTGTTGGAGCTGGAACTTTTAAATTTCTTTTGACAACTTGATTAAGGTCAAAATTCTTTCCTGCGCTATTAGAGAGACTTTCAATCGTTTTATCAAGATTTCCGCGGGGTGGGGGAACAATGTTAAGAATTTGTCCTTTAATGAATTCGTCTAACGGGGCAGGTTCGCCGCCTTCTCTTTTAACAAGATAAACTTTTCCAACAGGAACATGGTCGATTGTGATTAAACTGCTTGCACGTGGTATTCTCCATGTCCCCTTGGCATGGGTCTTGCTAGACTCAGCTCCAATGATCATTTGATGCGGACTGTTCCAGTAAGTGTTGTAGCTTCCAAGACTGTTTATTGTTGAAAACGGGACACTTCTTGGATTTATTACGTCAAATTCATTCCGTCTGGAAGATTTTATAACGCTTAGCTCGATTGCATTATCATCATAAAATTTGATTGTCTTCTTAAAATCTGTTATCATGAGCTGACGGACTGAGTCAAACGCATTTAGCAATGATAGTTTTAGGACCTCTGCGGCAGTACATGCATTGACAAGCTCTTTTTGCGAATTGTCCAAGCCGATTGCGGCTATTATTGGATCTGGCTCGCTTGCCATTGCTTTATTAACTCTTGATATTACATTTCTAATTGCAGCTTGAGTGATCGGTAACTTTGCAAATATATCTTCAAGTTCGGATAAAGGCTCAATGTACTGCAGCGCCTTTTCATATTGTGATCGATCAACGTCCTCAAGCAAAAAGCCCATGCCGTTAGATGACAATGATATCATATCTCTTTCATACATGAGATTGTCTTTGTGATTTTTCTTGATTATCATCGATCGACGTTCCTCTAAGCAATCAAACATTAACTATCTTCAACTTAGCGTAAGTATGCTCTCTTATGAAGTTAAAGCTTCAAAAGATTGATACCTGACACTTTCACAATGTCTTCGATGCTTCCGGTTGAGTCGTATTCCTCTAGATAATAGACATTTTTGATTCCAGAATTTGCTATTCTTTTCATGCACATCCGACAAGGCTTGTGAGTGCACATCAATGAAAGTCTCTCTCTGCTTTCATATGGAATTCCAAGATGAAGAAGAGCGTTTTCTTCGCTATGAAGAAACCCTGACATTCCAATGCCACCTGAGTCTCGTTCGTTTGGACCGCCTTTGTAGTTTCCGTTGTATCCAATTGCGCAAATATCACGAAAGTCATTTGTAAAGATGATAGTGGCCACCTTGTGCTTTGGATCGTAAGAAAGACGAGAGAGCTCTTTACAAACATTTGCGAAAACTTGCAGCTTCAGCGATTGTCTGTCACTACGTTGATGGGCAGTCTCAATCACATTTTTCTTTAGATGATCAGTAAAATCGCTTCTCATAAGTCTCCAGTTTCGATTGTTACCTTGACAAACGCTATACGTCAAAAATACTTTCTATACTCACTGATTCTGGAAGTGCAAACCCGGCGGCTTTTTTGTGTCCGCCGCCACCAAACTTCTTTGCAATTTCACTCACGTCAAAATCTTCATGGTGCGCGCGAAGGCTGGCTTTCACCCTCTTGTCGCCATGATCAAGATACCATATAAGTGCAAAATCACATTTAGGTGAAAGCGCAGCGCCAATCTCTGACATCCAATGTGGAGAGTTCACGACAAGGACATCTTTGCCACTTAATTTTCTTGAATGCGCGTTCTTTGCAATTTTTGAGATAACAGTCTTCGAGTATGCAAGAATGTATGAACCACGCTTTTGTGCATTGTCGATCTCTGAGTCATCAAGAAATTTGTCAAACTCCTCAAAATCAAATTTTACCATGTCGAATGCAGCTGAGAACTCTTTTGAATATGGAATCTCCCATCTCCAGAGATCACGATCTTCAATAAGCTTGATAAGTTGCGGGGGTTCTTTGCTAGGGTGGAAGAACTTCCAAGATAACATCGCGCCGCTGTGATTCATATCAAATCGTGTGCAGGACACATCATGAAGCTCAACCATTGCAGACTTATGGTGATCAATAATCAAAAAGCTCTTTGCGCTTTTTGCAAGCTGCTTTGTGATTGCATTACTGTATGAAAAGTCAAGGACAACTACGTTCTTGCCGCGAACATCTGGTGGGATATCGCCATGCTTTGCTGCGTGGTATTCCGCTCGCTCTCCCAGAAGCTTCCAAGCTGACCAAGCTGCACCGAAACCATCGGAACAATTAGCATGATAAATAACAAAGTCAACATTTGATGGTTCAGGTGCAGACATGATCTCTCCTTAGCTAAATTATTCAATAAGCTTGCTAGAATTACACATAGTTGGGTGATGTAGAAAACATCTGGGTTCATACAGATCTTTTCCGCCAACCTCTATCTCTTTGCAGCTATCGTTGTTTAGCTTTGCTGTATAATAGGCGTCCTCGCCACAGACTGGACAGACAGCAGCACATTTTTCAATGCGAGTTGCATACGGCATAAGCTTCTCAATTTCTTCAAATGGTTTGCATCGCGAGCTCAGGTCAAGACTGGCAATCATTACAGTAGTACCACTCCGCATGATCTGGAGGGCTGCGGATGCCACTCCGTCTATCATAAAGGCTTCATCTATGGCCACCGCTTCAACATCACCAGAGTGCATCCAGTAGTGGTTTAAAAGCGACTCACCAGAATTAACACAATGCGCTGGCCATTTTGCACCTGAGTGTGTCGTAATGTGTGAAGCAGCGTATCTGGAATCTATAGTTGGCTTGTATGCGATAACTTTTCTTCCTTGAAGCTTGAGTCGTTCAAGGCCCGCGATTAGCCTTGTTGACTTTGATCCCCACATTGGCCCGCTGTAAATTATCATCTCCGGGCTCTTCTTTAAATGAACTGTCACGCTTCCTCCATGCGTTATTTGGTTGATATGCTTAATTTTAAAAAAGATGATTAAATCAGATTAATTCCCACCAGCGCAACGTAATTCCTAGACCTTCCTCAAGCTGAACTTGTGGTTCCCAGTTGATGGCAATCTTTGCAAGGCTCACATCCGCCAGTGTGTCTCGAACATCGCCTTCACGAGCAGGTGAATGATCAATTTCTAAATTTGGGAACTTTTTATAAAGCATATCAATAATTTCGATATTAGATAATGACTTCCCAGAACCAATGTTCAAAGCATGACCCATGAAGTTGTGCTCAGACTCTGCAGCTAGACGATTTGCGTGGGCAACGTCTTTCACGAAAACAAGATCTCGAGTCTGATACCCGTCTCCATCTGATCTAAGATTTCGACCGTCCTTCAGCGCTGTGCACCATGCAGACACAGCAGTGGAGTATGGAGACTTTCCACCTTGACCCGGCCCGTAAACATTAAAATATCGAAGACAGACGCTCTTTTGATTGTATAGACGACCAAAAAGAGTTAGGTAATCCTCGATCATTCGCTTCTGCAGACCGTACGGAGACTGCGGATTCGAAGGTGAAAACTCGGTAGTTGGCAACTGATCAATCTCACCGTAGATTGCAGAGGACGAAGAGAACACAAACTTTGTGTTGCCGCCGCGAATAGCATCTAGAAGAATAAGAGTGCGGGTAACGTTAAGATCGTTTGACTCAAACGGGAACTTTACGGAGTATTCAACACGTGGCATCGCAGCAAGGTGGAAGATGACATCGTAGAGACCAGACTTTGCGCGACCTAAGATTTCCTTATGAGTGAAGTCGCCTTCAATCACAAGAAGAGATCCAGGAGATCGCTCAGACTCTGGATGCTTGACCTCAAAAGTTTCAACAAGATCTGCTGGAACTGCTCGAAAAGAAACTCCTTCAAGAGCATCAAGAGAACCGTTTGACATATCATCGATAACGTCAACAACGTAATTGTTTGTGATAAGCTCACGAACAACGTGAGAGCCGATGAAACCTGCGCCGCCTGTAACTAGAACACGTTTGTTATTCATTTTACCTCTTAAAGAAATGATAGCCCTTATGATCAGTAGAAAGAAGGTATCGCTGGGCGAGCTTTAGATCCTTCATCTTCCTAGCCCTAAATGAGCAAAGAATGTTTTTCCAGTCTTTGACAAGCTCATGAGCGGCAGGATCGTCCATCTCATTGCTGAGTTTAGGACTTACAAGCATGAATCCGTCCAAGAATTCGCCGTCCGTCATCTTGTGAATCTGTTCCTCAACTCTCATCAAGTCTTCTATTGGAAAAGATTGAGGATAGGCTGACATCGGACGACCAAGATTATTGTTTGAATTTGCAATCGCGTCCAGCATCTGGAAGTCGCGTTCATAACAGTGGAGAGAATTTGACGTATGAACGTACTCTCCAAGACCGATACCGAGCTCATTGGCAAGAACCTCCTGCATAGTTGTGAAAGCTGGAACGTCGTAAGCGATTCCCAGAATAATATCGCTTGATCGCATATTGACGTGAAGGTGAAGCTTGCTCTCTCGAATAAAAAATTGCAGAGCAAGCGTGCAAGGAACATCTTTAATTGCGTGTATTGAGTCATCAGGAGTTCGAATATGAATCACTGCGCGGCGGCTGTCTGGGTCCCGCTTGAGCTCATCACGGACATAGTCCCACTGGATGATTTTGCCATTTGCAATCCCAGGATGCGGTTTAAACATCCTTGCCCCGTATGCTGAGTTTGCAGTCTTTCCATCATCGCTGATAGTCTTCCAGAATGGAGCATAACGTGAGATCCAGTCCGTTGAATTGCTTCCACTCATGTACCAGATCAATTCAGCAACAAAGTATGAAAGAGAAAAATTTCGTGCTTCAACGTATGGAAGACGATCGCGCGGGTTGCGAATTCTGAATTGAACTCCCAACTTTTCCTTGATCTTTAGATTACGTGGCGAAACTTCAAAATCTGACTCATCTCGAATCATTCTACAAAGATCGATATAGGCTTCTGTGAAATTATCGTATGATTTCATTCTTTTAACCACTCCCTAATTTCAAGCATTTCACGCTCAAGATTCTCGTCATCAACCCAGACTGTTAGAACCTGACATTCAGTCCATTTTGTGAATTCTTCGTAAAGCTGATCCAGACCTTTGAGCGCCGTTTCGTCAATGTACGCGTGAAGATCATCTTGAATTCCAGCATAGCTTTTACGACGACAAATAATAAACTTTCCACCAGCATCCGCAAACTTTTTATCAATCTTGCGGATAATGTCCTCGTTTGTTTCACGATTAAAAAATCTGGAGTAGACCCATTCTGATGGATAGTACCTGTCAAATATTGCTGATGGTTTTGTTTGATGGATAAAGTCAACGAGAAATGTTCCACCATAAACAAGAAGATTCTTAAAGTATGTTGGATCCTTTAGGTCAGTTGACCATTCTCCAGTATTCTTAAAGCATGGAATGCAAAGTTGACGAGAAAGCTCAGCACCAATTTCCGTTTTTGCGCATTTGTCAGGACCTTCTAAAGCTAATAGCATATTTCCCATGTGATGGTTTCCTGCGTAATAATAACTTTGCATTTCAATTTTTATCAAATATGATGAAGTATCTTTTGTTATCAGCGATCTTCACCAATCATGAAAAGAAGAGTGGCAATGCATGATGCGCCCATCAGCAGCAGAGCTAGAGTGATTATTTGATCCGTCAATTGATTCTGCGTCGATTTGCAGCAGCTTCAATAATATCGACTCTATGCTCAGGTCTAAAATCCACAACTTTTCTTAGAGCGTGTTCCTGCTCCTGTGTGATCTGGTTTCGATCAGCCGATGACATATTATTTAAAAGATTAACAGATCTGATAACGTCATCAGGGCTGTCAACTACAAATTCTCCAAGACCGATTGGACGAGCGTGAATATACTCATGTGGAATAAGTGCTACGGTACCTGCCATTATCGACTCCATGAATCGACCTGTGATGTTGCCAAATGGCGTATATTCGTCTTTTGTGATATGCGTCACTGCAATCGAGCTGTTGAAAGCGTCAAAGATCTCATTGTATGCTAGACGACCGCCAAATGAGATGTGCGTGTTCTCTTTCAAAAGTTTGGAAGGATCAGCGCGCTCAGGGCTTTTGTCAAGCCAGTTTCCATAAACAAGTGTCTGGATTCCTCGATCACGTAACCCTCTTGCTGAGAGACCGTAGTACTTTTTAAACTGCTTATCACGCTCGTAGTTATTTCCAACATAAGTGTAATTGTATGAATATTCAACAGTTTGCAGTCGTCTATTCAGATAATTGCACCAAGGGAGCGTTATGCGCTCTCGTGTCTGGACTCGCGGATTGACGCAGGCGTCCGCAAGAATTGCGTGTGGAAACAGCAGCTCATCGTCTGGGGTCATTTTCAGGTCACCATCATGAATAATGATCGGTGTGCCTTTGCTATGATAGTGCTGTAAGCACTCCATTTGGCGGGTGTAATCAGGCTCAGTTGCACTCCCGCCTCCAATCTTTGGGTCATTCTTCCATGTTGGCCATCGCCATTCAAAATATGCGATGTCAACATCAGGAAAACCGTCGCTGGCATGCAAAGAGACATTCTTATATGGCTTCTCATCGCGGCGAACTTGAAGTCGTGTTACCTCGTGACCGCGCTTCAGCAGCTCATCAACAAAGTCAACTCGATTACCTCGCTCGCCATCAGGAGTTGTGACAATCACGTTTTCGTCGAATGGAGTAAGATACCCCCAAAAGCTAAAACCAACTTTCATGCTGTCATCCCTTTTTAATCTTTTGTTACTGCATTACCTTGATTTTCTTGCCTTTCGTTGACAACCCGAAGTCAGATCGATCAATCTCAGCAACGCAAAGTGTATACGGTTCAAAAGTAATCTTACCGTCCCAATCCCACATGAACATTTTTTCCATGTTTCCTGCCTCACCGATAACTTGAAGAAGAAGATACTGCTTTCCGTTCTTTGTTTTCTTTTCGACACTGCCAATTATTACGAACCAATATACATCAAGTCTCTCCCAGTTGTCAATTGAGTAAACTTCCTTATCATTAAATTTTTGACGAAGTTCTGGGGAGATCAACGCTGACGGATCAAGCTTACCAGAAAGCTCGACCTGCATGGTTGCAATTTCGCGGCGCGTCCATTCTGGCATACCGTCAGTCTCAATCACAAGCTCTCGAAATCGATTGATACCACGATGCGGATCTTTCTTGGCCCATTTCTTGATGTCATCAGAATTCTCAATAAGAACATGATGCATTTGCTTCCACGACGAAAACTGCTTATTTGCGCCAACAACATTCATCGATTCAAAAGCGTTTGCTTGGATAAGAGCCTCAAGCGCTCGTCTATTAAACTTCGAAGGACGCCAGTGACCATCATCATTCCATAACATCTCCTCGATGCTCTTGTATGGACGACGTGATGTAATCTCCTCAATCGCAGTTTCTCCGACCCCTTTGATCGTATTGAAGGACGGAATAAGAATCTTTCGCTCAGAATCTATGGACCATTGATTTGTTGAAAGATTAATATCAACGTTTCCAATGCTATATCCCATCTTCTTTACGTCAGAGATTGCTTGAGAGCGATCATCAGGATTGCCGATCATTGATTCCATGTAAGCGCAGAGCCACTCAGGTTCGTAGTAGGTGAGAAGCCAGGCACAATAGAACGAATCGACAGCGTAAGCAAGGGCGTGGGAGAGGTTAAACCCGTATCCAGCGAAGTACAAGATATCATCCCAGAGCTTCGATGCAACAGATTCGCGAATGCCATTCTTTACAGAACCGTCAACAAATCCTTGCTTCATTGCAAGAGCTTTCTTTTTTGACTCTTCAGGATTGCCACCAGTTCGCTTCAGGATGTTTTTACGAACCTTATCACATTCTGATTTTGGAAACCCTGCAACAATGTTGCAGAGAGACATCAGCTGTTCCTGAAAAATTATGCAACCTGCTGTGGGTTCGAGAACTTGTTTGATCAGTGGGTGTTTGTAATCAATAGACCTTGCGTCGGCTCTATTTTCGAGGTAAAGCTTATCAACTTTTGCAGCAAGAGGACCTGGACGAAAGATTGATGTCAGTGTTGCAATGTCAATGATTGACCGTGGCTTTGCATTCTTGAAGAGACGCTGTGCCCCTTGACTTGTGAGCTGAAACACGCCAGGTGTTCTGGATGTTGCCTGATGATACACGTTTTCATAAACTTGCTGATCATTAAAGTTGATTGTGTCTGTTGACATATTCTTGTCAAACCACGCTTTTACTTCTTTGAATGTTGGATTCTTGATGCCATGGTGATTTTGCAGAATCAGTTCAATTGTTCGACGAATCATTCGTAGAGTTTCAAGACCTAAAATATCAAATTTGACCCATCCTAACATTTCCAAGTGCTTATAGTTCATCCCCTCGACCCAAGGAGTCTGTTGTTCACCACGCGCCATGATGAGCGGCATGCGTTCTGCAATCTTTTCAGAGACAATGACACCGCCGGCGTGACGACCAAGCGCCTTGTTCTGACGGAACAGCACCTTAATTGATTCCGACACATGAGGATACTTGTCAATAAAAGTTTTAAAACTTGGTGAGTGTTCATAAGAGTCATCGTAGGTTAGAACAAACAGATTCTTATCATCGCCAGTCTTTTTTGTTGCCTGCAGAACTTCTTTCTCGACAGTTTTAAGCGCAAAGTTAACATCATCAAGTGGAATATCGTATAACCGAGAAACATCTCGAATGAGTGTCTTCAATTTAAAAGTGTTGTAGTTCGAGATTGGAATAACGTTTTCATTGCCAAACTTCTTTCGCAGGATCATCATCAACTTTTCACGGTCTTCTACGTCAGTGTCAATATCTGGTAAGCCTTCGCGATCAGGTGATAGAAAGCGTTCGAAAAGCAAATCATACTTGATCGGATCAATATCAGTGATACCAAGAACATAGCAGACAAGAGATCCGCAGCTGGACCCTCTTCCCACGCCAACAAACATTTCTTCTTTTGCAGCCATGATAATCTCACGCATTGTGAGAAAATACGTGCTAAAGTCTTTCTGTTCGATAACTTCCAACTCGTAGCTTGCACGTTCAACATAGATAGGATCCTTGTCGAATCCTTTCTTTTTCATGCCGTCAGATACAAGTTCTTTGAGAGCTTGAACACTTGTCTTTCCTTGCGGAGTGACATAACTTGGAAGCTTGACAGAGCGATCAGGCTGCACATCGCCAATCTCTTCATGGGCAATGTGCCAAGTCCTCTCAATTGCGTCTTTGATAAGACCTTCCTCACCGTGATAGAAAGTTTCAGAGTCGCGAGACTTCAAGAACTCGTCCCAAACTTGGGTTGCATTCTTTGGATAGAGCTCACACTTCAGTTGGTCCTTGCTATTTGGGATCGAGTTAGGATCAAGATCGGTGTAGTTAAGCCAACCAAGCTTCTTGTAGATCTCGCGTTCTTTCCAGTGTTCAGGACGAGCGTAGTGGGAATCGCAGGTGACCACGAGCTGGTCAGTCATTCCTTGACGCTTTGCAAATTCCATGATCGCGCGATTAACAATATGCTGAGCTGGAAGACGATTGAACTGTAGCTCTAGCATCACGTTCTTTCGTCCAACAGCCCAGGCAAGCCCGTCAAATGAGTTACCGACTCGATTGATGACCCGCTCCATGATGGACGAGTCATCTAGAAGTCGACTGTTGATTGTGTCAAAAGAATGTTCTTGAAGCTCTCGAAAGACCTCAAATGCTAGTGGCCCTCCAACACACGCCGTGGACACGATGAAGTTGTCGTCTTCCTGTGCCTCCTTTAGCATTGCAAGATCAACACGCGGGAACTTATAGAAGCCCTCTGAATAACTGCGGCTTACAAGTCCAAAAAGTTTTTCAAGACCTTTGCTGTGACGTGGAAGCACGACAAGATGATGACGACGGTTGATTGGATTGAAATGCTTCGTGCTCTTTGTCTCGTCCTCATTCTCAATCGTGAGAGCTGAAGCGTCAGTGTCGACGCCAATTGTTTCATCGTTTCCGTCTGTCAGAGCAATGATGGGGGTCAAAATGCTCTCAGGTCGCTCTTTCACCTTTGCGTGGCTCTTACGATCTCGCTTGAGCTGCTGCCATTCATGATGCTCAGAACGCCATGCGTTGAGATCAGGATGAATGTACATCTCGCAGCCAGGGATAAACTTGATATCTTTTCCAGCCTTCCTTAGCTTGTCAGCGTGCCCCCAGGCGTGACCGAAGCCGTTCATCTGACCGTGATCGGTCAGGCTCCAACCATCAAGGCCGTTCTCGAGGCAGAAGTCGATGTGCTCTTGCGGGTAACCAAGTCCATCAAACGTCGAAAACCCCGAGTGCGAATGAAGTCCAAAGAACTTCTCTGGACGCTTGAACTCGCTTCCGTCGGCCATGTTATCTCCATTGTGTCCTGATTATACCATGGAACACAAGAGGTTTGCACAAATCAGCACGGGTTATTCTTGTACCATTCAATGAGTTCAAGGATTCTCGGAATCTCATCGTCGCTGCAGTCTTTGTAGCTTCGACCGAGACGAAACTTCAGCCTTTCATACAAATGGGCATATGGATTTCGTTTCTTCAGGAACTTGCAAGATGGTAGCTTTCCGTTGAGATGATCCCCCGCGTCTTTCGCTGCAGCACGAACAATTTCAATGTTTTCTTTCAAAAGTGGCATC
>Ga0181348_1001352_pt1 | contig 10809 bp, 19 predicted proteins | sample Su13VDMM110DN_FD_130092 | JGI IMG/M metagenome (GOLD analysis project Ga0181348, IMG submission 130092) | Freshwater viral communities from Lake Michigan, USA - Su13.VD.MM110.D.N | ecosystem: Environmental > Aquatic > Freshwater > Lake | place: USA: Michigan | collected 2013-07-16
TCTACATATAAATCTTTATTCTCTCCTGGATACGGCACGTCTACAGATATTATATCTAACATATGACCTTTATCAGAAAGATAGTGTGCTATTTGCATAGCGACCGTAGAAGAATAATCAGGCGAAACATTTAAGACAACTGTCTTAAGAGGATCTACTTTGGGTAATTTGCGCAACAGGGCCTGTAATATATTATATTCTGCTAAATGATCTACATACATAAAAAGACATATTAGAGATAGTGTAGGGATTTGTATGCCGAACCGTTGCGGGAATTAAACCAGCTTGTTGTTGCTGACAAGAACTCGAACCGCTTCCTTAGTCTGAATAGACAGCTCAGCATTAGTACCCTTCAGGAACTTAGGCTTCAGATGACCAAACACTTCAATCATCGAAGTCAGCGGAGCCTTCGCACCTCTACTGGTCTCGTTAAATGCACGAGCGGCTTCGGATAGTTTAGCAAGAATTGCACCGGAGTCGCCGTCTTGCTTATACTTGACTACAAAGCCGGTTCCAAAATCCAGTCCGCCACCTTCATCCACTACTACTATAGCGAATGCGTTCTTTCGTTTAGGTTCCTTATTATCATCCTTATCTTCCTGCTTCTCTAAGATAATCTTCTCCAAGTCTTTAATAATTGACGCAATGACGGCGGAGTTATCGACTTTTTCGGCTAAAACTGATTGGATTTCTTCAAGACTTAAATTCATATATTATATTAGTTAGATTTTTTTAGATGTCAACAATTAATCTTTCCATTTATCTAGAGCGCGGAGAAAGGCTTCCCCACGTTCAGCAGCTGTAGCATGAACTATAATGTTCACGAAACTACGGACGCTGTGCTTTTCAGGGGTATAGTGGCGGAGCTTTCCGAGTTCGTCAGTATATTTGTTCCAGTTTACCCTACCCTCAATCATCTTCTCTGCATTATGCATATCGTTAAGGTTATCAATATAGGAGGGAATCTGCCGTTTGTGCCAGTACAATAAATCTGATTCTCCTGGCTCGTACCCAACCGTACAATCGATACTTAATCCGACCGTATATTCGGAGCTTAAACCTATACCGGTCCACCCGCACGCCTCTGCTATTGCAATATTCTGTGCTTCAGGAGTCATAATTATTTTACTACCACTCTAATGTCAGTTAGGTCTTCATCGATAAAGAATTTTCTGTATTGCTTGTATCCTCTAAGGTTGCCGATGAATTGACTACTTCCTTGAGCTTCCGCGACGTGTTCAGCAGGACTAAGATGTTTGGGATTTGTTCCAAACAATCTATCGCATAGCTTGATGTCTGCATCATAATCATCTTTACCTTCATGGTTAAAATAACTCACCCGAGCGCAACGTGCTACAGCTATCTTCTTTTTTATTTCCATCTTCAAGAACTCGACGCTCTCTGGTGCAGGTTCAGTAGATAAGATTATATTTTTAATCTTAGATTCATCCATACTTCCTCCAAATGGAATATGCCACTCTCCAACATTTAGCTCTTTAGGGTGGGAGTTATTATAAGCCTCCAGCATCATCTCAGCCAAGACTCTAATCTCGGGCTGTGCGTCTTTATGCGCCCGTAATGCAAAGAAGTTCAGATACTCTGTAGCAGTACAGATAACTCGGATATGGAACCACGGTTCGAGAATTCGATTCACTATCTGCTTATGAAGTCCTAACTTATTTAATTCTTTGGCACGCTCTATAGCAGAGTCTCTTGCCTCCAACCAGAGACTTTTAGCAATACCTCTATCCAAACTTTGTAATTCTTCATTAGCCTGCATACCTGATTGATTCTTACCCCAGAATTCAGGCATTGCAGGATTATCTTTAATTTGTTGAACGAACTTCTCAAATGGAATAGCTCGACTAGATGCAGCGTTTTTGGAGAACATACGGTGCGTCATAAATTCAGAGTGGACAAACCGTGGGTATTCCAGAATAAACGTGGTTAGTCTATTTCCGTGAGGGTTAATGCTGTCTGCAATAATTTCAGATTTAATCATGTATTATCTATTTTTATTTCGCGCATAATTCTGGATTTTCAAATATATTACCAACCACTTCATCTGCTACTTGTAATAGTCCTTGAGGTTTATCGTCTACAAACCTAAGTGTAACAATAGGTAATAGTTGCTTAATCGTTTTGATTCTGAAAGCACAAGTTTCTTTATAGAAAATTACATCACCTATATTTAGAGGTGGATCATTGGGGTAAATGGTATTTACAATATCACCCTCGTAAATTTCTTTACCGTTTTTATCTTTAAGTCCAGTGAATTGTTGAATGACTCTACCTTGTTTAACTACAGATTCAGCGGGGTAAAGCATAATAGGCGAAACATCCCACGCATTATACTTCTCATCCCAAACCCGGAACTTAATTTCTCTATTCATTGTCTTTAGGTTATTCCAATTTATGGATTCCGGCAAGCTGTTGCTGGATGATTTCGCGGTAGCAGTCACGTTCGATCATTAGTTTAATTATGGACTCCGATTTGTGCGCCATTGATTCGTTGGCCTGTTTGTAAAAATTGCGTTCACGTTCGAGTTGACGAGCAAAGTGTATTGGCACGACCGGTTCATCGAAATGTAATAGCTGCGCTACATCCGTCTCAGGTGTTGGCGTGTTCTCTGCAAGTTTCGTGCTCATGTTTGGAGATTATAAAAAGGTCTTCAGCCATAACTACTTCCATTTAACTACTTCCGTTAAAATCTCCCGAGCCATGTCACATATACTTTGATATTGAAACATTAAGATCTTTTCTTTGCCCATTATTTTGTTATAAGCCTTGATAGCTCGTCGCTCCCTAGGGGTGAGTAACGTCGACTTAGGACGAGCTTCACAAGCCTTGGAGATGATCTCGGCTAGCTTATCCTCTGCGACCTGAAATGCACTCTCGAGGGTAGCATTGTCAGGTTCAATGCATTTGCGAACTATAGTACTCCCTTTATCTACTATTACCAACCAATTACCGTTTGAGAGACCATCGAGTGCATTGAGGTCGCTCATGGCATGGTAACGCTTACCGATTTTCTGGTAATGCTTACCATCGTTGAGTGTTCTGTCTGACCAATCTGGAATTTTTTTATTTATCATCTTCACAATATAAGATACTTAAAGTTCGATCTATTGTCAAGCCCTTATTATACATTCTCCTAATCGAAGAGAATAAACAAGCGGTTGCTCCCCAGCTTTCTAGCTCCTCAAAGCTAATGTTTTTATGTATTTCAGACTCGAATTGCTCGTATGACATAAAAATATTTAATAATTATTTTTATATTGCACATAATACTACCTTACCTGTATTATAGCGGCATGAAAGTTAAGGTATATTATAACCTGCATAAGCATTGCTTTAGTGTTCAGCATAAAGGTATAATCATTGCTCATAGAGATATTGTATGCATAAAGAATGCGACGTTTACCGTCAGGGAAGCAGGGCGTCAGAAGGTTCTAAGAGAGGGACGTAAGAATGTACACGCTTACGTTGTTGGTGAGTGGGTAGATGCTTGTGAAGTTGTCGGGGAGGCTGTTACATACAACCCCTATAAATACTCTACGTTTGTACGTAAATTAAATGAAATACCAATCTACAATGCTTTACTAGTACGCCTAGAGAATAGACATATAACTGCTTCCGGCAGTTAGCATCTCAGTATATCTATTTCACTACTATCAATATAGTAAGACTTACCGTCTGTAAATTCGATAAGATAGTAGAAGGTACCATCTTTAGACCATTTAACGCACTTTACCTGACCTTCATCGTGCTTATGGAACACCCGACCGTCTACCTTACAATTCTTTTTAAAGCAAACTCTCATTCGTAATCGCGGATTGAAGTTACATACGGGAAACGGGGAATCTTATCCGGAGTAAGGTTGAAGTACTTGATCGTTGCTTTTTTACCGACTAAGCTACCCTTCTCTTTCCACAGCTGCTTAAGCCAGTCTCGATTACCTTTAATGTTAGATCGAAAGTCTAGTCCTTTTGAATTCTTAAAGAGCATAGCTCCTGCCATTCCTGTACGATTTCCTTCACCTTCTACCACCCCTAGAATAGTATACTCACTATCCTGAAATTCCTTACGCTTGAGAAGATTCTTAGAACGCTTATTCTCGTACTTACCATTGAGGCGTACCATCTGACCTTCAAACCCTTGTTCGATATAACCACCATACAGAGAGTCCAGCAAATCATAATTGGCCACCGATGCTGTAGATACTATTTTAATTGAGTCTGTCGATACAACTTGCCGAAATATAAAATCATATCGATCGCTGAAATTCTTGCCCATTGCTGGGTACTTTACACTATCGATACAATCATAAATCCAGTACTGAATAGTCTTCTCTGACTCATTGAGATCATCCATAGTCGGCTTAGTCTTCTTGACTAAGCTGCAGATCTTATTGAAATCGTTGTTTAACTTATCGCAATAGAGTTCACCGTCTAGGATCACATCCGGGTACTGTTTAAAGAAATACTTGAGGTGCTTGAGGACGTGCGGCGCACTAACAATGGGTTTACCATTGCGACTCCACATACCATCCCTTTTAGTTATACAACGAATGCCATCCAGCTTAGGTTGAGAGTAGACAGGGAACTTTATGGCATCCTCATAGTCCTCGTACTTCTTAGCTAGCATCGGCTCAGTAAAGGTTTCGTTGTCAATACAGTTAGGATCCTCAAAGCACCCACTTGCAATCTTCTTTTCCCAGATTGCGAAGGCTTCAGCCTCAGCCTGTTCGTCGTCTGTGGTACCATTAGTTTTACCTTTATTCTTACCGTGACATACAGTCCATTCAGTAGTCTGGCCAGCGCCGTCTATTTGACCGTAATGAGTACGGTACTTATTATGAGCTGTCTCAATTGACCACATTTGAACAGCACCAGTGCTAGTACGAGAGTATAGAGGAGTGAATATTTTGGTTTTCATGTTAGTTATTACTTTCTTTATCTCTCATCAGTGTATCGATTTTCTTTAAGGCGTCAAGGATAGAATCTTCGTTAAGGCTAATATTTCTAGCGATATAGATCTGATTGCATATATCCTTGCAGTTCAATAATAATTGACAGTACTCGGGATCCTGTATATACAGCTGAGTCTGAACGTGAAGAGGGTCGCCTTTAGTCATATTATTTGTAATTTTCTTAATCGTGAGTAGTTAGCCGACCGGCGAGTTGATCGTCGAGTAGTTTTATATCTGCATCCACCATTAACTTAGCAAGCGCATTAAACTTTATTTTTGGCTCCCAGCCAAACTTTTGTTTTGCTTTAGAACTATCACCGACGAGAAGCTCTACCTCAGTCGGGCGGTAGTAGTGAGGGTCAACCTCTACATGCTTTCTCCAGTCGAGGTCTACGTGATTAAAGGCAGTATCTAGAAATTCACGAACAGAGTGCGTCTCACCAGTAGCGATAACGTAATCATCCGGTTCAGGTTGTTGAAGCATGAGCCACATCGCTTCAACATACTCCTTGGCATACCCCCAGTCGCGTTTTGCATCGAGGTTACCGAGAAAAAGTTTGTCTTGTAGACCGGCATGGATACGAGCGACTGCACGAGTAATTTTTCGAGTAACAAAGGTCTCGCCACGACGAGGCGACTCATGATTGAAGAGAATGCCATTAGAGGCATGCAGACCGTACGATTCGCGATAGTTTACCGTAATCCAGTAAGAGTATACTTTCGCGCAGCCATATGGGCTGCGTGGATAAAACGGAGTAGTCTCACGTTGCGGTACCTCCTGTACCTTACCGTACATCTCGGAGGAAGAGGCCTGATAGTAACGAGGCTTAATTCCAATATTACGAATAGCTTCAAGTAATCGAACAGTTCCTACCCCCACGATATCGGTAGTGTACTCGGGTATATCAAACGATACACGTACGTGACTCTGCGCTGCAAGATTGTATACTTCATCCGGTTGGATATTGCTAAGGTGTTTATATAGTACGCTGGCATCTGAAAGATCGCCGTAGTGCAGAAATAAGTGCGGCTTTACCTCGTGGGTATCCTTATAGACTTTATCTAGTCTTCCTGTATTAAAGGTACTAGATCTACGAATGATACCATGTACTTCATATCCTTTAGAGATAAGAAGCTCGGCAAGATACGAACCGTCCTGACCAGTAATGCCAGTGATAAGAGCTTTTTTTATACCGGTAGGTGGATCTACCGAAAGGTTCTCACCCTTTGTTATTACAGTATTATCTAAGTCCATACTCAATATTTTTATTTACTAATAAGAACATATCGTAGATTACTACCGTTGAGTGCTAATGCATAATTTATTATCTTAACCTCTGCTAAAGACAGAGTTAGTACTGGGGGTACAGATCCGTCTGTAATAATATCTGTTTTAATATATTTCTTCATATACTTCTTTTAACCGTGGTTGCGGGTCATATTATCGGTTACTATTCATTCGGCCGCGACACATAACTACCCCACGGCTGCGGCTATAATTATCTTTAAGACTGCAAACCGATTCAACTGTATGACCAGTATCGCCGTTTACTATCACCGTGACTCCGCCACGAGGGAAGATGTCATCAGAGGAGATAAGATGAGCTGAGTGGCAGGCAATATTCATTCGCTCCTTAATGAGCTTATCCGGACTGATACCATAATCTTTAGCAAGATGGTAATATTGAGCGACTTCGCTCGTTTTGAAGCGGTAATGAATAATAACGAGGTTTTTCATATAATTTATACTAGCTGATTACCTCTTAGGAGGCAACGAATTTTGTTTAATTTCAAAAACTCCATTGCTGATAAGACCACTTAAGCTACTCGCGCCGCAATAGCTTACAGCTGAGGATAGACCTCCCCAGAGTTCGTCAACTAGAGTCTCGAGAGGCTTTACCTCAGCAGTATCTATTGTAAGTATTTTACCTTCTGAGTGCTTTCTTGATACTTTTGAGTAAAGTTCTGCTTGTTTATAGCTTGCACCGCCCCAGTAACTACCGTCACCCTTAATATGCGTCTCTGCTTCTTTAGCCTTGGCGAAGTAGCCTCCCATAAGGATATAATCTGCGCCGGCAGCAAACGCTTTAGCTGCATAGTTACCGTTCTTAATGCCGCCATCGGCACACAAATTAGAATTTACCTGCAGGTCTCTCTCCTCTGCACATTCCATGATCTCTGTAATCTGACCGCGATTTACGCCGGTAGTATCAGAAGTAGCGCACGGGCTACCGCCTGCAATACCTACTCGGATATATTTACCAATGCCCCAGTATTTCAAAACCTTATCGAGAAATCGGTAACCAGCAAGAGAGTGGACATTACCACACATTACCTTCGAGATCTTAATATCCTTAACAGCACTTAAAGTATTAACTGAATCTTTAATTGATGGAATATAACCGTTTGCAATATCAATGAGCCAGTTTTCGCACCCGGCATCTTTTAGCATATTGACCCGCTCCCAATCAGCTAATCCTATAGAACAGAAGACATTACTCTTATCAGGAATCGATTGAAATAACTCTACCTCTTCAACGGGAGTACAAAATCTGTGAAGTAAGAGACCTAACCCTAATCTATTAGCTTCATGCGCAAATGTTTTTCCTATAATAGACGACATAGGAGAGACAAAAATTCTATTGAGTTCTCGAGGTACTTCGCTCCGACTATTCACTCTAGCTAATCTGGCGATTAGATTAACGTCGTTATAATAAATACTTTTTGAATCTAGTATGGTAGCCATAATGTCATTTCCATTGCTGCTTATGTAGTATATACATACTGACGATTGGAAAGTTAAACATCGAATAGGTATCCATTTTCGTAGATTCAAAATTATGAAATACTGTATCATTATATACAAGCATCCAGGTACTCTCTCTCTTTTTGACTAGCATTGAAATGAGGATAACATGTTCATCGTTAATTGTATACTTCCAGACATTCTTGTTAGATATGTTTGCCTGACTTACCTGATATGCAGAAATCTTATGCTTCCTCAAAAACTTGAGCATAAACGAATCGGTATAATTGCCGCTCCTCACTCCTTGACCAGTTATCTCAGGCTTTATACCGGTTAGCATAGATAGACAAGAAGCTCCACACCCAGGCGGGGAGCTTCTTGTCGTATTGAACATATGTATTGGTAAGTGACGGACTTTCAGTTTACTGAAATCTGTGTTACCGGGGCCGTATTTACCAATCTTCATATTAGAAAAAGACCCCAGTCATATTTCAGACTGGGGTGTGGGTTTAGTAGCGAGACAAAGGAAAGCTACCAGTACACGTCTTAGGTGCACCTTCGGGGGTAGCTGTCTTTTTAGCTGCTTCGCTCTTTTGGGTTTTGGAGGTTTTGACTTTGTTTGTTTTATTAGGTTTTGCCATAACACTGATATAGTAGAATGGTTTGAGTCAGAGTCAAGATTTATATTGAGAAAGTTTACCGCCTTGATTTCTTCGATGACATACACTATATATTAGAGCATGTATAAAGCCCTATGCTTATTCATCGGTCTCGCAGCGACAGTAGTCGCCGGCGAGAATAACCCCGTACCCTTTTTCACGTCAAAAGTGACGCTTGAAACTGGTTATACAACCCAGCACACCGTAAATGGTCTTGCGTATCAGAGTGACTCAGCCTACGTCACTGCATCTATTGCTGCAGTGAATAAGGTAGTTACTCCGACTATTGCGTTTACATATAGACCGAAAAGCAGTGCCGAGAATGAGACTCATCTGACTCTTGGTCTTGATAAAACCTTCGAAGTATACGAAGTAAATGCTACTGCATTCGCGAGTGTTACTAGACACGATGTAAGCGTTGACCAGGTCAAGACTGGTCTAAAAGATAGCATCGAGTATTCTGTAGGATTGAAAATTAACAACTGCCCGTTGATTACTCCTTCAGTCTCACTTTATAAGAGCACCGGCCTCGATACTGAAGGCGTGGTTGCAGGTATTGAGCGGACCTTCGTATGGAAGAAGTTCTCTTTGACGCCCGCTGCTCAGTATGGTTGGTCTGGCACAAGCGATTGGTGGTCTATTGGAGGTACCCTTAAGTATAAACTCACTACTAACCTCACACCGTTTGTTAATGTATCGTTGATCGATAACCAGTTGAGCAATGGCTATCGAGAACTCGATCACAAGGTTGCGACTACTGCAGGTATTCGCTTCACGTTCTAAACTAATAGTATAAATTAAACTCCCTGATTTGTGAAAATCAGGGAGTTTTTTATTATAAATATCTGTATATGGATGATGAGTATATTCAAAAAACGTTAGAGATCCTTAAGCTCGCAGGATTTAATATCGATGAAGACAGTGGCAATATCACTCGCCCTGATCATTTCCTAAGCATGGTCATCGGCGAGTATAATGAAGATACTTATGAGACTCTTTGCTACTACGATTATATTTTAGAAACTGAAGAGGATGGTTCGATAACAGGCACAGTGAATCTACCAGATACCAGCAATATTAGAAATCTAGCAATAGCTATTAGAGATTATTTTAACGAGGATAAGGAAAGATGCGATAAGCTAGCCAAGGAAGTAATAGCACTCTATCAAGCAGTAAATGAAGAAGATTTTGGTGACGATAATGAAGGTTATAAAGTGGAAGAAATAAGTGCCCGTCTACCTGATAAGGCAGATTATATCAAGCAGGGTGTCGTTTATATTACTACGTATGCTGTGACCCCAAGACGTGGGTATATAGTTACTGCTTCCCCGTATAACTATATAACTAAGCAAATAAGATTGTCAGGCAAATCTAGCTACGATAGTTATTCAGATGATCTAAAAGATGAGTATATACCGATAGATATAAACAACGTCGCCGAGTTACTTAAGAAGCTGTCAAACTTCCACGATTTATTGTATGAGCTGTTTGATATACTAATACAGCAGGCAGAAGGACCTGATGATAATTACCGCAATGTCGAGGACCCGCCTGATCGGGACCCACCTGGTTGGGATTAGAATACTAAAAACTAAGACATATTAAGAACTTATTAAGCCTTTTTAGAGAAAGAATATACCTCGTAACCTTTCATCAAGGCCACCTGCGCCACCTTATGTCCTTTAGGTACGAACAGTTCAATGGTACGTCCGTTAGTTAATGCTACATCATAAAGGGTACCCTCGGGCTTAACATACTCACCCGCCTCCTGATCCAGCTTTCGCAGAGCTCTCATAGCTGCAGCATAGTGACGGTTAGGTCTACAGCCTGCTGATCTGATTAGATCACCTATTGATTGAAGACCGAAGATGGAACGTTGGGTATTAGTCATAACCCAGAGAGATTAGCGGCAATTGCAGTGCAGGTCAATAACTAATATCCGCTTTAGTAGGATTATTTCTTCTTACCTGATTTCATATTAGCCATCCAATGCGCTAACTGACCCTTACGCCCACCTTGTTTAGCTACCTTACGTAACTTGCTTACAGAGGACTTAGTAGGTACACCATACCGTTTGCTATCACCCTTATGTTCGGGATTCTTGCCATCAGCAAAGTTCTCTTTAACACAATTATTAACCCGTTTACCGCCCTTCATCTTGGTACCCTTCTTACGGTACCCTCTCCAGCACTTAGGGTCTAATCGTTGCTTGGCTTCCCGGAGATTAAAGTATTCTTTAAAATTCATTTTAGTTATTCCTAATACCCTACCAATTCTTACAGGACCAGTAGCCCGCACTGCCTCTATCTTTCTTTTGACTACACTTGTGACGAGCTCTAAAGGATTTTCTACGCTTGGGGTTAGACTTTTTAATCCTTAAATTCGGGTCGCCGTGGCTAACTCTTTTTAATTTGCCGTCAACTCTTACACA
>Ga0181348_1001353_pt1 | contig 10804 bp, 4 predicted proteins | sample Su13VDMM110DN_FD_130092 | JGI IMG/M metagenome (GOLD analysis project Ga0181348, IMG submission 130092) | Freshwater viral communities from Lake Michigan, USA - Su13.VD.MM110.D.N | ecosystem: Environmental > Aquatic > Freshwater > Lake | place: USA: Michigan | collected 2013-07-16
TATTCCAAATTTGATTGTTACAAGTGTTACAATTGAACCGGCAATACAAGCAACTGACTCACTTCAATTCAATAATAATTCTGTTAATGAATTTGATTTTTATACTACTCCTGAAAGTGAGTACACCGCTAAAGTAAGAATAAATTATCAAATTACAAATAATGTATTTGCCACTACTAATTTTGTAATTATTAATATATAATAATATGATATCATACACAACAAGGGATTTTCAGTCAATTAGGTTAGAGTTAATTAATTATGTAAGAACTTATTATCCTGATTTAATTCAAAACGTAAATGACGCTTCTGTGTTTTCAGTGCTTTTGGATTTAAACGCCGCGGTTACGGATAATTTAAATTTTCATATTGACCGAAGTTTACAAGAAACTGTTCTTCAATATGCTCAACAAACAAGTTCTTTATATAATATAGCTCGTACTTATGGATTAAAAATTCCTGGAATGAGACCATCAATAAGTTTAGTGGATTTTTCAATAACTGTCCCACCAAAAGGTGACGCTCCTGCGGTTCAAACAAATACTGGTAATTTACAACCGCCAGACGATTCTTATTTTGGAATATTATCTAAAGGAAGTCAAGTACAAGGTGCTGGACAAACTTTTGAAACCTTATTTGATATTGATTTTTCAATTGATGTTAATTATGAAGGTATGGTGAATAGATTAGTTATTCCAAATTTTGACGCTAATAATATATTAGTTAATTATACTATTACAAAAAGGGAACCCGTAATAAATGGAATTACTAAAGTATACAAAAAAATTATTGGCACTGCAGAAACAAGACCTTTTTATGAGTTTTTTCTACCTGAAAAAAATGTACTTGGAGTTACAGGTGTTATTTTAAAAGATGGAACAAATTACAGTAACACACCTTCAGCTCAAGAATTTGCGGATACCTCAAATTTGTCAAATAAGTGGTTTGAAGTTGATGCTCTAGCTCAGGATAGAATATTCTTAGAAGACCCAACAAAACCTAAAAATTCGGCAGGTGTTAAAGTTGGTAAATACTATAAAATTAATCAAAAATTTATTACAGAATTCACATCACAAGGATTTTTAAAGTTAACTTTTGGTGGGGGTAATACTTCGTCAGATGATTTATTAAGAAGTTTTTCAGTTAATGGAACACCTTTAGATATATCAAAATATCAAAACAATTACTCATTAGGTTCAACATTAAAATCAAATAGTACACTTTTTGTTCAGTACCGAATTGGTGGTGGATTAGTAAGTAATTTAGGGCCTAATTCTATAAACCAACTTGGAACAATAAACTTTAGTGTTTACGGACCTAATCAAAACACTGTAAATGCGGTTATTAACTCATTGAGTTGTACTAATCCATTCCCATCAATAGGAGGGGCTAATTACCCTACAATAGAAGAAATAAGAAACTTAATATCATTTAATTTCCAAGCTCAAAATAGAGCGGTAACTATAAATGATTATGAAGCAATAATAAGAAAAATGCCATCACAATTTGGAGCACCTGCTAAAGTTGCAATCACTGAGATTGACAATAAGATTAATATTCAAATACTATCTTACGATTCAAAAGGAGCATTAACAGAAACTGTTTCGGAAACAATTAAAAACAATTTATCAACATATCTTTCAAATTATAGAATGATTAATGATTATATTTTCATTTCTTCCGCACAAGTTATCGACTTATCTTTTGAAGTATTTGTTGTTTTAGATGGGTCTCAAAACCAGGGGGTTATTATTTCTAACATTATTTCTAAAATTGAAGATTATATGAGTCCGGGAAATAGGGGTATGGGACAAAATCTTTTCATTACACCTATTAGAACACTTATACAATCTGAACCTGGTGTGATTACTGTGACATCTATAAATGTTTACAATAAAGTTGGGGGTATATATTCATCATCTCAAGTTTCACAGTCTTACTCAAACGCAACGACTAAAGAAATTAAAATTATTGAAGATACCATATACGCTCAACCAAATCAAATTTTTAATATTAGATACCCTGATAAAGATATTAGGGTCTCAGTTAAAAACATATCTTCAGTTAATTTCAGTTAACATCATTTATTTTTTTAAAATCGTGTGTAAACTATTTATTAAAAAACACACATGCCTTCATCTTATAGAATTAAAACAGAGTTAGGGATTGATAAAATGATTCAAGTTAAACTTGAACAAAATTTTGATACGCTTGAGTTATTATCACTTTACATAAATCCAAATGATGTTTATACAAGAGCTTGTTCTGATTATGGAGTTGTTGTTGGTAGGGTTTTTTGTAATAATGGCTTTGGTATTCCAAACGCTAAAGTTTCTATTTTTATAGCATTAGAAGATGACGATTTAAATAATATAGTATTAAGTACTTTATATCCCTATAAAACAACAAATGATGTTAATGAAGATGGTTACAAATATAATTTATTACCTTACACACCCTCTTACACAGGACACGTTCCTGTTGGGACTTTTCCTGATAGAAATGATGTTTTAACAAACAAAACAGTAATTCAAGTCTACGATAAATATTTTAAGTATGTTGCAAGTACTAATGGTTCAGGTGACTTTATGATTTTAGGTGTACCACCTGGTCAACATACTTTATTTATGCAAGTTGACTTATCAGATATTGGTGAGTTTTCATTTACACCTGCGGATTTAATTAGAACAGGTAGAGGGACTGAAAGCCAATTTAATGGTTCGCAATTTAAATTCTCTGAAAATTATAGTGAGTTACCTCAGATTGTTACAATAAGTAAAACAATACAAGTTGCACCATTTTATGGAGAACAAGAAACTTGTAATTATTCAATTTCAAGAACTGACTTTGATTTAACTGCAGAATCACAAATTACAATTAGCCCAACGGCAGTGTTTATGGGGTCATTAATTTCTGCGACTGAAGAGACTAAATTAGGGTATAACAGTGTTTATAACAAATGTAAAATACCTAAAACAATGGGTGACTTGTGTGATTTAACCTCAGGACCTGGACAAATTTTAGCAATAAGACAAAGTTATAATTTAGATAGTAGTGGATTACCAATTTTAGAAAAAGTTGAACTTGAAAATGGTGGTAAAGTAATAGATGGAGATGGAGCGTGGTTATTAGAAGTCCCAATGAATCTTGATTATGTTTATACTGATGAAGAAGGTAACCAACAAATTAGTAATAATCCAAATGTTGGTATTCCAACTAAAGGTAAATATAGATTTAAGGTAAAGTGGGAACAAGGACCTGAATTATCTGAATCAACAAAAAGGGCATATTTTTTAGTACCAAATGTTAAAGAATACGGATGGCAAAATTCAGACGATGACCCATATTTGAATTATAATGTTAATGAACAAATAGGTATTCCAGTTCCTGTTGAAATAGAATCAAATTCACCAAATGAAAATGGTCAGTATGCTTTTCTTTCGACATATTTATCACAGACCCCAAACTATATTTATAGATTAACCACTTCAGAAAATGTTCAGGACTTACAAATTTTTTATCCTGACGGTACCCAATACTTGTCTCAAAATATTAATTCTGAAGATATTGATGGTTTATATTTTGTTTTTACAAGAATTGATGAAGGGGTTGATGCAATTATTAATTTTTTAAAGATTGATGAAGATAGATTTTTATTGGAACAGTCATATGCGTTTAGTTTAGATTGGACTGATTATGTGAATGTTCAGGAAGCAATTAACTGTGACGATACTTTTATGGAACTTAAGTATAATAAAGTATATACTGTAAGTCAGTTAATTGATAGATATGTTGCGGAAAGACGACCATGGAATACTACAGGTATTAAGAATATCATAGATGAAAAATGTACGGGGGAATATAATAAATTCCCAACTAACGACGTATTTTTTAGAACCACTTTTAATTACATTCTTTATAATATAATTTTTGAAATTTTTAGATATATCACAATAATATTAATGCTTGTTGCTCATATATTGGCATTTTTGTGGGTGACTATTTTACCTTTGGTTTTACTTATTGTTACTTTTATACAGGCAATTATTGTTGGTATTTGTAATTTTAGAAATTGGGTTAGAAATAAGTTTAATCGACCTGATTTACCATGTCCTGATATTATTAATTTATCTGATATTATTTCAGGTAACCCATTTTTAAATATTGGACTACCACTCCTTCTTTATACTGAAGATGGTTGTGAAAGATGTAATTGTAGAATAGAAAACGCTAGAGGTGAGGTTTTAGGTGATACACAACTTACAACAGTTACTCAGAGTTCATTGTTAATCAACAGTACTGATTTTGAACTTTACAGAAATGTTAAAGATGATGAAAAATATTTGTCAGGACTTTTTGCGGGTAATCTTGGCGATGTTGCAGGAATACCTCAAAACAGATGTCCAGTTGTTAAAACTGAAGGTCGTGAAATAAGTTATGCTGAAGGTTCAACCGAAACTATAAACATTTATAACTTTTCAACTAACATACCATATTCTGAATATTTAAACAGTTGGTGGTCAAAAGGACGATATTTTGAACAATTTGAACAAGGACCACAAGGTGGACCAAGTACAAGACCAAGATATTTTTACGGTTCAACTAGAATGAGAGTTACTTTGGAACCTGATTTAAATAATCCTGCAACAGTATACCACATGGATAATTTTCAGATATTAGTTTTGGATAAACAAACAGTTATACCAGCGGCTGGAACAATTATGTCTTTCCAAGATAGGAACTTATCTGAAGATTTAAATTACTACGATGAATTTTCTGATAGACCATTTACGTCAGGTAAAACAAATAATTTAAATTCTACTACTTATACATGGACTAATCCTAATAACGGAACCGCATTATATACTGCCTATAATTTAAGTGGATTTAATGAAACAAAAATTACTAGTAATTTCGCAGCTGACATTGAGTATTTCCAAGTCATTACGGGTTTAACAATTGGTCAATATAGAAGTTTTGTTGATAATGGAACCTATGGGTCTACCGCATATGTTAATAGTCTACCATTTTTTAATGAAAATAACCCAACATTATACCAGTTGTATAAGTATAAAATGCAACAATATGAATGGAGTGGTGATGGTCCTCAAGCAGGATGTTATAATGGTAGGTTTAGACTATCTAATGTTACTGTTAATGGAGCGTTACCTACTCCAAATTATAGTGAATGGGATACAGTAAATGAATTAATTCCTAATATTGATAATGTAATCATTTTAATATTGATGAGAGGTGTTGATGTACACTCACCTAGAGTTAAACAAAGAATTGATTTGACACAAATTTTAAAACCTGATTATTCAGCAACTTTAAAACCAAACGCAAACGGTTCTTTACCAAATATCCCATATAACTCAAACAAATTATATGTTGAAGGATATTACAAAATGAATATTCCATTACAACCTGATGGAATTGCATCTCAAAGTTGTACTCGGCACAATCAAATTGGAAATAACGAATCTGCGGACCAATATGGTGGTAAAATATTTTTTAATAGTTATGCGTTTTTTTATCTACCACAAACAATTCCGGGGGTTATGCAACCTGGTAGATATAAATATTTCTACACTACTTTACCACATTATTATTCTTCATTAGATACAACAACATTTAACTCTACCGCACCTCCAGGTTATGTAAACTCTGGTTATACTCCTAGTGTTTTAACTGTGGAACAGGGTTATCTTGGTAATTCTAACTCAAACTTAATGGGCCAATATCTATCAGATGGTCAAGCATGTGGTGGTGGGGCTGGAAATGGGCCAACATGTTCGGATATCACAACTTTAACTTTAAATGGTAGTGACCGTTTAGAATATGACCCGGGTAAACAACAATTTGATGTATATAGAAAATTCCAATATTTGGAAGGAGGAGCATTTTACCAATGGACATGGGGTTCAACAACTTTAGACAATTCCTATTGTCAGGCTTCAAATCCCGGATTATATGTTTACACATATTCTAACGCATTAGGTCGAATGAAATTCTTTTCTCCGACTTACAGAACAACCGGTACTTATACAAATCAAAACGTAACGACTTGGGACCAAATTTTCATGCAAAGCAATAGTAAAATTGTTATGAGGTCTGATAGACTTCCGTCATCAACGAGTGAGTCTTTATATGGGTCAAATAGTTATTTACTTCACCAAAATCCAGTATTTGCAATTTATAATTTTAATGATGCAGGAGACCCACTAGAATTATCAAATTTAAATCAACAAAATTTTTCAATTAATGATAGTACTAATCAATTTGTACCGTACGCTGAAGTTGCGGATTCATTATCTGATTGTAGTAAAGCGGTAATGTTAAATTGTTATGAGTTAGTTAATGGTGTACCAACTATTAAGGAGAATTGTGATGATATAATGAATCCTGAAGGTCGTTCAAAATATTTTAACTATGGTACAGGATGTTATAATTTGATTTCAAGGATATTCTTAACAATTCCTCAAGATACAAAATCAATTATAGAATGGACTCAAAGAAATAAAATTAATAACGCAGTATGTTTTAATGTGTTTTCACATTCATTTTCAAATCAATGGATAAACGGTACATTATACGCATACCCATTTAATAACAAAAGAATTTTTGCGATTGGAACTCAGAGACCTTATAGTCTTTTTTGTAGAGATACAATATACTTCCATGAAACAAGTAATAATTTTTATTATAGAAGTTCTCCTTGGTCTATTACAGAAGGATTTATAGGTAAAGATAACACAACATTTGGGAATGGTAATCCTGATTTTGGGAATTATAAATTTTTACAATCACCAACAACAATTTTGGATTTAGGCCCAAAGGCATATTTTATACAAGAACTTGTAAATAATGATGATTACGATGGTTATATTGTGTCAAAAATAAAATCAACAAGTTATAATAATGTTAGTGAAATACTTAATTTATTTATTTTAAGTCGTTTAGTTAACCCAAATTTTTTACAATTCTTAATACCCTCAACACCTGGGGTTAATGAAGGTTCCGACGACCCAACGGTTAGAGGGTTTTTTAAAAACAGAAGATGGGAAAATAATATAAATAGTACACTACCTGCAATGGTAGATGCGGATTACGCTCAAATGATATCTATTAATTCCGAATTTGGAATTTCACCTTTCAGTGTATCTAATTACGCTCAGACGATTGACTCACCATATCAACCTGTTATTTTGGGGGATGAAAACGATTTCCCGTTTTTTGGATTACTATTAACTGGAAATACACAAGATAGGGATTATATAAGTCCAAGAAGAACAATATGGAATCCTCAGGCAATTATAGGTACACAACAAGATTACAATTTTACTCAAATACCTGTAAAAGCACAAAGTGTACCATTTTATTTGTGGAAACTTATAAAAATGAATAACGAAGAGACTGGACAACCTATGGATTACGGGACTATTTTTGGTTCTCAAAATAATAATTGGGTTACAAATTATCCTGATTCTACAGGACAATTTAATAGTTCATTTTTTACATATAAGTATCAAAATTTAGATAGACTGAATAGTGCCAGTAGGTACTTCCAAGTTAATGGAAACTTAGCCGCAAATTATAGAGGAACCCTTATTAATTTTAATAATAGTGGAGTTCCTGTTGATACCATACCAACCCAAAATTTTAGTCCTCAATTTTTAGTAGGTGTACCAAATCATTTTTATTTTGGTTTAAAAAAAGGTGCAAGTGCTTTAAATATGTTTTTAATAAAATATGTTAATACCGATGAAGTAATTGAATGATAATTTTAAAATATTAAAAGGTTCTGCAAGATACGCTAATGCTCCTGATATTGACGAAAGAATATCTCTTGCGTTTGATAGTACAACAAAAGAACTTACAGAATATGACAGAAATTTAACTATTGATTTAGTACAAAGATTTGATGTTGAAAGACAAAATTCTACAACATTTAATTTTACTTGTAAATTCACATTGTTATTTGAAAACGCATATTCAGGGTTTACTCAACCAACGGGTAATCCTTACCCTCCGATTAATAGAAATTTATATTATGTTAATCCTGAATTGTATAGGTCACAACAAACAAACAGTTTAGACCCAAATTTTGAAATCGCTTGGGGTGGATTACCACAATATCATGAGTTTGAATTTATCAGGACGGATTCTAATGTACCAGGTTATACTATTGCATCAAATGGGGTGGCACCTCACGTGTCCTTTAATCCATTAGAAGCTTCTTATTATAATTGGTTTTTCTATTTAACTTACCCATATCAGAATGATAAAACTAAAATTTTACAAACAACTTTTGATACAGATAATTTTAATTGGGAGGTTGGTAATGGTATACCATTTACAGTTAGTTTAAATACAATAAATGGCTCTCCCGTAATACAATTTAACTGTAGTTTAAACCATAATTTATCAATTGGTGAAAGTGTTGAATTAACAATAAGTTGTAATTCTACTAATATATTTGATGTGTATACAATTGGTGATTCTTACGCCAATAATGAGGAAAGAATTTTTACAATTTATGATATTGGATATTCTTTATGTGGTAATTTTTATGATGGCGCAATAGGATTAATGAAAAGAATATCTAATCGTGAAAATCCTATTGAGTCAAAAAGTATTTATTATGTAAGAAAACATAAAATAGTTACTCAATATACTGACGCTCAACTTACAAAAACAGGTTTTGAAAACAATCCGTTTAGAAAAACTAGTAAATTTGAAACAAAGGCATTAACTCCAAACCTTTCATCTAGAGTTTCTGTAAAAGAAGGTAATCAAAGTTACAACTTATCTTTTAAAGATGATGTTGATATAAATAATCTACTTGATAATTTAAACAGACCTGTAAGCGAATTTTATGTCAGTGTGGTTAATAGAGGATATTTTGGATTTTTTAACTTGCCAATTAATAATGGTATTGGATTAAAACAAGGATGGGAATTTAATTTAGGACCGGCTTTAAATTCTTATTGGGATAACGGACTGTTTTTTAATTTAACAAATGTTCAAACTCAGTATTTTCAAAAAACATTACCTAATGGCTCTATACAAAAATTTTATCACAATGTACCATATAATGTAGGTGATGAAATGGATGGTGATGTTTGTGAATGGAACAATATTACACAAACAGAAACGGTTATTTCTGATTTTTATCATAAAATAAATTTTAATCAAAGAGTTTTTAGAACATCGGTTATTGGTGAATCAAATCCAAACACATTGGGTTATTATTATAAACCACATTACAAATATCAAATTAAAGTTTATTCTGATTATATCGAAAAAAGTAATGATAATAACCCTGAGAGATTTCCAATTATAAATTTACCTACTTACGCCTATTACTCAAATCAGAATTTAAATTTTATATGGAGGGATATATATCCATATGGTTTTATAGATGATTTTGGGAGAGGTGTTGATAGACCATTTTTAAATGATAAACATTATATACATGAAAATTTCACTTTCAGACTAATACCTGAAGGTAGTGATATTGATAGTGTGAATACTACACAAGTTAATGACCCAACTATAGATGATTGTGAATAATTATAAAATATTAAAATCGAATACTAATAAGAATTTAATTATTCCTATAAGTACAAATTGGGATTTTTTGGATAGAGAAGATTCTTTGAATATCTATGAAGAATCTATAATTACTGAAATTATAGGAACTCCTGAAAATTACGAAACCACAAGATTTTCATATAATAATGAATTTAGATATATTTTTTATTTTAAAAATTCTGCGGATACTGAATGGGTTAATAGTTACGTTGAATCAGGTAGATTTACAGAAATTAGTGTACTGAATCAATCAAACGCATTTAAAAAATCATTTTTTAAAATTGATTTTTATGATAGTAAAAATACAAGAAGACGAAAAAATTATTTAACAATAATTTTAAATAAAAGGAATAATACTACAGTAATAGACTCACCATATAACCAGGGAGATACAAATTTAATTATACCAACTTATACCCTTAACCCACTTAGTAACCCCGAAGGTTTTTATTTATATTGGTTTCAAAATCCTAACATTCTAAATATAGATAAACTATACATGACTGTTAAATTTTTTGACGGTTCAAATGGTACGTTTACAACTTTTACCACAAAAAAACAAACCGATTCAACAACACCCTATCGTTTAACGACTGATTACTTTATGAGGGAAGTTAATTTCAACTATGATAATAAAACCTATACAATTCAAAACTTAGAAACACAACTACCGTTATCTAGTTTGGGTTGGTATGAATATAAAAATCCACCTGTAGAATAATGGAAGTTTTTAAAATTAAAATATCACCTGAATTTTTATTAACTGATATTGTTACTGAAACGATTAGTGGAAATACTTTTGGTATATATAGTGGTTTAACAAGTATGTTAAAAGGTGGGGTTAGTGGAACATCACTTTTTACAGGACTAACTTTTCCAATCTTATTAAAACAAAAATATCAAGACGTTGGTTACTACGATGGGTTTGACGGTAATATTACTCAACAAGTAATATCTGCGAATTTTTCCTTTACAGCATCAACAGGAAGTCCTTATACCATTAGTTTATTTAATAACTCAAGTGAGGGTAGTGTTTATTTGACTGACTCTACTTATACAATTGATTGGGGTGACGGTATTACACAAGTTATTAATTCTTTTTATCCTAATTATATAGACCATATTTATGATGGACCATTACCTAATGAAACAAATTATACGATAACTCTTACACAAGAGAATGTTTGGGGAATTGTGACTGTGAACA
>Ga0181348_1001358_pt1 | contig 10789 bp, 3 predicted proteins | sample Su13VDMM110DN_FD_130092 | JGI IMG/M metagenome (GOLD analysis project Ga0181348, IMG submission 130092) | Freshwater viral communities from Lake Michigan, USA - Su13.VD.MM110.D.N | ecosystem: Environmental > Aquatic > Freshwater > Lake | place: USA: Michigan | collected 2013-07-16
AACAGCGTTCCAAAGATTCGTATGCTGCAAGTGCAACAGTCGGCCTATGTCTCCGTAGTAACGGAGAGGAGTCAGTAAAGGTAATTGATGCTAAGGGTAGAGTATTCTTAGCTGGTATAACTCCACCTACCGTTGCTCCGACTGTGGCTGATAGTGCGGCAGGAACTTTAACTAACGGTAAATGGGTCGTGTATACTTACGTCTATGCTTCTACTCTTTTTCCTTTCGTTGAAACTGATAATGCGATTGACGGCAAACTCTATCCTCGTTCCAATGTCTCGCCTGCTTCTACTGGATTCCAAGTAGGAGTGACTGGTGGTGTTGTCGCAGGAGCTAGGGCACTTACTGTCACAGTCACTAAGACTACTACCACTGGAATTAACATTATATGGGTCTTTCGCACTGCCCTTTTTGCAAGCTTGCAAGAGGCTCAGACAGCAGCAGAAGCAGGACAGATGTTCTTTTCTAATGAACTGGTGAATGACGGTATTGCCGGAACAACATCCTACGTTGACGACACGTTACTGGACTCAGCAGACCAAGTACAATCTGACAACTATGTTGCGCCTCAGTTTCAGTTCTGTGTATTCTATGATCCTTACTGGTGGGGTTTTGGCAATTTACCATTTCAAGCTGCTGCATCATGGGATAATTCGCACACTGCCGCAACTGCTAAGATCACCTTGACGGGAACTGATACATGGTTCGATGGTCGTAACGAGCAGAATATCACGCTTGACGGGATCACCACAGGTGGTTTTGATGGTGCTGGCACCTTCAAGTTTTTGTGGCTTACTTCTACGACCGCTACCCTGACCGTGGACGGTGTGACTCCTGTTGCAATCTCTGCTACTGGAACTGGTAATGTTCTCATCCAAGGAGTTGCTACAACGCTGTATCGCTCTAAGGTTCGTAATCCATTTGCATGGGGTTTTACTCAGACTATTGGATCTGTCATCGTCCCCCAACTTTACGCATTCAAAGTTGGTGGAGGTCTTGGCACCGCATTGGCTACGGTTCCCAACAACCCTACTCTTAAACTGGATACGGAATATCCTACTTCCTGCTATACTCTCAATCTTCGCAGTGCCGGAATGGAATCATTTGAAGGAACTCTGCGAAGAATTTCTGATGTGTATTCTGTAACGGCACACTTCTCTCAATTTGCTGCTGTGACACAGAGCGGAGAGTCCGTGTTGTGGGGTATTGATTTCAAGAATTTTGCAATCTTGCAATGTGATGGAGTCACGCAGATTCCAATCTCTGGCCCAATCCCTAAGATGCTTAGGTCGTTGACTACTGACCGCTCTAGGCAACTATTCTCACATGGCATATACGATCCTCAAACAGAACTAAACTGTTTGTGGGTTTCATCTGTTGCAGGACTCTCATTAGTCAACACGCTTATCTACTGCCATGCACCCACTGGCTTTTGGGGATTCTCTAATGATCTCGACGTGCTATCTTCTGCCTCTATACAGGATACGCTCACAGGTGCGCGCAAGACTTTTGTAGGAACTCAAACGGGTATTTTCGGGCAAGCTCTAGTTCCTAATGTATGGAGTAACTGGCTACCTAACTCTGGAGTTTATACTGGAACTATTGAAAGTGCTACCGGAACAACTATTACCATTCCTTCCGAGTCAGGTTTCAATACGTCTGACGATGGTATCATTGGTAACTGGTGTCTCTTGACTGATGCCGACGGACAGCAAGAACAGTGGGCACGAATCAGTGACCGCTCCACTTTCACTCTTACCTTTGACTGGGTTCGTTCACTGATTGGGGGTGGAACGGCAGCGTTCAATCCTGTTCCCGCCGCTGGTTGGAAGTTCTTTATTGGACTCATCGAATGTGAGTTGTTGAAATACTTTGACTTCAACCTGCCGCAGACTGATAAGCGGTTGATGGAGATTTGGCTCACACAGCAGGGTGTGGATACTGCCTCGCAGGGAACTATCATTCGCTTCTACCGTGAGCGTGCCAACACCTATACTCAATTTGCAAGCTTGCAAAGCATATACGCTGACGATGGCGAGAGCGACGTATGGTATCAGAAAAATGAGATTCCTTCGGAGCTAGTGAAAATGTTCGGACTCAAGTTCATTAATCGTGGGTATCAGCAATGGCAGTTTATCAACTTGATTCTCAAGCCTAATGTAGTTCCGTAATCCCATCACTCTTTTTCAGAATGCCGCGCATCTTCCTAACTGAATCGCTTTCAACTACTATACCAGATAATCTGGCAGTAGCAGTTGAACGCATCTTTGCATCGTTGCAAGATCAGTTAAATGCCAATCCTGTGATTGCTGCACTTAACGAAACCAATCGCAAGCTACCAGTGGGAATGCAGAGCGGCGATCTTATCTTTGACAGTAAAGGTGGGGAACTGAGGGTAGGAATTTATAATGGTATCAATGTTCTTTATGCTTCGTTCGGTTCATTTGTTGGAGCCATCACTGACTCTCAACACGGAACCAGAAGTGGTGGGACTTTGCATCCTGTTGCAACTTCATCGGTCGCAGGTTTCATGTCAGGTGCGGACAAGAGCAAGAGCGATAACTTTCTCGGTGATACATCATCCGCCCTACCCCCTGCGGTGGGCGATTACCCTTCAAACAAGGACTATGGCTACCACACTGATACTAATACTGGCTTTGTTTACCTTGCTCGCAATTTTTCAGGAACTATAAAATCGGTGCAACTAACTTGACAATTTCATTTTAATCTGCTACTATACAACATGAATTCGTACTCATCCTCTACTACCCAAAATATCAATGGGTATCTAAATCAGGGACTTGCAAGCTTGCAAACTCCACTGGCGACAGCGAACGCAGCTAAGGGTGTCTCTACTGTTTCGGGCGTTCAACCTTCCGCATTCGTTGGTGCAAATCAAACACAGCTTCCAAGCTGGATGCCCTCTAATCCTGACCAGAATCTGACTGAACTTCTCAACACCTATGCAGGTGTTAATTCTGCGTTTGACCCTTCGGGGCAGGTCGCAGCACGCAACAACTCCATTGCACAGAACACGGCTTCGGGCAATCAAGCGGCTAACAACGCAGCACGCGAATATACAAATCGTGCAGCGCAGAGTGGTGGCTCCTCTCTTGGAGCAGGCGTCGTAAAAGCGCAGTCCCTCCTTCCTGTGATGAGTAGTAACAACCAACTGCAAACGCAGGCAGCAGACATTGCAGCAAAGGCACATCAGGATGCCGCTTCTCTCTCGTCACAGATTGCCAACACCATCGGGCAACTTCGTCAGTCCTACCTTGGCACCTTGGCTGACTTCTCTACAAAACAGCAAGGCATGGCAATTCAGAACAATCAGTTCAATGCTAACCTTGGATTGCAGGATTATACTGCGCGACAGAATGTTGCCAATTCAGCCGCGCAGCGGCAACTTTCATACAATCAGACCCAAGCTGATTTGTATAAGAATGCAATGAGCAACACGGTCACAACCCAAAGCAGCGCATTGGCAGCCGCTAACTCCGTGCTGGCATTGAAGCAGGCTCCATCAAGCAACTTGATCTTCAATGTGCCTGCGTATGGACAAACCACTAGAAACAGCAATCAGCCACAATTGGAAAATCTCGGTGCCTATCAAAACTCAGCTCTCTCGGCTCTAGCCGGGATGTTCTAATATGCCACGCTCACGATACATTGACGCCAGTGGAACGGGAACTTTTGCACAGTTGCAAAATCTATACGCCGATCCTTCAACAACTCCTCAACAGGTTGATTCCAACTTGTTCTTACAGAACTCACGCCTGAGTGATTGGGCTTCGCGCACCGGAGAAGCTGCGGGCATCGGTAATGATCCCGCCTCTTTCTTTCAGAATCAAGCGGCACAGCGCACAGTCGCAGCGATGCAGACACAGCGAGATGCTGCTCGACTGGCAGGTTACGATCAGTTCACGTCTCCTGACTTCATTAGACGTCAGCAGATTGAGGGACAGATTGCCGCCGCTGATCAGCAGCGCAACCAAGTTGCAAGCTTGCAAGCACAGCAACAGCATGAGCAGCAATATCCGTTGCCTACAACTGGTTATCACCAGCAGGGTGGTACGCCCATCTTGTCTCCGCTCGCGGTACAAGAGGCAGAACGCAATAAAATGTCGCAGATGGAGTATTTGCTTCGTATGCGTACTGGCTCTGGATTGTCCAATCTCGAGCCTTCAAACGCTCCCTTTAATCCTGCTTCAACTTCCGCTGCCCCCTTTATTCCCGCAGGGACTAACTCGACTGTTGATCCTGATACGCTCTACAAAGACCCAAGATTTCAGTCTCATCTTCAATTTAATACCAAACATGCACAGGGACTTTTCTCTGCTCTGACTGGTCAAGGTTACGAAGAATATCAGAAAAGGCAAGTTGCCACTGATAAAGAAAACTTCACTCATTCCAAGTCTTTCATTCAAAAGATGGTGGAGGATCAGAATCTCCGTCAGCGTGAGGATGGTTCATGGGAGATGCGCCAACTTGTAAAGTCTCTTACCACTGGCAAGGCAGAACTTGGCGATCAGTTTGGTACTCCATCTCCGCAGATCATGGAGCACATCAAGCGTGCAATGGGTGCTGCCTTCCCACTAGAGCAGGAACGACAGGATGCGCACGCGAAGAAAGCAGCGGTAGCCGCCGCCGCGGGCGCAGCAGACAAAAAAGCAAGAGATGCTCGTATGGCCGCGCTGATTGCTTCTGGTCGTGGTGTACCTACCCCTACTAATACAGAAGGCTACGCTCCGATTCCAGAGAATATAGTAATGGGAGGATTAGAAGGTATAGGTAGAGATATTGGTGATTTGGTTTCGTGGAATTTCAATGATCCAAAAAGTCCACAAAATGCTCCGATGGTTCAGACTGGAGCTAATCCAGTACATGTTAGACAGCAGTTGCAAAATGATCCTGTCTTTGCTGCACTGATGCAGCGCAATCCTGCAAGTGCTAGAGAGTATATTGCAAGGTTGCAAAAACAAAATGTAGTGACTCCTACTTACACTCCTCCTGATACATCTGCTTTTGATCCTGCTGCTAATTCAGCATTTTAACTATGGCAACTACTTGGACTCCAGAAGAAGAAGCAAGATTACAATATCTTGATAACCTTCTAGCCCCTAAGCCACAGACTGCGCCCCCGCAGGTTGATGGCCTTTTGGGTTATACAGGCAAGGCATTGGCCAATGTAATTCCTAATGCTTTTAACAATCTGTTCGACATGAGCAACACTCTGTTGGGAGTGGAAAGAGACGCAACATTGCCAACACCCTTTGCAGAGCAGGCTCCGCAGGGTGGAGGGCAGACTACTGTTCGATTGCTGACAGGAATTGCTGAGATGATACCATCAATGGCAGTTCCCGAATTGGGAGTTGCAAAGGTTGCAAGTGTGCTTGGTGCTGCACCTAAAGTTGCTCGCGTCATTGGTGGTGCTGCTGGCTTTGGAATTCCTGCTGTACATGGGGGAGCAGAGAGCATGGCAATCCAAGGGGGTGTTGGTGCCTCACTAGCTGCTGTCCGAGACATGGGCTGGAAAGCTAAAACTGCCGCAGCCATCGGTGGTGGTCTTGCAGGATACTATGAAGGTTCCAAGACTTCTGATTTCGATGCCAAGTTGCAGGCAGGACTCAACGTGGCATTCCCACTAATCATTGACCCTCTGCTCCATCGCCTGACTGGACTGAAAACAAATGCCGGGGATAAAACCACGACGCCTCCTGCGACTAATCCTTGGATCAGTAACGGTGGTATGCCCGCCAAGAATCCTTGGACTAGTAACGGTGGTATGCCTGCCACTGGCCCGCTGCCTCACACTGCAAGGCCGGGAGAGATGGTTAATCCTCCGTTCCACGAACTCCAAGGTCAGCCCATTGAAGAATTTGCACCGTTGCAAACTACTTCAAATACTAATGCGCGTAATGCAGTTGCAGCTTGGAGAGCGCAGCAAGTTGAAGGACAAGTCTGGATCAATGATCGGCTGCCTTCTGAGCGCACTCCTCGACCTGTCATATTTAACGATACGCTCCCTACTGCAACAGAGAGCGCAATTCCATCCGTAGGCGATAGAGGTATGGGTATGACGCAGGTGGGCACTCCGTTTCCGTTTGCCCAACCTGCTGCTGCTGCTGCACCTTCCCGCTGGCCTTTGGGCATCCATTTCAACGAGCCTCCCCTCGCTCCGCGAGAGACTCCCGGCCCTATTCAAATGCTTGGTGCTGTACCTATTGAGGCTGTGCAGATCAATGTTCGTGCTCCTGACTCTCTGCTTTCACGCAATCGTATCGCAAACGAAGGTGTGCGCGCTCCTGAAAAGACGGGTGGGATTTTACAGGTGGCCGCACCTGAGCCAGTTGCACCGTTGCAACTTGCTCCTCGTCAGACTCCCGGCCCAATCCAGATGATCGGTGTCGAACCAATCGTCGGCGTCGAGCGCAACGTGCGTTCAGCTTTGCCCGAACCTGCTCCTGCTCCAGTTGCAAGGTTGCAAAGCACACGCAATCGTATCGCAAACGAAGTGAGGCTAAATAAATTATACACGCGAGTTATCGAAACTCTATCGCGTGGGGGAGACGAATTTCCAGAGCAAACTATTGCGTCAATCTTAGACGGGCATAAAATCACAGATGCTCAGTATGAGGCAGGGTTACTGAACCTTTTGGAGTCTGCACGTAGAAATGAAGCGACAAAAGGGCCAGTTGCAAGGTTGCAAAGCACTCGCATCGAGGGGTCAGAGGCAAACCCTACGCAGCCGGTAAGACCGGCAGCCGAAAGCGGCCAGCCACCAAGGGAAAAGGTGATGGTACTCGACGACAAAACAAGAAACTGGACTGAGGCAACCGTCCTCTCCCGCGAGAACGGAGTTGCACACTTGCAAGTTGAGGATCGTGTGCATGGCATCCGCGAGCGTTTCGTCAACGAAAAAGAACTGCGCCCCGTCGGTGATGACGCTCGCCTCGACACTGGCGACGAACCTCCTACATTGAACCGAGTCAAAGCATATTGGCTTTCTCCTGATGGTGTTTTTCATGAAGTCAACAATGGACACCACTATGCAGCCTTAGATATTCTAGGTTGGAACTCTACACACAATGGAGCATTAGACGTAAATCGTGGTTATCGTGAGTTAATCAAAAGAGGATGGATACGCGTAGCCGGGGGAGATGCAGAAGGGTTACGACTAACTCAGAGTGATAATGCACGTATCAAATTTACGAAAGAACAAAAGGTAGCACTTGAGGATCAATCGTTCAAGGGACTCAAAGTAATTGAAGATGATGGAACATTTAGAGGTAAAACAATCTTTGAGGCAGTAGAGCATCCAAGAGAGTCCATTGAGAGTGGCCCCGGCCCTCATGCTGCTGCTGGCATTCGCACCAAAGCAAACATTGATCTTGCCGAGGGACTAACAAGGATTCCCAAGGAGGCAGCAGAGATTGTAGGTAATCTAGTTGCAAGCTTGCAAGAGGCAACAGGGCAACCTATCGACTTCCATCTGTTCGCGCATGATCGTGGTTCGCGAGGTAAGGCATACACGTCATCTGGTAAGATTGGACTCTCGATTCACAACCTCATCAACAAGTTCCGTAACTGGAACACCATGTCTGATGTTGCCAAGTCCCGTAATGCGGCACAGTGGCTGCGTCTCGTCGGACATGAAATCACTCATATCGCACAGCAGTTTGGTGAAGTCTCAGGTCTGACTCACGAAGGTAAGTCGCTACTCTCTGCGATTCAAGAGGCAGTGTTCTCCATTCCTTTGGAGGATCGTCTCAAGATTTCAGCACTCATTAAGAAAGCAGGTGGTGACGCAGAGGTTGCCTCCCACTATTTGGCTGGAGACTTCGAGAAAATCAAGGAGCACTATCAGAAGCGGCGTGGGCCATTGACTGATGAACAAGTTAGGACACTTGCAGCAGGCGAAGTGATGGCAGAGATTGGTAGTATCGAACTGTCTAAGCGTGCGAAGCTGGACTGGCTCCCGCCTTCCATTCGTTCTTTCGTGGACACATTCAAGCAGGCTATCGTCTCTGTGGTCGCATGGCTCAAAGGAGAGGGCAAGCAATTTGCAGCGTTGCAAAAGTTGTCAGACATTTCCAACAAGGTGTTCGATCATTTTGGCGCGGCAGACCGCTCCGCACTCAACAACGCATTCCCTCACAATGAAATTTATCGTAATTCCGCTCACCCTTCTTTTCAGTCTGCGCCCGCGCACGTTCCTCCTGCCGCGCCCACGACCACTGGCAACATTGGAGTAGCGAAAGAATCCCTATACACTAAGCAACAACTCGTTCACCTTGGGGTGCGTGGTGCTGTCGGTGGCGTAGCTGGTGGAGTCATCGCTCCCGCAGTTAGTGATCATCAAATCTCGATGGCCGAGGGTATTCTGTATGGTGGCATTCTCGGTATGGCTGGCCCTGCCGTTGCCAAGGCTCTAATGAACAAAGACTTCACCGCAGAAGTTGTAGCCATTGCAAAACGCACAGGTGGTAATCCCTTCAAGGTTTTCAAAGCCATCATGAATGGTAAGACTAGCGAGGAACTTGGTCGAGAGGGTGTGCGAGGTTACAATCTCGATGGCACCAAGGCATCTGGCGTGGCCAAGATAGTTCGGTTCATGGAGAAAGAACTTGGATGGAACATGCCTCCCGAAGTTAAAGGTATCATGGAAACTGCCAAGGGTTATCCTCAAGATATTCTTCATATAGTTAATGATGCAGTACAAAAGGCTAAGTGGTATAAGCCTTCTCCCGCACTCCTAACTAAAGAAGCTGAATACTTGGAGGGTCGTATCACGCGCCAACAGTTTGAATCTTTGCTAACTACGGCAGAGGAAAAAACATACGGCACATGGGTTACTACTGCTCGGCAGGCTATGACACAGTTTACTCTGATGCTTGCAGATGCACTACCTAAGAGCGCACTTAAAGATCACATGATCAAGACTGCTGAGACTTATCTGTCTCGCACCTACTCTGCATTCAGAGAGGGCAAATTCAACGAAGCTGCATTTGAAAAAGCCAAAGCAGAGTTCATGCAAGTCCACGGCAACAAGCTGACTAGCGAAGTTGCGGAGATGTATATGCGTGACTACCAGCGCGAGATACAGGCTGATCGCTCCATGTTCTCTCGTCGTGGAACTGGTGAACAGAAGATTGATTCTCCACTTCTCATGCGTCGTCTCGCGACCGAGGAAGAAATTCAGGCACAGATGGGTGTGCTTGCTGCGTTTGAACACAATCCTCACGGAGAAGATTACAAAGCAGCAGCCGCGAAACTTGAGTGGATGCAGAAGCACAAGATTACAGATGGATGGAGAGAGTGGTTGGGTGAATACACCAACCCTAATGACCGTGCCTTTCATACGCTTCAACGTCTCTATCCCTCTGCCATTGCCGCTAAAGCTTTCTCTCTCTTTGATGCTGCCAAGGATCACTTGGGCACACCCTTCGCACTCACTGGTGAGGCTCTCGGAAAAGAAATAGAACGGATTCAACAAGCAATCAAATCTGGACACCCCGAAGCGGCCAAGATGCAACAGCAACTTGCAAGCTTGCAAAGTTATGTTCCGCTCGCAACTGGCCCAACTTTTGGTAAGCTCGGAGGTAAGTATGTCAATCGTTTCGTGCGTGACGAGATGGCTACATACGATTCCGGTTTCAAGTTCATGGATCAGCCACTCCTTCGTGGTATCGCTGCATTCAACGACAAGATCAAGATTGGCCGAACCATCCTCAACCCGTTGACGATGATTCGTAACTACATTCAGACGCCAATGTTCCTTATGATGGCACGTTCCAACTTCACTGATGCTGGACGTGCATGGTCGTTACTGCGGAAAGGTGCTGACTTATCTGCGGAAGATTTTGCACTGTTGCAAACTATGAGGCAGCGACACATCGTAGGTGCCGACTTCATCACTGCTGAATTGGGTAAGGGGCCGGGATCACTATTCTCTGGTAACTTCGATGCAGACATTGCAACGAAGATGGCGGGACACGCATTCGATAAATTGGCAGAAACGTATCAGAAACCTGATACGCTTGTGCGCGCTGCTTCATTTATTTCCGCTCGCGACCGCATCGCGAAAGAGTTGGCAGAGAACGGAATACATGATGCAGTCACCGGGACAAAATCCCCTATTTCTTTTTCAGACGCGCTCAACCATGAGTCCACTCTGAGTCGCGCTGCTGCATTCGTTGAGCGTTACACGATGAACTATTCGGCAGTACCGAGGATTGTAAAGGTCGCTCGACAGCTTCCGTTCTTCTCGTTGTTTCTATCTTACACTTCCGAGATTACAAAGATACTTAAAAATCTCACAGACGATTTGATTCACAATGGGGCAGATGGTGCTGGACGTATGCACGCAGTCAAGACACTCGGACTGATGGCAGCTATTCCCACTTTGATGATCGCAGGAGCCAAGAGTAACCTATCCAAGAAAGACCGCGAAGATTGGGAAGCGATTGAATCTGCCTCTCCTGACTTTACCCGTAATAGGTTTCGTTTCCCTATCGGAAGGAACAAGGATGGTACATTCAATTACTGGGATATTACTCCTATGATTCCTGCGGACGCTTATACTCAGATGGTTCGAGCCGCAGTTAATGGAGATGTTGCGGGGTTTATCAAGGTCAATCCTATCGCCGGATTGCAGGACACTCCATTGCTCAACATTGCAAGCTCGCAAATTACAGGGCAGGACATTCATACAGGACAAAAGATTCAAGACCTTGGACGTGTGAAGCAGGTGCTTCAAGAGGTTCTCCCTCCTATCATACCTCCGGGG
>Ga0181348_1001359_pt1 | contig 10787 bp, 8 predicted proteins | sample Su13VDMM110DN_FD_130092 | JGI IMG/M metagenome (GOLD analysis project Ga0181348, IMG submission 130092) | Freshwater viral communities from Lake Michigan, USA - Su13.VD.MM110.D.N | ecosystem: Environmental > Aquatic > Freshwater > Lake | place: USA: Michigan | collected 2013-07-16
TATAAATGTATATACAACACATTTTATTGATAGAAGCATGTTTAAAGTTGTTACATAATATTGGGATAACTAGAGTTTTCTTGTTCTCTATATATTCGAATACGATATCGATTTCAGAAATGTGGTCTAGTATCATATCATAATAATATAAAAACTAGACCACAAATCAAACCATCTAATTAATATCAGCTGGAACTTTGAATTCGGTATTTGTATAATATTCTATTAGATTATTTAATTTTACAGAGATGCCGGACATTTGACGTTCGGCTGAAATTAATATTTTTCTATTTTGATCGGCAACGCTTATTGTAGTTATACCATCTGTTTGCGTAGTTTCTAGTTTACCAGAAATAACCCATTTTACTTGTATTGCTGTATATAAATTTTTGTCAATTTTAGATCCATTATAATCATCATATGTTAATTTAGAAATTTCAGTTATCACACCGTCGTTTACTTTTTTAATAAAATATCTATTAACATATCCAGTAATATAGTCATCATATTTTAATTCAACTAAATAGTTATTAAATGAATCATATTTAGTTTGAATATCAGATTTTATTTGTTTATACCGATACGATAATGATGTCATATCTTGGTATTCTATTAATTTTCGAGAAGTAGACACATCCCAAGCCGCACCAGTATATACCTCACCAGTTGTATATTGGTGATATGGTCCTATATATTGCGTGCTATCTTCATACATCCATTCATTACCATAGGTGTATTGATCGTTTATGATTTCATCTTTAGAATAGTGTAGTCTTAATCTAGGCATAATTATTTAGTTTTTATTGATCGAATTTTGGGCGCATTATACATTTAATATTAGTAGTCCACTCACCATTTGTTGAAACATTATGATTAACAGCAATTATACTAAATGTTGTACCATTTTTATACTTAGTCGGTATTGCATCAAATTCTAATGCATCGCCATATCTAAACCCATTAATACCATCAATTGTAAACTCAATATCATATGGATATATTGGGGCTTGCATTTGTGCTGATTGTTTTATGCTAGGAGTTGGATATTGAATATATTTTTTTAATGCACCTACAAGTTGTGTTTGTTTAGATTCATTTTTCTTAACATCACCAAATTCCTGTTTAGCTTTTATTAATGCGTTTAAAAATTTTTCATGTGATTCTTTATATTTCTTTTCCATTTCAGTAAGAACGCCAGATTTCCGATTTTCGATTAGTTTATTATTATCGGTATTATCTGTTACTTTTCCAGTTGCATCTGTTGTTCGAATTACAGCTGCATTATTATACATGAAATTCATATATGGTGCAATTTGTTCTTCTGATATATTATCGCTATTTGCTGTGGTATACATTAAGCCTTGCATACTAGTTGGTAATTTAGCTTCAATTTTGAAATCTCGAACTATCGTCCCCCGTTCTTTGCCGGCCATCATTGGAACATTATATGGTTTTATGTCTTTTTTATCGCCTAGATAATTTGCATCATAATACAATAAATAGTTTGGATTATCTGGGTGTGATATTAATTTCATATCAATTGCACCGCCTAATGCGTAGTTTATACGCTTACTCAATTCAGTTAAAAACTCACCAACCTTTAAAGTTCTAGTTTCGGATGTTTTACTATTTATTAATATATCTTTAATTACGTTCGTATTTATATACAGTCGAGTTGGATATGAGTATGGAATAGTTGTATCGCTAAATTTTTCACCGGTATATTCAGCAACATTGTTTAAACTTATAAAATTTCTATCTTTTTTATCTGTTGGATCTTGTCCGTATACACATTGATCTAGAATAAGAATATTTTCTGGGTCTGCTGAAACTAAATGTTCATAATAGTTACTATTACAATACACGTCATTGGATATAATAAATGCTCCAGGAACAAATTCTTTTTGTTTACTTAATATAAACCGATTTAAATACTTAATTATTGCACCTAGTTGCATATAATAACGTTCTTGTTTGTCCCAAAATTGATCATTCTTGAACATCCAAGAATCGCTTTCACCGGTGAGTTCGTTGTCTAACGGTGTAGGCAGGTATTCATATGCCTGCTGTATTTTCACAGTAGGATCATCAATATTAGCTAAAAAAGTTACAACCTGGCCATATACACGTTCATAAAAGTCAGATGTTAGTTGATCTTTTTTTTCTTTATCAACAGTTTCTGCTGGATCGGTTAACATGGTTACATCAGTATATACATTACTAGTTCCACGTGTATGTATTGTTAATGCAACAGTACCATCAGTTAAATATGAAATACTAAAAGAAATAACTAATGCATCAAATTCAACTACACATAATTTTGTATTAGTACTGCCTATAGGAACTTTTGGTTGTATTGTGGATGCGGCAAGTGTTTTTTTTGTTATAACTGCAGAATCTGCGTGTGCTATTCGAATTGTTAATGCTCTACCAGGTTTTGCAAATATACTTTCCATATAATCTAAATCGCGGCCTGGATCTGGTATTGTAATGTTAATAGTAGCTGAATTTAATGTACCCATTGTGTGGTCATTCATTGTTACAGCACAACTAGTTATAAATGGCGGAACTTTATATGAATTTGGCCGGCCGTTAACGATATTTTTATTAGATAAAAATCCAGTTGGCAAATAGTTACCGGTTTGTACAGTTTTTCCTCCTAACGTATATAATTGATTTTTTTCACCGCGGTCTTTAAAATCTTGATTTTTATATGCAACTAATTCTACATTTGCAATTTTAGTTAGCATGTAATTCAGTGAATCTGTTGTACGACTCATAGCTGCCGCCGCTCTTGCGTTTAGTTCTTCTTGTAAATTTTCATCTACTGCTGAATAAAATATTTGACTCATTATCTATTTTTATTATGCATTGTTATATATTCATCTATATTTGGAACTTGTGGAATTCGTAATAATTTTTCCGCAGGTATCCATAGAGTACCTTTACCTAATCCATTAGCATTTGCAATTTTATACCATTCAGCTACATCACCATAAAATGTAGCTGCGAGTTTATCTAGCCGCTCTAAACTAGTAGTTCTTATATAAATATCATTTGAATCAAATGGTATTGAGATTATCGTTGTACCAGCAATTCGTTTATCGAACTTATCTAGTATAACATTAGTTGTATTATATCGTCCCATATTATTTAAATTTTAAAATTGTGATAAGCCAAATGCCCGTTTAAGTTTGTCTTTAAATTTATCGCCTGAAGTTGTATCATTTTCTGCTCGTTTTATAGTTCTATTAGTAGTATCAGTTAACCAATTATGAGTTCCTTTTTCTGGTCCTTTGATAGTATTTGATTTTGATAATGTATAGAACTGGCCGTTTTGTTCTGGAAGATAATCTGTAATTACTTTTAATGTCATGGTAACCGAAATCTTCATCGGAGCTTGTTTCATTTCTGGATCATTTTCGATATTAATTTCCCATGGGGTATCAGCATCCATTAATCCTAACTGCAACGAATTAATTAATACTGGTTGTTGAATTAATAAATCACCTAACGTTAAACGCATCCATGGAGCAATTAAACCGATAGATCCACTATCATAAGTTGGTGCTGTATATCCTGCTAATGCATTTAATTTTCGATATATAGGTTTCATTTCATCTCTGTCAGTTGCATATATAGTAAATGATAGACTCATATCTCTAGAAAAGCCTCCATAATGGAAATTTGAATCTGCTCGACCTATCATTTTGACGGCTGACCATTCTGGATTAAATGAATCATCTAATGTTGTAATTGTAGCTCTAAATACCATTACGTCATCAATGTCTGTATCATTTCCGTTGTATAATTTTGGTCCTGTAAAATAAAATTTAATAAAATCTTGTGTTACATTTGGATTAAGTCCACCTAATGCTTTTGCAACTTTTGGGAATAATGCTTTTTTCCAAATATAAATTTCATCTAATTTTCGTTTACTGTAATCTATAACGTTAACTCGATCGCCGCGGAATGGTGTTAATATATTTCGTTTTTTTGTTTCCCATCCACCTTTTTCGTCTGTCCCTCCATTTGATTTCCATTTTGTAACAATGTTACTTTGCAATGTAAAATCAGATTTAAATATAGCTGCACCTGGATCGCCATGCGAACCCCAACCAAAACCACGTCTTCCCGATGCGTTTAAGTTAAATACGCTATATGCCCCATATGGTGCCATTGATGCTATAGAATATGCTACAGATCTAGGTGATATATTTAATGCAGACCAAGTACCGTCTTTTCTAGCTTTTATAATAGATGATCCGATATCAACACCGAGTCTAGATCTAAAATCTGAAAATAGTGGTCCAATTGGTTTATACAAATTAACATATGGTGTTGTTGAAAATAATCCGCCGTTATTCGTATTATTTGAAAATACCATTGCTGGATTAACACCGGTATAATTTTGTACGGCTGCTCCAGCTGCGTTACCTATTGATTGTGCATATTTAGACGGCGTATAATTAGTGTGAAGTCCTGATGTATTATTCCACCACTCATTACTGTTAAAATCTATTGGCATATATTCCTTTTTTTTATTTATTAACTATTTAAACTGCCCTGTCTAAATTTAATTTCTTTATCAATTGCCATTGGATCTAATGCAACTGTTATATTAATATTACCTAATGCTGATTGTATAGCAGCGACGATTGTATTCATATCCATTGACGATCCACCACCAGTTGGGTTTGTTATTTTATCTGCAACTTTTTCATTCATTGTGCCGAAAGGTGATGCTACAACTGTTAATTTATCTTTATCATTGAATTTTATAACACCATCATTAATTCCGACAACAGCATCATGATTGACAGGTGCACCTGCAGGACCGGCACCTTCGGGTGATATTTGGGTAACTTTGTTTTGTTCAATTGCATTTTTATTACCACCGGTAATTTTTTCTAATACTGTACCGACAGTTTCAATTCCTTTGATTATCACGTCATTAAGTAGTGGTAAATTATCACCTAAATCACTGAAATTGTCTTTTAAAATTGAAATTTTAATTGATGATTCATTTAACCCTCCAATAAATTTAATATAACTGTCATCTTTTGTAAAATCAAATGGTTTCATCATTACATTTGCAAAATTATTACTTCCGCTAGCGATAGATTGTAATTTTGCAGATCCGGATGCTAAATTTGTTGCTGTTGGTTTGTTAACATTACCTTTTGCATCTTTGCCTAAAATTCGTACATTTAAACCTTGATCTTGCATAGAAATAAGTCGCTTTTCAATATTCTCTGCTGGAGATCTTCTATTCTCATCTGATTTAGCTAATTTTTCTAAAGCTACTAATGTCTTTTTTGCAGCCTCAGCTTGTTCGCCAGTTCCTTTTGATTTATCTATTAATTCTAATTCAAATGCTTTTTTCTTGGAAGGATCATCCATTATAGTATTCAGATCATATGCATCTCCCATGGATTCTGTGATTTGTTCTTGTAGATGCTTTTTTTCATTCATGTACATCAAATCTTTTAACTGCAATCCCATGGAATCTGCTAATGCTTGTTTAGCTAACATGTTATTACCATCCAATGTAGCAGATTGGGTTTCCAATACATCTTTCATGATATCGGCTTGTTGTTCCATGTTTCCAGCTAATGTAGCTTCTCGATATGCATTGGTTAAACTTTTACCATTCTTAACTAATCGTTGACCTGATAATAATTGATATTCAATTTCTTTTCCTACACTCGATTCGATATCTAATAAAGATTTTCCAGATTGATGAAGTTGCTCCATGGAAACGCCTAATTGTTTAGATTTCAAAACAGCTTTCTCTAAACTCGCGGGTATTTTATTATATTGTGATCTAATATCTGATGATAATGATGCTACGCCTTGCAAAATCTCTTCAACTGTAGTTGATTCTGTTATAACATCACCCATGGATTCTGCCATTGCTTTCGTTGCAACGATTTGTTCCTCCAATGAACGTCCCGCGCCTGCTGCATATAACTGTAAACTAGCTTGTGAATCGGCACTTAAATTTGTATTTTTAGATAAATAATTAAATGCAGTTATCTGCCCTTTTACCCATTTATTTCCTTCAGCCGCACCTTTTGCAAATATTTTTCCCGATAGTCCAAATGTTTTTTCCATCGTGAGTCTATACTGCGCCATTTCATCGCTTGTAGCTCCTAGACCAGATTGAATTGTATTAAATGCTGCAGACCTTAATGCTAATTCTCGAGTACCTGTTTTAAATGCACTAGTTAATTTAGCTTCTCGTTGTTCTAATATCGTTATTTGTTCTACAACATCGGCTACTGATGCAATTAACTTGCGTTGAAATTTATCTTGTTCAGCTAGTCCTAAATTTAATCTAGTAGTCGCGTCAGTATATTCGGTAGCAGCTTTTAAATTTGTTGATAATCCAACTTGTGCTGCATCAGTTACGTCTTTTGCAGATGGATTGGTGTTTTTAGATCCACCAGTACCTGTTGCACCTTGTCCAATTGGTTGGTATTTTAATTTATGTAGTATCATATATGTTGTTGAAATCGCTATCATTGAATACTTTTATTATAAATATCAATGATAGCGATTTATACTTATTTATTATTACGCTCTTCTATTTTTTGATTTAATTTCTTTAAATAAAAATCACGCAAATATATCGGCATATAATATAATGTATCCCAATCGAAACGACCATCAGAATACCATATCATATCAAATATTAACGAATGGATATGGACAGAATATGTAGTATCATATCCAAAAAAGGTCGGGTCCAAGTTGAAACCTAGTTTTGAAGGTGTCCCCATCTTCACCTTCTAATTCAATGTCCGTAATCATTCCTGGAGAATTATCACTATAATATGTTCTAAACGTTCTAGAGTCTTTTGGAGAAAATGTATATTTTATAAAGTTTTCAATTGCAATTGCAGTTCGATCTCCATTAACTTCTGTAATTACAGAAAATAAGAAACTAGATATTTTTCTTTTTGGATCGATGTCTTGGTCATCGCGGTTGTTTTTGAATCTAAATTTAAATTTAATTTCATCATTAACTTTATATTCAAATTCTCCTAATTTATCTGGAATCAATTTGAATTCAGTCGATACAATCGTAGTTAGATCTAATATACGGTTTAAAGTATTACCAGTTTTTGGATCGGTAGCCAATATTGGATATTCTGCACCATATCCTAATATTCTAGCATTAATAATTAATGAATCTTTATCCATTACTGAAATATCGCTAATATCAATATCATCGGTTATTAATTCAGCTAATAAAACATCAAATACAATGCCTTCTGTAATATATAATTCATTGGTAATAATGTCCTCATCATATGCTGTCATATATCGCATATTAACATATCCTTTACGAAGTGGGTGCGTTTCTGGATATACTAGTCCTTTACTAGTTAAATGTACTAATTGAGTTGGGACTTTGCTTTTTTGTTTAGATTCGTATTGTTTTTTTGCAAATTCAACCATAGCAGAATCCGAAATACGATCGGTAACTTTTGTCATAACTTATTCCTTTTTAATTTATTATAAATATATAAACTGTAAAAAATGGGAGTATTTCTACTCCCATCCTTGATAATGTATAAATTTGATTAATAGTGTTGAAATGCGTAATCGTATGCTAATGTAGCTGTTATAGTTTGAACTTCTTCTGAAGACCAATCTAATGTTCCCCAATTGCATGATTGAATAAATGCTCCTTCAATAGTCCATTCTTCAACTGGTATACCCATACCATCCAATTGTTGCAATGTTATAATTTTTTTATAATATGAAGAATACCCATCTCTACCAGTAGCAGATTCGTGATGTGCTCTAAACCACTCCATTACTGCTTGTGCTCCAGATGGTGTGATTGGATCATACAATGTAATTTCGATATTATTCCATTTAGTTTTACCTTTAACTTTTCTTTGGATATTAATATGATCTAATACAACTTCTCCGTTATCTGCAGATGGTTTTGCTGATGATTTAATTAAATATGATGGAATGCCATCAACGGTCATGATAAACTTATGTTGGTATTTTGGCTCCCAATTAAATGCATCAGTAAACATCGTAGCACGATCTTTCTTCGTTTTAGTTTTTGGAAATGATGTACCAGTTTGTTCGTTTAATGATTTTGCTGGATCGTCTTTAACACCAGCTTTACCATCTAATGTACCGATTGTTTCACCAATACCGTTTGAATATGCATCTGCATTGTCGCCTCTATATATAAATGATGCCATAATATAAAATTCCTTTTTTTATATAAATATATTAAACTAAAAAAAGGCAGCCTAATTGACTGCCTTCTTCATTTTTTATTTAACTTATTATTCAGGGAAAGATGCTCCCGTTGGTTGAATATTAAAGTCTAATAATATAAATTCAGCCGTTCTTGTTGGTTGCAAGAATAACTGACCGTATAATATATTTGATCTACTAAATCATTTGTATTATTTGATTCATCCATTATTACCTTAAATGCATACAAACCTTGGTTTCTTGCTACAGATGATAAATATGGATTAGCTATATCCAAGAATCTTTTTCTAGTTTGTTCCGTATTTTGTTCAAATACTAAGAATCTAGTAGCAGACGCAATATATTTTTTAACTGCAATTAACAATCTTCTTACATTTACTCTATCTAATGCAGATTCTCGTGCTTGAAGTGTTTTTTGTCCCCAAACTGCAATACCTGTTGATGGGAAATTTGCAATTGGATTAATACGTGCTTCATACAATGAACCTCTAGCTGTTTGTGATAAATTTAAATATGTATCAGATACAGTCGTTAAACCACCTCTAGTTAAACCAGCTGGCGCGTACCATGGGGCTGCATTCACATCATTAAATGCTAATACTCCTGGCATAACAACCGATGGTGGTGCCCAAATATTTGTTCCTTTAATTGGATTTTTAATACGAACCCATGGGAAATATGTAGCAGTATAATTTGAATCTAAACCACCTACATCGCTAATTGCATCACGAACTGTTCTATCTGCTGCAGAACCATCCATTACATAAAATGTATCTTGGCGTTCTTCAACCAATGTTCTTGCTGCTAATGTTACATCGCCATGAAGGTTATGAATAATACCAGGTGTTAATAATAAGTTAATATCATAATAATCTGTATTAGCTAGTAATGCAAATGCTTTTGCGTATGCAATAGTACCAGTAGATGTAGCACCTGTACAATTAAATCCAAATGTATTACCTGCAGTTATATTAATACCAGAATTTTTTGGTAAATTTGGTCTAGATCCATCAAAACCATTTTGAAATGGTACAATGAATTTTCTAGTTGACAATGCTATTTGTTTTTCAAATCTACCATTTTGTATAGAATCTGTTAATGAACCAGAATAAACAATATTGGTCTCAGAATCTTTATATCCTAAATCAGCTGATTGAGAAACATTACCTAAATAGAATGCAACGTTACTACCAGTACTTCTAGAAGCTTCAACTGGCAATGGTGCTAAATAACTTAAGTTAGCTGTATTCGAGAAATCAAATCCGTGAAATACATTTTTAGAAAATATTCCGTTTGCATTTGTTTGACTAGCTACAAAACTAGCTGAAGCTAAATTTAAACTTCCAGATGCATTTGGTATTGGCGAATACATTGTAGCAAATCCAAATGGAAACAATGTTTTATCATTATTCTTAGTTTCTACACTTTCATCAACAGTTACTCGTATATAATTTGATTTATTTGGATAATCACCATTAACAATTAAATCACCATCACTATTAATTGTACCATATCTATTACCAATTACATTTGCAATATATTTTGGAGAATTTGGATTTAAATTAACAAGAAATTGTTCAACCATATCTGGTGATGAATCTGAATCAGATGATACATATGGAGTATTTGGTATATTAGTGGTATTTACGCGTCGTACTTCAACTACAAATGTTGGATAACCTTCCGGATCAGTTACTTCTGAACTAGTTTTAATATCCCTAATACCTACCTTAACTTCGTGATTAACTGATGTACCATGAGATAATGTATAGAATTTAAATAAATTCTTTGTAACACTACCAATTTTTTGTGATGTTACCCATGGCGTTTCAGCCGCACTATAATCGTATCCAAAATCATAAGTAGAAAATTTTGCTACTTCAATTGATACGCCTGCAGCTCCACTAACAAATGAAGACCATGCATTTTTATCTTCATATTGTACGTATACTGGATAATCGTTAGACTTTGGCGACGTACCAAATATTTTTGTTACATAATTATTTGCCTCTGGATTAATTGAAGCAGAAACTGCAACACCGGTTGCTGGATATAAACTATTCGAAGCGTCAAATGTAGCAGTGTATGAACCTGATAATTTAATTGCAAAACTTCCGGAGGATGCATTACCAATTAATGATTCTGACAATAAATTTGAAGTTGTCCCTGATATTTGGTTTGTTGGGTGTAATACGTGAGTTACTTTTTGAATAGATCCAGATTTAGCAATTACTGCTAAAACGCCATTCGCATAGTTATATCCATCTTCATACAATAATCTAGTTACTGTAATTACATTACCTCCATTTTTTAAATATTCATTTACTGCATATGGTACATACGATTCATCTGAATATGTTCCGAATATTCTAGTAAACTCACTAAATGAAGTAATTTGTGTAGGAACCAAAGCTGGTCCTTTTGTTGTTGGACCAACGATTGCTGCACCAATTTGAGCAATTGCTCCTGGTAAGAATGATTGGTCAATTTCTTTTGTATACACGCCAGGTGCAACTATTCTTTCTGCCATAGAA
>Ga0181348_1001361_pt1 | contig 10780 bp, 5 predicted proteins | sample Su13VDMM110DN_FD_130092 | JGI IMG/M metagenome (GOLD analysis project Ga0181348, IMG submission 130092) | Freshwater viral communities from Lake Michigan, USA - Su13.VD.MM110.D.N | ecosystem: Environmental > Aquatic > Freshwater > Lake | place: USA: Michigan | collected 2013-07-16
AAGAAAGAACATATCCTTATGTCTTAAGACCTGTCAAGGGTTAAAGGTGAACAACAGGTGAACAACAGGTGAACAAATTAAATAGGACAAATCGGACATTCTAGGGGGTCGAGGGGAACTATGGGGAATCGGACAAATCGGGCAGAGGTTCATCTACATCTAAACCCTAAACCTAAGGTCGAGGGTTCGTGTGAGGTCTGGGAATCTGCCAACATCTATTGACAAATGAATCTATTAATGGTACACGATTACTAGGGGGCGACTATAAATAAATAGAGGTGGGGATAGTACTCTCTCCAATAAATTCTAATAACCTAATTAACCAAATACCAACACAAACTAACCCTTTGCAATCCATACTAAACCTTAAAAACACTACCCCCCTATGTTAATCTACAGCATATCTATATACGCTTGTACCCCATCTAGAATTTTTCTGGGTTATTACAAATGCTCTGACCTGCAGTTATATACTTCCTAAAAAATACTTTGTAAAATACTGTTACCAAACTACTCGGTAACACCTTATATATAGTAGAGAACAAAATAATATTATATTACTGTTGCCGATGGGTAAAGGCAACAGGGTAGTGTATACGCAAGTTGTCTTTGGCGACAACTTGCTATTGTATAGTATTATATAATATATAATACTATCCCTAAAGCAAAAGGACGAATTCCAATGGCAGCAAAAGCAGGATTGTCGCACCATCTAAAGGCTGAGTCTGGCAAAAAGAAAGAGGACTACCTTAAGGGTATTGCCTCTGGGATGACCAATGACGCCGCCTCAAAGTTGGCTGGCATCAAACCTGATACGGTCAAGTATTGGATTAAGTCTGATAAGCACTTCCGCGAGCAAATGGATAATGCCCGAACTGATAGAGATAATGTCCGCGCCAAGAGCAAGGACGCAGACAAGAACAGCATAGACTTTAAGACCTTCTCTGAGGAATACCTAGAGATGAAGGTTTTCCCCCACCAGGACAATTTTATATCCCTTCTTGAAAAAGGTGAACCTGAGTGGATTCATTCAGCAATGACTTATGAGCCTGCTACAAAAAATCGCGTTTTAATAAACATACCTCCTGAGCACGCTAAGTCTACTACCATCACGGTTAACTACTCAACCTTTCGTGTGGCTCTAAACCCTAACGTTCGTATTATTATTGTTTCTAAAACTTTGGCTAAAGCACGAGAATTTGTGTATGCCATTAAGCAACGCCTCAGCCATCCACGCTGGCAGAAGATGCAGCAAATGTATGGACCTGAGGGCGGTTGGAAAGAAGACTCAGAGACCTGGCGAACTGACACAGTTTACCTAGGTACTGAGACTAGAGACTCTGGCGAAAAAGACCCGACCTTACAAGCCCTTGGTATGGGCGGACAAATTTACGGCGCACGCGCCGACTTGATTATCCTTGATGACGTTATAACTGGTGCCAACTCCCACGAGTGGGAAAAACAAATTAACTGGCTGCAAAAAGAAGTTATAACTCGTCTCGGCAAAAATGGAAAACTTTTAGTTGTAGGGACACGAATAGGTTCTATCGACCTATACAGAGAACTTCGGAACCCCGAACACTGGTCTGGAAATAAAACTCCATTCACATATCTGGCTATGCCAGCAGTATTAGAGTTCAACGAAGACCCAGAGAAGTGGGTAACGCTATGGGCGAGGTCAGACAGACCTTGGGATGGCGATGAGGACACGACACCTGACGTAGACGGATTATACCCTAAATGGGATGGTCCCACACTATTCCAAAGACGCTCTGAAGTTACCCCTTCTACTTGGGCTATGGTTTATCAGCAGCAAGATGTTGAAGACGATTCTATCTTCCCACCAATATGTGTGCAAAGTTCTCTTCAAGGTATGCGTAAAACTGGCATACTGCATTACGGAGCACCAGGTCATCCTCAAGACCCTGGCAACTATCGCATAGTTATGGGTATTGACCCTGCTATGTCTGGAGCAACTGCAGCAGTAATTGTGGCTGTAAATGTTGATAACAAGAAAAGATACGTTCTTGATGTCTGCAATATGGCAGACCCAACCCCAGAAAAAATTAAAAACTTAATCCAAGAGTGGGCTGTTAAATATCAGCCTAACGTGGTAGTAGCGGAGAAAAATGCCTTCCAACTCTTCCTCACCAAAGACGAGGGAATACGTGACTTTCTATCTTCGCGCGGAATCGTATTCCGTGAGCATTTCACTGGCAACAACAAGTGGGACGTTGATTTCGGTGTTGCGTCTTTGGCTCCACTCTTTGGAACGACTACGAATGAAAAATTTGTAAAGAACTCAAATATGATTGAACTACCTTCAACTGACAAGTCTGAAGGAGTCAAGGCTTTAGTAACCCAGTTAATAACCTGGAAACCTGATGCACGTAAACGTCAACCTACTGATTGCGTTATGGCTTTATGGTTTACAGAGATTGTTATTCGTGAGTGGCTAGAACGAGGAAACCATCTTACCCAGTTTACTAATAGTAGATGGCACTCCAGAAAACAACTTAACTCAAGATATGTAATAGATTTAGATGAGGCATTTGCCGAACAACAAGCAGAAGTATTCTATCAATAAGGAAATTAGTGGCTCTTAATATAACACAGATAGCAACCAAGGTTGAAGCACTCAAACGCCGTAACTCCGCGCGTGATGCTCGTATGGGTGACGTTCTAGAAGTACGTAGGGGCAACCTTGTAAACGTGTTTCCTGAAATGTTCCCAGAGGGTGCAAGTAGAGCAATGATTGCAAACTTTGTAGACGTAGCAGCAAGAGACGTTTCTGAAGTTCTAGCACCACTACCTTCATTTAATTGTACAACAACTAATACTAATTCTGACCGTGCTAAAAAATCAGCAGACATTAGAACCCTTGTTGTTAATAACTATGTTCAACACTCACGCTTACAAACCCAAATGTACACTGGCGCTGATTGGTACGGAACTTACGGTTTCTTACCTATTGTCATTGAAGCAGACTTTGAAAGCAACATCCCGCGTATACGTGTAGAAAATCCACTTGGTTCTTATCCTGAATTTGATAGATACGGTAGAGTTGCTTCATTTACTAAACGCTACGTTAAAACCATTGCTGAACTTATTACAGAATTTCCAGAATTTGAAAGAGAAATCCTTAACGGATACAGAATGGATGAAGTTGACCTTTATTCTGAAATAGAAATGATTCGTTATGAAGACAAAGACACCATTCTTTTATACTTACCCAACAGAGGTAATTTAGTTTTAACCAGTACTGACAACCCAATGGGTGAAGTAATGGTTCGCGTTGCTATGCGCCCAGGAATTGACAATGAACCACGCGGTCAATTTGATGATGTTCTTTGGGTTCAAATAGCACGCGCAAGATTTGCACAGTTAGCAATGGACGCAGCAGAGAAATCTATTAACGCTCCATTAGCAGTTCCAAATGACGTACAAGAATTCGCTTTTGGTCCAGACGCTGTGTTAAGAACTGCTCAACCGCAGAACATTCGCCGTGTAGGCTTAGAGGTTCCACCTGCTGCGTTTACTGAAGCAGCACTATTGCAACAAGAAATGCGCCTTGGCGCACGTTATCCTGAAGGACGTTCTGGTGTTATTAATGCCAGCGTTGTAACAGGACAAGGTGTACAAGCCCTATTAGGCGCATTTGATACCCAGGTTAAAACTGGTCAACAAATTTTGTCAGATGTATTTGAAGACGTAATTGCATTATGTCTTAAGATGGATGAAAAGTTATTCCCTGATGAAAAGAAAATTGCAGCCTCTTCTGGTGGTGCAAGATTTGAATTAAGTTATGAACCACGTAGAGATATTCGTGGAGATTATTCAGTTCAAGTTCGTTATGGTTTAATGTCAGGACTTGACCCAAGTCGTGCATTAATCTTCTCACTACAAGCATTAGGTGCAGATTTAGTATCAAGAGATTTCGTAATGCGCGAACTACCTTGGTCAATGAACGTAGGCGGAGAACAACAGTCAATTGACGTTCAACGTATGCGTGATAACTTAAACGCATCAGTTGCCTCACTAGCACAAGCAATTCCACAATTCGCAGCACAGGGACAAGACCCAAGTCAACTTGTTAATAGCATTGCTGAAGTAATCAAAGAAAGACAAAAAGGTACAAACATCGAAGATGCTGTACAAAAAGTCTTTACTCCAGCCCCACAAGTTCCCCCTGCTGAGATGACTGCTCCTGCCGAGCAACCTGTCCCTGCTGCTCCAGTTGAAGCGCCTCCAGGGGGTCCTTCTCCAACAGCACCAGAGCAAGCGTTACAAATGCAAGGACAACCAGATATTCAAGCACTACTAGGACAATTATAAATTTAAGGAATTTAAATGGCTAACGAAGTAGTTTCAGGCGTAGGTAGAAGCGCCAAACGTACCGACAAGAATCTTTCTAGCCGTACAACTCAGCCAATGCGTGAAATGAATTCAACAAAATATGGCGAAGGTAAACAATTAATGGACCAGCAAAGAGTAAGTCCTATGGCTGGAACAGTTAAGACTCCTAATCTTCAAACAGGAAACGCTGCAAGCGCTGCCCCTAAGTCTGCAATTGTTCCATTAACTGCTGAGACACAATTTCCTGACCAACCTGCTGAAGTAGGTTTACCATTTGGTGAAGGACCAGGACCAGAAATTTTTGGCAATCTTAATCCAGAACCAGAGACATTAACAGGTATCTTAGGACGTATGATTAATGCTGATTCTTCAGGAGAAGTCAAAGCAATTTACGAAAACGCTTTATTACAAGGACAGTAAATGGCTGATAATAAAGAGATACAAAATTATTCAGCAGAACTATACAAAACTGTAACTAAGTTTAATCCTACTCCTGCTCAAAATGCTGAACTTAATGGTTGGGCTGGTATACAAAATGTCAGTCAACGTTTATCTAGTATTAACGATGTTGCTGAAGCAAACAAAGAATACAATAAACTTGACAAAGGCATCCAAGATATTATTGCTCAACAGAATCCTGATGCTTTGTTCATTCAAAAAGATAAGAAGACTAAACTTACTAAAGTTTTTGACGGTTTAAGAAGTTACGCTAATGCTGTAACTGGTCTATATCGTGTTACTAAATTTGCAAATCAAGAAAACATTTCATTCTCTAAAGCCTGGGATTTAGCAGGCGCTAACGGAGAAGCAGTTTTTGATAGAGACCGTGTACAAAAAGTTGATACTTTTTATTCTAAAGGTGTTGCTAAAGTTGCCAAGATGGCATCTATGGGTAAAACCGCTGGACAAATTTTAGCAAATCTTAATCTTGCAAATCCTGAAGAGTTACAAGCATATGAAGATTACCTTGATGTTCAAAATAATAAAATAATGCAAGAAGCATTAGGCGATTACAACCTTGCTAAGATTTCTTTTGGTCGAGACCTTGCTTATGATGTTTTTAAATTAAGAGTTAAACCAGGAGAATACGGAACTGCTAAACGTAAAGCATTTGGTATTGTTTCTGCTACTGGTGATTTAGCAACTAATATTGTATTTGACCCATTATCATACATTCCTTATATTGGGGCAGCATCTAAACTTGGTTCAATCGGTGTATTAAAAGCAATTAAAGCAGCCGAAGGTGCAGGCGCTGTAAATAGCGCTGCTTACAAAGCAACACTTAGTGCAAAAATTGGCGATGCTTTTGATAATCCAATTTATGGAAAAGCAGTAACTAGATTTTACGATAATGCTGGTGCTCAAATTGAACGTTACGCTAAAGGCACTGACCCAGAAAAAGCCCAAGCATTTAGTATTCTTAATAGACAATTTGGTAAAGATATTAGTCCACAACTTCTTCAGAAATTAGTTAAAGCCGAAGTATTTAATGCATCTGTTGCTAAAAAATTCTTGCAAGATGCTCAAAATTTTGACAACCTTATTAACGGTACAAGAATATACGGTAAGCCTGTTCTTCCAACCTACAGTATATATCGTGGATTTAAAAATGAAATTAAAGATGCTCTACTTAGAAAAACTGGAATCAGTACAACCAAGGTTGGCGTTACTGCTGCTGGTATAACTGCTGAAACATTACTTAAAACTATTGCTAAAACAGATTTTCTTAAAGATGATGCAGCCAGAAATGAATTAATGACTGCAATTAAAGAATCTGCAGGTAAAGCAAGTAAGTTTACTCGTACTTTTGAAATAGCACCAACAACAAGAAACATTAAATACGGCAGAGTAACCCTTAAAGATGGTACTGTAATAGATGAAGGTTTAGAATCTCTTAAAGATGTTGTAAGTTTAGGTCGTATTGCTAATCTTTCTCGTCCAGATGCTGATGAATTAGGTAGACTCTGGGTAACTGCTAGTGTTGCTGAACGTAAAAACATTCATAAAGGTTTAGTATTTGCAATATCTGATTCTCTTGGACTATACCAAGGTATGGATAATGCACAATTAATGGGTGAGATTGAAAAATTCTATGGAGTTCAACAATACGCAAAAGATGAATTGCTTACTCCTGCAATATACAAGGCTCTTCCTGACGAATCAAAAAAGTTTCTTGACAAAGTATTTAATAAAGATGGTGGAGTTTTAAAATCCATTAAAAAAGTAGGCGGCGCTGTTCCTTGGAATCCTGCAAGATTAGGTTCTGACAATGCTGCTGCAACAATGGAACACCAATTAGTATTTGAATTAAAAACACCTGACCTTAGAGCCATACGTTCAGCAGTTTACAGCAGAAAAGGTGCTCAACTTAAATCACTTGGAGCAGTTTTTAATAACAAGTACTCTGAATCAATTGTAAGTACTTGGACTTTCTTAACTCTTGTACCACGTTTAGGTATTCGTTCTGCAATTGAAGAAATTGGCGTATTTGGCTTAGTTGCTACACCTAAACAATTGGTATCTTTAATTACTCGTGGATATAGAACAAGTCGTGCTAAGAATCGTTCTTTAAATGCTGATTCTAAGTTCTTTGACGCAAGAGGAGTAGGTTACCCTTCTCGCGCATTGTATTCTATGTTTCAACCAGGCGTAAGTAAGAAAATTGCAAAAAGTGTTGAAGAAGATGGCAGTATTGAGAACGTTACTAAGAATATGCAAATGGCTTACAGGTCTGGAATGACTGGTAAAGGTGTTCTTGGTAAAATACTTAAAACTAATGACGAACAAATTGAAAAAGACTTAGAAGATATTATATTATATGATATAGATTCAAGTGGATATAAAGAAACAACTATGACAGTAACTGGTGGTACCAGTTTAAATAACTTTGCTGACCAAGGATACACTACTTCATCAGAAGTTGGTAAAAGATATGGTAAGAATTTAGAATTCAGCGTTAACTATAATAAGTTTAAGAAACAATTCAACACTGAAGGTCCAGCAGTTGAAATGAAATTACAAGAAAATCCAGATTCTTATTATATGAGTTGGACAATTGAAGCGTACAAACGTACTGCTGGTCCAGGAACATCAAGAATTGCTATTAAATATATTAATGATTCCAAAAAAGCAATTGAAGAAATACGTAAAGAGTTAGATAACAACCCACAATTGTCAAGTGCTTTTACTAATAGTTTAAATGAAAACATTAGTAATACCGAATTAGCAACATCTATATACTTTTCTGCTCGTCAACCATTTCTCAATAAAGCAGGAGACGTTAACCCTGACCTAGTCAAACTTGTTTACAATAAAGTTGACAACAAAGACGTCTGGACTCCAGACATTGATACAAGTATGCTTCGCACAATGAACCAAAAAGATTTACCAGATACTGTCTTAAGTCAGAAATGGATTCCTGTTGCTGACGATATGGGTTCATTTATAAAAATAATGAACGAAAAAGGCTATAAGTGGATGGACCGTCAAATAACAACTTTGACTAGAGAGCCTATTTATTATGCTAACCTACATTACTATCGTAATCAGTTTAGACCACTTGAAAGACTTAAATTTTCTCAATTAATTGAAAAGGGTTTTTCTCCTAAGGAAGCAGATACTCTTGCAAGACAGTATGCTGCAAGAATATCATCAGACGCAGCAGCAAAAAGAACATTGGATTTTGTTGATAATCCTCTAGTTAGAACTAATCTTGCATTTGGATTACGTAACTTTGCTCGTTTTTATCGTGCAACGGAAGATTTTTGGAGACGTGCTTACAGAATTGGTGGTAAGCAAACAGATTCTATTGTTCGTTTACGTTTAGCAACTCAAGGATTAGAACATTCAGGTTTTATTTATGAAGATGAAAACGATGAATTATACTTTGTGTTTCCTGGTGATGATATAATTTATAATGCCGTATCTATTGCTCATAGATTTATGGATGGTAATTCAAATCTTAAACTACCAGTATCTTTACAGTTTACTGGTAAAGTTAAGTTCTTATCACCATCATTAGACCCAAATTCTTCTATTCCTACATTCTCAGGTCCAATTGCTGGTATGTCAATGGTTCTTTTACAACAACACGCACCTAACTTTTGGGGTATTAGAGATAGATTACTTGGCGTAACCCTTGGTGAGATGAGCAAGAACGCAACATATAAAGATGTTATCTTTCCTCCAGCAATTAAACGCGCTCTTTCCTTTATGTCACCTAATGATGTCAATGGAGAAATGGCTTCTGCTCAAAGACAAGCCTATACTTACCTTGTTGCAAACGGTAGAGGATTAGACATTAATGCTACTCCTGAAGATAAATTAGAATTTCAACAAGATTTAGAAGCATTAGCATCTAATATTTTAACTACTAGATTCTTTCTAGGTTTAGTATCACCAGTTGCTTTAAGTCCTTCTGCTGGTAAAGACGTTAGCGCTACATTAAAAGACTTAGGTAACGTTGATTTTAGAGAAGAATTTTATGCAACTGTAGGAGAACTAACCGCCCAAGGTTCAACAGACCCTTGGGGAGAAGCCAATATGAAGTGGGCTAAGGCTAAGCCAGGTGTACTTGCTTACACAATATCTCAAAGCGAAAGAAGTAAAGTTGTAAGTATTGCTCAAAGAACTGATGCTATTGCTTGGTTACGTAAGAATGACGCATTAGTTCAAAAATATCCAGAAGGTTCCGCTTTCTTTGTACCTAATACTGGTGACTTTGATATTTCTGAATCTAAGTTCTTCCAAAGAGAAGGCTATCTTGATAAGATTCCAGTAGAAGAATTTATGATTAAAGTTACTGCTCAAGAACAATTAAATGAATACTACACTAAGCGCGATGAGTGGGATTCAAAGATTGAGGCTGCACCAGAAAGTATTCGTTCAATTATTACTAAACAAAAAAAAGCAGACATGGCAGAGTTTACCAAGAATAAATACTACTTAAATAAAGCGTTAGAAAGTTATGGAAGTGCTGCTGATAACACCGCTGCCTACAATGAACTTGTAAGAATGATTGACAATGGCGATGTTCCTAAAAGTCCAAATGCACAAAAAGTAGTAGAGATAGTTAATCTTGTACAAGAAGCAAATGCTACAACAAAGTTAATGTTTGATGGAACTGTAGATGCTTCTCAACGTAGAAGTTTAATACGTAATAGTGCTATGCAACAAGCATTAGAGATTGCTGCAAATGATGCAGGTCTTATAAGAATTATTAATACCGTTATCAAGAAAGAATTGGGAGTTTAATAAATGGTTTACAAGTCACCCTTGGGTAGTACTGGAGTTACGTATGAATCTGAATCTAAACCAGGAGAGTTTTATTTAGAGGGTGATGTTTCTAAAGTTTACTATAAAGTATTTAACACAACCAGCCGCCAATATGAATTGTTAGAAAAAGATAATTTCTTAAGAGGTTTATACGCTGCTCCAAGTGATGTTAAAGCGCTTAAACAACAACTTGGATATAGCATTGTTGATGGTTCCGTTACTCCTGATTTTATTAAAGATATTGAAAAAGCACAAAGTTCTATATCATCTGTAAATGGTAGATTAGAAGCAATTGGGCAATCTGGTTTTAGTTTAGGTTCATACCTTGCACAATCTAAAAGTACAACAGGTGGAACAACATCTACTGCAACAGTTACTGATAAGAATAGGGCTGCTCAGGAACTATTAGACACCGCTAAAGATTATCTTGGCTCTGACCTTGCTAATCAATTAAGTAAAGCAGACGTTAAATCTTATGTAAATGAACTTAACTCTTTAGAACGCAAACGTCCAACAATATCTAGACCTGGTCAAACTGTTGCTGGTGGATTAACTGCTAATGAAAAAGAACAATTAGCACTTAAATACATTGGCAAGTATGTTACTGCTGAAGGTATTAAAAACGCTGGTGGTACTTTAGGAAGTAACTATAGAACTGTTAGTGCTCTTGCTAGTAATAATGGTGTTAACCTTGACAAAGCAGCACTTCGTAGTTTAGTTCTTGAGAGTGTTACTTCAGCAAATGGTTTAGAAAACGTAAAAACTAAAATTAACAATCTTGCTCAAGTTAAATATAGAGCATTAACTCCATACCTAAATCAAGGATTAACTGTTAAAGATATTGCTAGTGAATATATTTCTAGAAAAGCACAGTTATTAGAACTTAATCCTACTGCAATTAGAATTGATACAGACCCAGATATTCAAAGTGCTTTAAGCGGAGATGCTTTAGTTCCTTTATATCAGTTTGAAAAATCATTACGTCAAAATCCATTATGGGCAAAAACTAACAACGCAAGAGAAGAAGCGTTTAATTACGTTAATACTATTTTGCAAGACTTTGGAAAGGCATAAATGGCTGACGCTAAACCGAAGTTACCTACTTCTAAACCCACTACTCCATTTCCCTCTGCTCTTAAACAATCAACTC